>Ga0306866_1000308_pt1 | contig 16805 bp, 13 predicted proteins | sample AntRauTorckE5432_FD_190450 | JGI IMG/M metagenome (GOLD analysis project Ga0306866, IMG submission 190450) | Saline lake microbial communities from Rauer Islands, Antarctica - Metagenome Torckler E5 #432 (v2) (version 2) | ecosystem: Environmental > Aquatic > Non-marine Saline and Alkaline >...
GTCTAGATCGTTCTCAATTGGATCTTCCTCGACAGCAACCGTCCAAGAGTCAGCCTCTAATTTACCATCTGTGACGTCAAAGAATTTTTCTAAACTTGCATCATATTCTTTTTCAACGACAACACCTTCCAGGTGGATGCGCTTGTCATCATGCTCGTGATAGGTACTGGTACCAATCTTGTTGCTTAAGAATCCAGTTGGGTTACGTAGTTCAATCTCTTGGCCACATACCCACATTTCTATATCGGTGTGCCAGTGGACAGGTCCTTTGGACTCTGATTTTACATTTAAATAGACTGTTGATCCAGCCATGAGGAGTGTCGGTAGTATAATTGTGGCTGCAATAAGTGCAAATAATGGCTTCTTCACTACTTTGTATTTTTTGTTGTTAACAACTTTGACCGATATACCCAACAATACAACAAGAACAATTGCCGCAATTCCTATTGAGTTAAGACTAAGAGCGTTAATGTCTGCTTCTAAGTCAGAAGTTCCTGCTGCTGCGAATGTCTGTAGTAAACTATTCATTTTTATTATCTTTCCACCGTGATTTTTTAATTGCTTAAGCTTTAAAATAACTATAACATGGAGATAATTAAGGAACAACAAAGAATGAATACATGGTTTCGCAAACATAGAGAAGACGTCTTGCACGAACAATCAGTTGACGTAGAACAAGGTTTGAGCGAATCTGAAGCGAATAAACGGCAAGAAAAGTATGGGCTAAACCAGCTCGAAGCTGGAAAAAAGATCAATCCATTGGCGCTGTTTTTTGGTCAATTCAAAGACGTTCTAGTTATTATTTTGCTCGTCGCAGCCATTGTCTCGTGGGGCGTCGGATTAGTAGGCGAAAGAGACAATACAGCCACTTCAGTAGAGAGTGTACGCAGTGAACTCAGATGCGACAGAATAACTGCAGAAGTATTAGACACTGATAAATATTGTGTAGATATAAATGAAGGTACTGATCTTGCCACAATTTGCGCGACTGAACCCTCAGAGACAGTTATGGTTGAGTTATGCGCTGCTGGAACTGAAGAGTCTGGAGAGGGTGGGCAAGAAGCACTCCTTATATTTGCGATTGTTATTGCTATTGCGCTGATCGGATTTTTTAATGAGTACAAAGCAGAAAAAACAGTTGAAGCACTGATGAAACTGGTTGGCTCTAAGGCTACTGTCCGCCGCGGTGGCAAAGTGATAGAGATAGACGCAATAAATGTCGTTCCTGGCGATATAGTTATCTTAGAAGAAGGAGCAAAGGTCCCGGCAGATATGCGGCTTTTACAAGTCCACAGCCTGCAAATCAATGAAGCAAGCTTGACGGGAGAAAGTTTGCCTGTCACAAAACATGAAAATCAGATAGAAAAAGATGCTTCATTGGGCGACCAGAAAAATATGGCATTCGCCGGTACGTTTGTGACACAAGGAACAGCCGAAGGGGTTGTTGTCGAGACAGCTCAAAAAACTGAGCTTGGTAAAATTGCCAGTCTAGTTAATGACATAGAAGTAGAGGAAACGCCAATGCAGCGAAAACTCGATGCATTGGGTAAAAAATTGGGGCTATTGATACTCGTCATATGTGCACTTGTCTTTGTGATTGTTCTCTTCCTTGTTGACGAAGCGCGTGATAAGGAATTTGTTGCTCGTGCGATATTTGCATTTACTGCAGCCGTCGCATTGGCGGTAGCTGCCATACCTGAAGGTCTAGCATTTGTTGTTCGCATATCTCTTGCTCTTGGTGCAAGGAGGATGGCGGCAAAGAATGGGTTGGTACGACGACTCAGTGCAGTCGAAGCACTTGGATCAACAGATGTCATTTGTTCAGACAAAACAGGAACGCTTACTAAGGGTGAAATGACCGTCCGTTCAATTGTTGCAGGAGGCAAGACGCTAGAAGTGACTGGTGGTGGTTATAGTATGTCTGGTGAATTCCAATTGGATGGCAGTAAATCAGAGCTATCCAAAGCCCATGAGCAACTACTACTCGTCGGAGCACTATGTAACAATGCAAGGCATAAAGAAGACAAAGTATTTGGCGATCCTACTGAGGGTGCTTTGTTGGTTTCTGCTGGTAAAACAGGGCTGAGTTACGAAGAAGCACAGACTCATTACAAACGAGTCGACGAAGTTCCGTTTACGAGTGATCGCAAATTCATGAGTACAGTGCATGCAACAAAAACTGGCTTCCTTATTGCATCGAAAGGCTCAATAGAAGCGACATTGCAGCGCTGTAGCCATATGATCGATGATAAGGGAAAGACAGTCAAAATAACTCCAGCAGACAAGAAGGCAATTTTAGAACAAAATAAACATCTTAGCTCACAGGCATTACGTGTGCTTGGCTTTGCAAAAAAAGAAGTAAAGACGCAGCCGAAGAACGATAAAGATATAGAAAAAAACCTCGTTTTTATTGGCTTGCAAGCCATGATGGACCCGCCAAGAGAAGAAGTTATGCAAGTGATTCACAAGGTACAATCAGAAGCTGGTATGCGTGTAGTAATGATTACTGGCGACTATATAGAAACAGCTAAAGCTGTCGCCAAAGAGATTGGCATTGTTGGAGAAGCTATTAGTGGCATGGAGCTCGAAGCCATGAGCCAAAAAGAATTTGAGGAAAAAGTCGAAGAAATTTCTATCTATGCCCGAGTTAATCCTGAACATAAGATAAGAATAGTGAAGGCACTAAAAGCTCATGGACACCAGGTTGCGATGACTGGCGATGGCGTTAATGATGCTCCTGCTATTAAGGCGGCTGATATTGGAATAGCAATGGGAATAACTGGCACCGATGCTGCAAAAGAAGCAGCAGACCTTATACTACTCGATGATAAGTTCGTCACGATAATTAATGCTATAGAAGAAGGACGCGGTATATTTGATAACGTCCGCAAATTCGTTAATTTCTTGATTAGCTGTAATATTGCAGAAGTACTAGTGATACTATTTGGTATTTTGTTCTTCAACAACTTGTTATTGACCGCCGCTCAGCTACTATTTATCAATATTGTCACTGATGGATTGCCGGCAATAGCTCTAGGGTCTGATCCGGCACGTGACGACGTCTTGAAGGCAAAGCCTGGTCGATTCCAAGAATCAATTTTAACAAAACGTGTCTGGACAGAAATATTTATATTCGGCTTCCTCATGACGATAATTATGTTGATTCAATACTGGTACAACATCAATAACGAATCACAGCTTCAGGCCGTGTCTGCAGCCTTCACAGCTATGGTTGTCTATGAACTCGTCAGACTTGTTGACATTAGAACGGACTACAAAATTAGATGGCTGTCTAATCCGATGCTTACGGTAGCAATGATTATTTCCGTTATGTTGCAGTTTGGCGTTCTCTACATTCCTGCAGTAGCTAGCTACTTTGACGTTGGGCCGCTATCAGCTCATGATTGGATATTTATGGGTGTAGGATCTGTTGTGTTGTTTACATTAATGAAATTAATCAATCCACTTCTTGATAGAGTTGTGGGAATAGAAAACCATCCACATCAAATTTAAAAATAGAGTATTATTTAAAAAATGAATTAAAGGAGTAATAGAAAAATGGACCCAAATAACAATCAGCCAAGCGAGCCACAAAATTATCCAGCACCAGAACCAATGTCAACTCCCCCTCAACAAAACAACCTCAACCCAAATCCCGTGCAACCTGGAGTTACACCTCCTGCTCAACAACCTATGTCACAGTCAAATGAACATACGGATGTACTAGGAATTATCAGTCTCGTCATGATAATCGTGGCACCACTCATAGGAGTTATTATCGGTGCAATAGGGATGAGTAAAGCGAAAAAAGAAGGCTATAAGAATACGCTATCGAAGATAGGGTTGATAATTAATCTAATATTAACCATTTTGGGCTTCTTGTTCGTCATACTTTGGATATTCGTATTCGCTGCATTTAGCAATGAAGTTAGTAATATAAGTACAGAGATTGAAAACCAGTCACAAATAGCAAGTGAACAAGATCCCCTTGATGCAACTGACGCTTCTTTTGTTGTTACCTCACAAAGAGATATTGGCGGAATCTGTGAATCAAAGGGCTGGCCATCTAATGTGACAGCAAGTGCTGATGGAAATATAGTTGGACTTTACTCTAATAGATCAAGCTTTCCTGATATATATTCAACACAATATGCTAGTTTAGATAATTTTGAAGACGTAGATTTTGATAACCCAACAGTCGTGGATACCGTAGTTTGTTTAACATCGGTTGATCAGACACCGATTGATACTGTTACGTGCAAGCTAGAGGTTGATGATGTCGAGGTCGATGCACCAATGTATAGGCGTCCATTCAGCGCAACAGCATATTCCGTAGCAAATAAAGCGGAAATTGCATCATTTACAGTCCAGCCGGAATCAGACTGTCCATTCTTTGTATCTGTCAACCCAGACGACAACAGTTTCGACGCTCGCTTAGACGAAGATTCACTCGAACTTGAACTCAACAAAGTATTACAGTAAAAACTAACTGTAGTGGTACTGTATCGCAGTTCAAGCGATAAAAAACTTTGTAATAGTAAAGTAGCTAACTTGATAATTATTTAATCAAAGAAGTATTTTTGAACAGTATTAGTTTATGCATTTATAGTATAAAAATAGATAAAAAGATATATATACTAAAATAGTATTGACAAATACCAAAGCATAAGCTATAATGTAGCTATTGTTGAATAAAACAAAAAAGATCAACAAAACAAATATAAACATAAACAAAGGAAATCAAATCATGGTATTTGGTCTCGGAACAAAAGACAAAGCTAAAAAAGAATCAAAAGTTTCTAAAGACGCTAAGTCATCAAATAAAAAGTCAGCCCAAGGCGACGAAGCAGCAGAAATCTTGAAAAAGATGGAAGCCAAAAAAGACAGTGGCGAGTGCGCATTCTGTTAAACATGAGAGACCCTGATAAGGTTTCTCGTCCCGCGGCGTGGCTGGCTTAGCCAGTCCACTCCGGGTGCTCATCCAGGCTACAGGAACTTAGATTAGCTTACTACCGAATAAATCGGATAGACGCAAATAAAATACTGAACTGGGACAAGGGAACAAAGGTTCCATGAGCAACGAGCACGTTTTATCCACTAGTAGTAATAGAAATATAGACGCTAGTGAACAAAATAAAACTGCTCGCAACTCAATTTAAAGTCATTACTGCAGAATGACTTAAGAAAATAAAAAGCTAAACAGAAGGGAATAGTAAAATTAGTGAGCTACGAACAGCTAGATTCTAAGAACAAAATGGTAAAACTTTTTGATAAATTCTTTGAACTATAATCTGAATAAAATCAGTATAAAATAACACACAGCACTGCAGACAATAGAACATCATAAGTAGAAACCAAGTGATATAAGTTTCAACTATGACACATATAAAAAACTTCTTTGGATAGACCATCGTTCATAACTAGTAATTATGAAAAGGTCAGTCACTATCCAGAGAAGTTTTTATTTTAGTTAGAGGAGGCTACAACAGCAATGAGTACAGCCATAAGCACTCCTAGAAGCAAGATTAGCGCTATTCCAAGTATGAGGCCAAGATAATTAAGCCAATGCGTCTTTGGTGTTGCAAGTTGAGCATTTTTGTATGTCTGTAATTGCTGCATACTGAGACCAATACCGCCAGCTGCGAAAGCTTGTCCTATAGCGGGAATTATACTTGCAAAGAACTTGATGCCAAACACCTCCATGAGATGTTTGTTGTAGAGTTCTTTTGTGTGAGATATAGCAACTCTAGCACCTAATGAATCGTCGTTCATGATCACATAAGGTAGTGCTTCATAACGAAGTTGAGCTCTAATCCCGGGAACTATTAGAAGTAGATATCCTCCAATGATTTTTAGCAGGACAATGAATTCTGCAGCAAAAAGTGTTCCGAAGCGACTTGTCATAGCAGAAAGCGCTTCTCCAAACGATATGTTCCTGTGTTGTATAGCTGCAACTGTCCCCGCAGCTATAAAACCCTTAAACGCTGCGCTAAATGCGACACTAATTGGAATAGACACCAAAAGTATGATTATAGTCACTCCAACAACGAGAGCAATAATACCTACAACTTCTCCTGAATCTATGTTTGATGAGCTGCTATCAGAAGAATCTAGGCTAAGGGACTGTTCTAATTCTTGGATAGTCTCATTTCTGATGCTATCGAGGCTTTCTGCACTGTCATCTTGTTGAGCGGATACAGTTTCTTCCGTGAAACTGGAGGCTATTTGTCCCACAAATTGAAAAGCAAAGTTGAGTAAACCGATCACTAGAATTGTTATGACTATACTCTGCGCGAATTTCATCAGTAACTGAAAGCCACTTATTGAAATAGTAAAAGGATTAGAGTCGTAAGGTCGCTGATTTACTTGCTGACCCGAGTTATTTTGTTGAGTATTTGAATCTTGATGGTTTGAATTTGTTGGCACTGGTGCTGGCTGAGAACTTACGGGCGTTTGAGTTGTTTGTTCATGATCGCTACTTGAGTTATCGTGAGTATTTTTTGGTGTGTTCATTATATAAGTCTAAACTAGAAAACGCTTAGCGCAAAATTAGTTAGTACTAGATATTTGATCGAAAATCTGTTAAAATTCACCACTGTTAGATAGTCTTGAAGATACGGCAGGATAGCTCAGTTGGTTAGAGCGCAGGACTCATAAGCCTGAGGTCGCGAGTTCAAATCTCGCTTCTGCTACCACAATAGAATTCTTAGCACCTTCGGGTGCTATTTTCTTTATTAACTGATACGATTCGTTCACTTTCACGGTTCCAAAACCTTTTTCGAAGTCATAGACCAAACCTTCAGGAAATATCGTCAGTTGAACTCGCTTCTGTATCTGTACAGGCGCTCGGTTCCAGAACTCAGACGGGTCTTTTATGAAAAGTAGTGCATTATCAATAATCTTTTCTTTTTGGTCCGCGTATTCATCGGCTTCAAGCTTTTTGTCTTTCAAAGTACCTATTTCAGAATCAATTTCTTTAACGACAGATTCTTTGTCGGCAAAACTAATTTTATCCTTAGTGTACTTACGAATTGTTTTAGACCGCTCTATTTTCAGTTCATCAATTTCTTTATTGATTTCATGGGTTGATTTCAATGCATCATCATACTCATCACACCAGCGAGTCAGGACTATTTGTTTGAATAGATTTAACCGTCCATCTTTATAGCGGATATGCGACAAGATATATTTGAATTCATCGTGAATATCATCGCTACTTTTACCAACTTTTTTACCAACAACTGAGCTTTTACAATGAGCACAGCTATAGCGTGGATAGCGACCACCGTTACCCCGTGGCGCACTTGCGGTTACAAACTTGTTGCAATACGCACATTTCAAAAAATCACGTCGCAGTGGATAGTCCGATTCATCGCTTTTAATAAATATTCGGCTTTTGCCTGCTAGAATTCGCTGGTTTTTTTCAAATACTTCACTACTAATCAACGCTTTATGTAAACCCGTGAAGCGAACGCCGTTAGTATATTCAGACTGGATATATCCAGCGTAGATCGGATTCTTAATCATGTTCTCGGTTGTCTGCCATGTCTTTGGCAGACCTTGCTTAGTCTTTATGCCAAATTCAAATGCTAATTCTCTGGCTTGCCTAACGGTATAAATGCCAGTAGAAAATGTTTCAAGAAACTGGGCTACTTTAGATCCCATGACAGGATCAGGAGCAACGCTTGTGATTCCTTGGGCTGTTCTAGACTTAACATAGCCCATAGGCGCAGAATGAGGCCATCCGCCTTGCTCTAAGCGTTTTTTCATACCCTCAGTCGTTCTGTGCGTACGAATCTCATTATCGAACTGTGCAAAGCCAGACAGAACAGTTTCCATAAGTTTGCCAGTCGGAGAATCGTCTATCGGTTCGGTGACTGAAACTAAAGACACTCCATTCTTCCGCAGAATGGCTCTAATCATAACGTGATCATCAGAATTACGAGCAAACCTATCTAGCTTCCAAACAATGCACTTTGATATCTTGCCTTTATTCTTACGGCAGAATTCAAGCATGGCTAGCAAGTTTGGACGATTCATAGCCTTGGCAGATTCGCCCTCGTCTCTAAATACGTTTTTAAGTGGTAGCTCCCATCCATTGGCTTTTGCAAAATCAATACAGGCTTTTTGTTGCATGTCTAGACTAGTGCCCTTGACTTGCTCATCTGTAGAAACTCGGATATATCCAACGCATTTCATAGCTAGAACCATTTTATCACTTATTTCATCTGTTTGCTTTCATTATCTTTAAACTTTTGAACCATTTGAATAGAATACTGAGCAATCATATCGAAATCTTCAATCAAATCCATAACCTCTTCATCTGTCATAGACAAAGCTTCATCGCCAAGTAACTTCTTTGCTTTTTCTACTGAAATAACTGTAGTTCTTCGTATCTTCACACTACCAGTGAATCAAACAACCTAGTCCGTGAATTTTCGAGTGCTATAGGGGTAAGGTGCTTAAAATCTGTTTAAACTAATTGCACTATAAGATAGGTTTAGCATTTCAATCCTAGTTTCTTTATATATGCGTTCATGGATTCGTTTGTAAGCCTGATATGTCGTTTTTTGAGTATCTGGCTTCAGACTTAATCGCTTATTCTCTTTTGCAATTCCAGCTGTTGAAAATTCATCTGACCTAGGCTGACTAATCTTTTTTCCTGATTTGTAGAACAGTAGCCCAAGTAAATGAGCCTCATTATTTTTAAAGTCCATTTTGTAACGACGATCAAATATCAGTTGCCTATCATTATGGGAATATTCTATCCTCAAGCTTCGCTTAGGAATATAGGTGTTTCTTGATAACGAATTTTCTATTTTCCTGATATTGAAATTAATAGAATTAAGCACGTTTTTGATATCTTCTATATCTTGCTCAATTTTTTCTTGTTTTGTCACAATTTTACAAAGTGTTTTTCTACGTTTTCTATTTCATCACTATTTAGCCCATAAAGTGAATATACACGCATATCAATTTCGTTATCTATTTTAGTAACATCTGCTTCTAGCCGAAGTATTATTGTTTTATACTTTTCATATACGATCAGAAGGTCATCTTTCTGAGATATGCTTAGTGATAGCTGTAATTTTCGAATGAATTCCGAGTAATCATTCTTCCACCAAGACTGCTCAAAAGACTTAGTTGTGACTAAATTAAACTCAGAGGATATGAGCTTGATAAAGTGTGAGCTTTTGTCAGCAATTTTACTGTTAAAATCCATCATGTCTGTCGCAAGTTTTTCAAGTGTTTTTTGTCTATCTCTATCAGTTTGAACAATAGGTAATTTTTGTAGTAAAGTTTTGGACATATTAACGGTTAGATTCGACTTGTTTGAAAAGTTTGTTGAATAGTACCAATTTAGTAGCTTTGAATTTAACAACGCCAAAAGGTAAGTATTAGATAACCCGCTCTCAGTATCGGTAATAATATTATTCACTGAATTGAATGTATAGTAATTATCTTTGTCTAATGTACAGTTTATTGGCGAGAGTCCACCGCTAATACGCTGCATTATAATTTTTTCTGATAGGAAAATTTCTTCTTTTCTAGCTCGGTTTATTAACTCTCTATCATATAAAATATAATTATCATTAAAATCTATGGAATATCTACCGAAAGATTTTCCGAATAGTAACGGTTTGTACATGTTATTAATCTTTTCAGAACTTACATACTTATTTTTATCGCCGTCTATACCTGGTGCAATATATTTAGCCACTGATCCTAAATCAGGGAAGCTTAACGATAGTCTTTTTGTTAGTTCTATATCTCGGTTGTTAGCTAAAATATTGAATATGTAGCTCGTATTATCCATGAAAGCACTTTGCTTTATGTAGCTCTTTTCACTGCTATTAAAAACATCTTTGACTACCTTTGTTTCATACTGGTCGTTTTTCATAGCACCGTGGACAGTTAAAATAACGGTCGACACAGTCACTCCATCAAAAACTCCAGCTCCTAAATTAACAATTTCATCGATAGCATAGTTGTCCAATACGTGCTTTCGGAATGCTTCGTAAGGAGTAGCCCTTAAGATACTATTTGGAATTATGTAAGACAAGATTCCACTACTCTTAATCAAACTAAGACCTTTGCTCAAAAATACTGCATAGAGATTTATTTTACCCTTTTGTATATTGATTCCTTTAGACTCGCTTGTGATCCCTGACTCTTTTATGTAATTACTCATAAAGTCTTTTGATTTATTCTCAAATCCCCCTTCACGTGTAAAAACGTACGGCGGATTACCTACAACAACATCGAATCCACCATTTAGAAATATATCTTTGAACTCATCTGTCCAATTAAACGCTTTTGTACCGGCGATTTTCGGATCACTAATCAGGCTATTTCCGCATTTAATATTTCTATCTAGCGAAGTTAGTTTTTTTCCTTTTTGTGCAGATTTTAGCCAAAGGCTAAGCTTAGTTATCTCTACAGATTCTTCATTTAAATCAACACCGTATATGTTCTTCTGGAGGATATTTTTGTATACTTCATCGAATTTAACTAAGCCTTTGTCTAGCCCAAGAATTTTTCCAACTCTTATATTTTCAGCTAATAAGTAGTCAAAAACATACACTAAGAAAGCACCAGACCCGCATGCTGGGTCAAGGACTTTTATCGACTGTAGAAATTCATAATATTTAAGGTAGGCTTGTTTTTCACGATTATGATAAGTTTTTTCCTTAATGTCTCCATGCAACTTGAACTCTTCTTTCAGCTCATTTTCACGATTGTGTATGTGTTGTCCCAATGAATTATCCACTATGTAACGAACGATATAATCAGGAGTATAGAATATGCCATCCTTTTTTCTTTTTGAAGTACTTAAAGTGTCAAGATTTTTGGATATATACACTTTGTTTTTTATTTCTTCTAGGTCACTGATAGATTGTTCAAAAATGTGACCTAGTATATTAACACTCAGGTCCTCAGCAAAATTATATTTTGCTAACTCAACAACATCTCTTAAGCATTCATCAGAAATTATCAATGAGTTAAGTTCTGTATCAAGCCTAAAAAGTCCACCATTGTAGCCTTGGGGTATGCCTAATTTTTCACTTCCTGTATCTACTGCTTCAAAAAAGCCTTTCATAGCGTTCCACAGACTACCTCCAAATGCAGAATTATCGGAAGCCTTAATTACTCTTAACAAGGTGTCATCGGGTAATAGGCCCCTATCTTCTGCGAAAGCAGCAAAAACTGTTCTATCTATTATTTTTTGAACTTTCTCAATACCCTTGTCTATGTCATTTTTTATAGAGACATTATTTTTGTAGACATCTCTTAGCAATGAAAGTCTTGCTTGCTTGTATTCTTTGTAGAAATTTTTACCAATCTCTTCCTGTTTAGTTCTTATGTCAGAAAGAAATCCTTGCGTCTTACTAGATCCTTTTTTCGAGACAAAATTTTTACTATTGAGCAATACAAACCAGGTCTTAAACTTTATGTAGTCATTTTCTGGATTTACTAAATCATCGAGATTCCATACTTCATAGTCGAGCAACGTATCTTGGTACAATCTGAATTCGTAAAAATTACTTACGATTACAAAAGGACAATTCCTATATTGTGTTTTGTACTTGAAGCCTTGCTGGACTGGACTCATGTTTCCGTCCCGTCTTTGAGGTCTGTCTAGGTCTACGCTTGCACCTTTTAGCTCTACAGCAGCGAATATATTATTTATCCCTTCGGAGGGGTCTGTATAGCTTATTACAGCGTCTGGAAGCTGACCTTTGTCTGTAGTTGCTTTCGGCTCAAAACTATATGGGTTAGCTGGCTTTTCTTCAAAGCCTAGAATCCCAGTAAAGAAATCCTGATTGTACTTTTGTTCTCTAGAGGTCTCTTTGTCACTTTTCAGTGTTCCATTGTGGTAATCATGATGCCAAGTTCTAACGACATCTAAATGTTTTTCAACTACAGACGTATCTATTTTTTTAGCAAGATCACGTAATTTATTTTTTCCAAAAAGACTAGCCATATAGTTAAAATGTTAGCATATTTTAACCCTTTAGATGAATGTGTTATTTATTTACAAAAATTTTGTGCGAGGACTTGGTACAGAGAGAAGAGGTGGCGAAGAGAAGGTGGGGGTATGTTTGTTTAGGTATGAATTGTTTGTTAGATGTTTGCGGTTACACGCGCTCATGTCGCAAAAGTTCTTTTACGACATGACTTTAGAACTGGGGTCATCGCACAATAATCATCATTGTACAACGCCCTTCCCTGAATCAAAGATTCAGAGATTAACTACAGGGGGGAGTAAGACGCAGGCGCAGAGAAAGAGCAAGTGTATTGGACTTTTACCCCTGTAAGCTGTTTAAATTAAAATATGAGTACCACAAATTACCAAAAGATACTTAACGAATTGGAGGCAATTCGAGAACAGCTTCGAAGTCATTTCACTTTTGTCGATTCTACTGATGACCTGCCTGAACCGTGGGGCGGAAGCGGTATCTTGCATGTTGAGGTTAATCCAGAGATGGCTTTCCACTTTCTTGAATTTCTCTTTGACGTTGCTTACATCGACATACTGAAGGAAGCGGGCTTTCAGTTCATAGACGATAAAACCACTTGGGAGTATTTTGTAATGTCCGAGAATGGCTTTCTTCGAATCTACGACTGGAAAAACTATGCAGTGTCAGTCGGCTCTTTCGGTCTAGCCACTGGTGGCACAGACGAAGGGCTGAGGAAAGATGCTAAACTCCTTAAAACTCTTATAGAAAAGAACATAGTTAAGTTCGATGAGTTTCGACAGGTCCATTACAAGAATCATTTAGTTGAGTATCCTTTTGATAATTTCATGGATGCTTTTATGTCACTTGGCATACTTTTCCGAGATGCTTTTGATAAGCTCGACGACACTAATAATTACTTAGAGGCACTTATACTGCTTGTAGCACTCCTAGATACGATGTTAAGGTATTCTATTCTGCTTACGAGAATTAATGTTAGAAAGACCAAGAAAATCGATCCAGATTTTCGTGATTTATTTCAACAAACAGACGGGGGCAAGTTCATAACTGAACGTAATATATATAAGATAGCTAAAAAAGAAGTTATCTTCACTGAGTACGATAATGTGCTTTTTTTCAAACGAATAAACGAGCTATACGACATAAGAAATCGGGCAGTACATCGCTTTGCTATCACAAATTTTCAGTATAGCGAAAGCAAGAAAGCCGTAGAACAGTACCATGATTTGGTTGATATCTTATTTACAATTATAAAAGACCTAGAACAAGAACAAGTGCGACTGGGCGTTGGATTTATAAAACAAGGGGAGCTTGATTTGCCAGCGCATAAACTCAGAAAAGAAATCATTAGAGCAGTTAGTGGAAAAATTGACTCAAAAGCAATAATACCAAGGACTGAAGAAAGAGAGGCTATGTTTAGTGACGCATATCCTGAGGGCTATCACCCCGATCTAAAAGAGTTCATGAGTAAGATGAAAAAAGAATTCAGAAAAAAACGACCAAAAGACTCTAAGTAGCAATCCTTCAGTCCGATACCATGAAGAGGTCTACAGTCGTAGTCCAGGAAAAGCTGATTTTTTTGAGTTATTCGCTGAAAATGAAGTTAAAACTAATCAGCAAGAAGACTGCGAATTTTAGCAAACCATTTTCTTAAATGAACTATTCGATCTTTATGTAGCTTACTATCCAGAATTTCAGCCTTCGTCATTCGTGATATTTTTTCCCAGTCCTCACCCAACACATATGTGGCGTTACCGTACAGTATACTCTCAAGAATAAATATTCCTCTAGAGGGGAAACCAAATATAACGTACCCAGTAAAGCCTCCTTGGCCTATAGCAGTAAAAGCAGGATCATAACTGTTAATGCGTTCAAGCCTGTGGGTAACAAAGCTTTTGTTGCCTTTCTTGACGCGATTTATACTTTCTCGTACTTCTTGACGTAAAACAGAATAAGGATGCTTGCCTTCTGGCAAAACCCTCCAGTTTAAATAATGTACTGGAGCTGTGAGTACCTGTTTAAGTTTCTCATCAAAAAAGGTCGCTTTCCCAAATATATCCAGTAGCAAGTTAACTGCGTGGATGAGATTTTGTTGATTCAATGACCAATCTTCAATCAGGCTAGTCAATACAACTTGATTGCCTTCGGTATCTGTATGCAGTGTTAACTGGATTGAAGGTGCGGGTACGTGACTGCGTGGATAGCGTTTGTATGGACGATCCCTGAAATCACTTTTTGCTACCCTAGTTCTTCCATGAAGTTCTGTCCACTGCCACTCGATTGTTGTGTATGCTGTCTCCATTGGCTGGTCTACATGTTTTATGGTTCTGCCATTGGCGTTAAACACACTTGCCTTACCGACTGGTCTTGGAAGTATGGTCTCTCCGTTTTTTAACTCCTCACTAAAACCAATCTTTTTTAGCTGTGATTTATCCGGACTCACTAATCCAACATAAACATTCTTTGATTGGGGTATTAGTCGTTTATATGGATTTAGGCTACGAATTTTATTTTTTTTGATCATGCTAACACTCCGGTAACGACAGGAGGTTATTGGACCATTGACCGTCAGCTACAGTTTGTAAGAACTTAGTCCCGTTTACACTCTTACGAACTTCACACAATATTTTTCGGCTCCCGTCTGCGACGTATGCAGCCGTACCGGATTCTACCCAGCCAACAACTGTGACTCTTTCAGTTATGGCTGATCTATCGCTCATGTCATCTTGCCACCTATAGTGGCTAATTGCTTCATTGGGGTTTTCAGCTCCCCCCGGTTTTCTTATGCCTGTTATTTGAAATGCCATTTCGTACCCTCCTAGTGGTAATATTTTTGTGATATATTGGAGAGAAGACGATTAACATCGTCCTCCCAAGATCGTCAGATTTGCTCAGATTCCAATCAATGCAAACTGACGATTCTTACTTTTTACGACGTCTTGGAGCTGCTTGCGATAACGCACTGCCAGCTGCAACCTTTGATGCTTTGCCTGTTCGCGCATCTCGCAACACCTTGGAAGCAGCTTTAGCAGCCTTGAGACTTGTTCTACGCTGTGCCATATGGACATGATCCCCTTTCTCTTATCTTTTGTACCCTCGATAAGTTAGATTTGATAGTTTTTGGTTTTCCCGTAACTCCTGTTACGTATATAACCTATTCATACTATATCATATGTTAAGAGTGTTAATCAAGTTAAGCCGTTGTGCTATAATACTTATATGCATAAAAGTCAGCAAGAAATACTAAAATTAGCAGAGAAAAACAACTTAGCAAAAATGTCACTTCGAGAAATGGGAGAAAAAACAGGCATAGGCACCAACCCTCAATTGGTAAGACATCATTTGCATCAGCTGATTAAGAACGGTTTTTTAATAATAGATAAAAAATCGGGTCATATGAAACTCACAAACGGAAGAGAGACCAGCCAAACCTCTTCTACCCTTCTTTACATTCCTATTATGGGGCAGGCTAACTGTGGCCAAGCATTATCTTTCGCTGACAACGAGATTGAGGGCTACTTACCCGTTTTATCCAGTCTCATTAAAAAAAGCATAAAGAAGCCATATGCTCTGAGAGCTATGGGTGACTCTATGAATACAGCTAAAATTAGCACTTTGGACCCACAGTTAAAATTAGCCGGCATCGATGAGGGTGATTACGTCATAGTTGATTCAGAGACCAGGACAGCTACCAACAATGAGTATGTAGTAGCTGTGATTGAAGGTCTAGCTAACATAAAGAAACTTAAGCAAGACGAATACGGAGTACGGCTTGTTTCTGAATCAAGTCAATCATATCCTCCTATTTCAATAAGTTCAGATGAACAAGAGAACTTTGTACACGGTAAGGTTATTGCAGTAGTTAAATCGTAGGTAGTTCCGTTACATCCGCTTAGGACTGTTCAGCGACTAACCTCTGATAATCAGTTACTATCTGCCACATGGTTATCAGTTCTGACTTGATTGAGTTCCAAGTTGTTCTGTCCAAGGCTACCACATTTAGATCCCCACGAAAGTGGGGTTTTGAATTTGGTAGTATTTAGCTTTAAATATGCAATCGAACAAAGATTCTTGATGAAAATCATTAAACACACTTAGAAGTATGTAATTGCTGTGAATCAGCCTAGGCGATATTTCTGATAGAAGGTGATTCAATGCTTTGTAGCCACTCGCCAAGCAGATCATAGCTCGTTTTGCCTTGCATTGATCCAGTAGAAACATTACCTTTGTCCCTGGCTGTTGCTATAGATGTCTTGTCTCCAGTAAAACTAATCACTTTATCAGAGGACACTCCGTCGTTTCCTGTTGATCCATACAGAAATTCACCCACGATATCATTAGAAAAAGTCTTCTCGTAAGTCCCATCTTTATACACCAATATTTCTCTCATGATGGCTCGCCTATCTTTGATTCCTTCCATCAGTCGCAGCCAGTCCTCAGGCTCAAAACATTCGTTCGCAAATTTCATATAGGGTCCAGGGTAATTATTCAAAGCAGGGATGAGCCAGATTGTGTCATTTACAATAAGTGGTTGTTTGAGTTGCAGGTATGCTTGCTCTGCTTTGTGTCGTGCTATTGCTTCTCCATCACTTTCTTGAAGTTCTTTTATATCAATTTTGTTTTGAACAGCCCGGTAGCCGTATTTTTTTAAGTTTTCTACAGCATCTAAGAATTTATCTTTATTTCCAGTGACGAATAATAGTTCTTTCATTGTTACTATTATATACATGATTCCACAAAAATATATTATTGCCGTGTCGGGCGGTGTAGACTCAGTTGTGCTGCTACATAAACTCATGGCTAAAAAGCCAGATACTATTACTT
>Ga0306866_1000309_pt1 | contig 16771 bp, 22 predicted proteins | sample AntRauTorckE5432_FD_190450 | JGI IMG/M metagenome (GOLD analysis project Ga0306866, IMG submission 190450) | Saline lake microbial communities from Rauer Islands, Antarctica - Metagenome Torckler E5 #432 (v2) (version 2) | ecosystem: Environmental > Aquatic > Non-marine Saline and Alkaline >...
AGATAAGGCATAGCCGGCTCGGACGACCCAATGATAATGCTCATATTGAACGCTATAACCGAACTATTCAGGAAGAGTGTCTCGGCAGCAGGATTAGTAGCAAGGTGGCTACCGCTGGCCTGCAGAGGAAAATAGACGAATATACCAAGTTCTACAACACAAAACGAGTACACTTAGGAATACAGCTACGGACACCAATCGAGATGTTGCAAAGGTCCTGAGTTCTATACGCTATTACGATGCCCTACTGCAATAATGCTTGACATAATATTAACATCGTGCTATAGTTTATTGTAAGAAGATATTTTATCTTAACTCTTGAGAAAACATTTTAACAAACTTGCATTCTATTCACTCTGTTGATGCAGATATGAACTTTTCATAATTATCATGTTGCTCTCACTTTTATCATTCGCTACAACTATACTTCGTAGCAACACATCTCTTCTTGAATATAAATAATAACTAATAAAACAATAACTATTTCTATGGCTTTTTGCTTTAGAAAAATAAAAAGGAATAAATGAATAAAAATAACAAAAAAGTACCTAAACTAATTCTACTTAATGGTCCTCCTGGGATTGGAAAGTCAACATTATCTAAACGTTATACGGACAATCACCCAATGACGCTTAATATAGATATTGATCACATCTGGTGGATGATGGGACAGTGGCAAGAATCAAGGCCTGAATCTGAAGAGCAAAAGTTTGTATTGGCCAACGCCTTGGTTGATGCTCATTTGTCTCAAGGCTATGACGTCATCATAGCTCAGCATGTCGCTACTACTGGCTACTACAAGAAACTTGAAAGTATTGTAGATAAATACAGAGCTAAATTGATTGAAATAACTCTTTTGTGCAGCGAAAAAGATGCAGTACAGAGGTGTATTGATCGTGGCTTGAAGGCTGGCTACAAAAATGGATTCAGGCCCGGAGGCATACTCGAGTCAGAGGGTGGAGCGAACAAGCTAAAAGCGATGTACAGAGAAATGATCAACGAGGTATCCAATAGGCAGTCTATGCACTATATCGAGTCTGTTTATGGTGATGAAGACGCGACTAACGAAGAATTAAATAAAACAATAAATAACAATTAACAAATTATAAAAAGGAAAAATATGAATAAAAAAATCATACATAACAATACAAAAAACAATAAAATAAATAAAAGAAAAATTAATCGTTTTGGTGCACTTCGTGCCCAGCAGCGAGTTGTAGACGATGCAGAAAAAATCGTCGATCAATACAAAAGTGCGCCACAAATTACGCAAAACAATACACCTGATACACAGGTACAATCACAACTGAAAATTACATTTTTGGGTGGGCTATACGACGTTGGCGAAAAGAATATGGCTATTTTGGAATACCAAAATGAAGCAATTATTCTTGATTGCGGAATCGATTTGAGCGTTGATTTGCCCGGTATAAACTACGCCATTAACGACATGGCGTATGTAGAATCTATAAAACACAAGATCAAGGCCTACGTTATCACTCATGGTCACTTGGACCACATAGGTGGTCTGAAACATACGGTGCCAAAGTACCCTGCACCAATCTATGGGTCACGCTATACAATTGGTATTATCGATAAGACTTTTCAAGATGAAACGCTTGACCTAGACGGCTTTAAGCCAGAATTAATAATTTCTGATATGGAAACGCATGAACGTCTAAAAATAGGACAATTCTTCGTAGAATTCATCCGTGTGACTCATGCAATTCCTGACGCTTCGGCTGTCTGTATCGATACGCCAGTTGGCCGCGTCATAGCAACTGGAGACTTTAGACTCGATCCAGAGCCACTTGATAATAAGCCGAGCGATAAAACACGGTTGAAGCAGCTTGGTGACGAGGGCGTTATGCTCCTGATGAGTGATAGTAGTTACGCCGACTCTGAAGGTCGGACACCGACTGAAAGCACTCTGCAGCCGAGCATAACTGACGCAATTGTTAAGGCAACCGGTCGAGTATTTGTTGCTGCTTTTTCTAGTAATATGAATCGCACTCAAATGATAATAAATGCTGCAGTAGCGTCAGGACGAAAAGTAGCGCTTGATGGACGCGGTATGCTTAGCTACTCAGAAGTTGCGGTTCGGCAAGGTTTACTTAAAGTACCGAAAGGAACAATAATTCCGATGGCGCAAGCAGCAACTATGTCACCTACGAAAGTGTTAGTGATGTGCACAGGCGGTCAAGGCGAACCTAACGCTGCATTGCAACGAATGTCTGAAGGTAGTCATAAGTTTATTAATCTGAATAGTAACGACACGGTGTTGATTAGTTCATCGCCTATTCCAGGTAATGAAATTAGTTACGACGCAATAAGTAACCGATTAAGTTCAATGGGCGTAAAATTATATAGACATGTGACACATGAATTAGACGGCTGTGGCCCCCTCCACGTCTCTGGTCATGCAAGACGTGATGAATTACGTGAAATGATTCAGCTGGTGCGACCAACGTATTTTATACCAGTCCATGCCGGTGCACTGCGCCGTCATTATCATGCAGAATTAGGCATAGAAGAAGGTGTAAAACGAGCTAATGTAGCAGAGCCAGCTAAAGGTCAAGCCGTCTATATGAATAGCCAGTCTATGAGTAAACCAGTGCCAGTCGATCACGGAACACTCCTTGTCAATCAGGCTGGTGAAATTGTTGAAGATGTCGTACTTAAAGATGTATTGCTGCTACAAAATGGCTTCATGAACATAATGCTTTCTATTGATAGCAGCGGTCAGCTTACCACGAGTCCGAGTATTGCAAGTCGTGGTGTTGTGCCGCTAGACGCAAGCACCGATCTTCTGCACTTGCTACGAACAGAACTATCTCGCGCAGTCAAGCAGCGATACGGTCGAATACCAATACAGCGGTTCAAAAAAGAACTAAACGACTTTGTTGTACAGTTCATCTACGAACATACTCGAAAGTCCCCTGTCGTGATAATCGATATTACTACTAATTCATGTAAGAAAACAATTATTGCTACACCCAACTTCAAGGAATCAAAGCTTGATCAAAAAGAGCTGAATCACCAACAAAGACAAGATAAATTCCAAGCTATGCGCAAGCAACTATTGAAATCGTGGTAACTACCTGCCTGAAGAGCACATTCTTTAAACGAGTTCGTCGCCAATGTAGTTGAATCTTGGCATTGTTTTACCTTCCCATTCGACAGTTTCTAAAAACATATCGAGTGGGCGTGCTTGTAAACGTAGGCCTCGGTGTTCGGGAATTACGTAGAGAGGTATATACATTACTAGCTTTTCCTCTGTTTCAGTGTTGCGTGCAACTCCTAGAACTTGATAGTATCTTCTATCGTCGTCTCTGCTTTTGTAGTGTTCATACACTCCATTTTTTGGATAATTCATGACTTCTCGCCGTCACGTTTTTTAAAAAACGTCGCGCGTGACTTCAGATCGGCGTCATGAATAATATAAAAACAAGGGATAAGTAGCGCACCATAAGCAAGCCAGACTGCGTAGAACCAGTCAGTGTTGAGGTTCCCACCGATTCGCAGCGCATGAACAAAAATTAGGATCATTGCAACTGATTGAGAAATACTAATCCATAGACCAGCTTTTTTGACCCAGTCTTTGTTTCTGGCTCGATCGAAATATTCAAAGCTCAAAAATATAATAAGCGATATGCTTCCGAATAATACAGCTATTCTCGAAGCGTCACCGAGGTAGTTGAAGAAGCTTGTTGGCGGTAAACCTGCATCGTTTTGAAACTGAGCAAGCGCAAGTAGTCCAGGGTGCAGCAGGATGGATGCTAGGACAATATACGCGGTAACTTTGGCATAATATTTTGGTTTTTTGAGCCCCGGGGTCTTAATGCGGACTGCGCCATTCACGTAGTGAGTCCACATAATCATCCATGCCAGCAACCCAAATAATGGAAAATAACTATAAAGGCTCAATGAAGAGAAATTCCAGGATACATTATTTCCCCACACTGCAATAGGTAGCACGACCGATAGCGCAAATATCCCCCAAGAGAAATAATTAAATGTTTTCTGATTCATAAATAGTTGTGCCCTCTTTTCTAGTAGTAGCATACCAGAAAAAGCACAACTATTTTACTAGGTTAATAGTCAATGCCCTCGTTAGCTAAGAATTTGTCATCAAAATGACGAATATGAGAGGGGCATATCCCCTCTCATCGCTCCGGGCACGAAATAAATTCGATGCTCGGGCTGCTCACCCCTAGAGCAGGTCAATTAATAGTCAATGCCTTCGTTAGCTAAGAATTTGTCATCAAAATGGTGCTTTATTTTAGTCATGTCAGTTGCAATGTCGGTGTATTTAATCAAGTCTACTGGGAAATTACGACCAGTCACACAGACAGATGTTTTGGGGTTTCTTTTTGTGAGCAAATCTTTTAGCTTAGATTTATCAAGTAGACCGTCATGGACTGAGTTATTTATTTCATCGCATATGACTAGGTCATAATCGCCACTCATTGCTCTCTCAATAGCCATTTCGTAGGTTTCGTTTGCTGCTTTTTTGTGTTCTTCTTCCGATACGCCTTTTGCGCTGATGTCGCCTGCATCAAAAAACCCTTTGCCGCCGCGGAAGTAAAATAGATCATCGCCGTACACATCGGCTGCCTGTATTTTTTCTATGAAGTTAGATTCGCCAGTTGCCCATGTTTTGACAAACTGTATGTAGGCGACTTTCCAGCCTCGGCCTAAAGCTCGCGCTAATAAACCAACACTTGCGCTTGTTTTGCCTTTGCCATCGCCTGTGTACACAAGTACAATTGCGTCTTTTTTCTTATAATCTTCAAATGCCATAAATAAATTATAGCAAAACTAGCTAGACATCTGTTGTTGAATTTCGAGCTGCATACGTAGCTTCAATTTCTCTAATCCTGATCGCCTCATCTCTATAGTACTCTAACGATAATAACTCAGTACGTTTTGCTACTGCAGATTTGCTGGCACTAAAAACAAACAACTCAATGGCTCTACTACCAAAACGCCTGGATCTATCAGAAACTGATCTATATCCTGGTTTATTTAATAAACCCTCTACACACTCGGCAATAGTGATGACTGGATTACCTTCGTGTGCGGCTGTTGTGTAGACAATTTCCCTAATAGCAGGTATTCGCCATGCCTCCAAGGCATTACTTGGCGTTTTTGGGATGATTTCATGCACTTCAGAACCAAATTCGATCGGGTGTTGTTCGTATTTATCTGCTCCTTTGTAAGAAATATCGTTCGTTTTGCTAGACCATGTGTCTAATTGTTTGGATAAATCCGGCACCGTTCGCAATACTCTTCGCAATAGCCCTGCTTTGTACTGTGGTGTTTGTGGTAACGGTACTGTTGGATATCCAGTATCTAGACCCCAAAACCTCTGTCCAATGATATTAATTTCTCTAAATGCATCGTCAAAAACTGAGACACCTCTATCTCCAACACTTGTCAAACGTGGACCGATAAAGTCCATAGGGTGCTCATCATTTGTTCCACGTAAAACTTCTCCCATAGTAACTTGTAGTGTGGGCCCAATTGATGATCTTTGCAGTAACTGTCATCACCAAATAAGAGTGATAAATGTCTCTATTCAATGATACTAGTGAATGCCTGGAATCCCGCTAAAAGGAGACCGACAGTGATTGCTATTGCGCTAACAGCAGGAGAAATTGTAAATAATGTGAATCCCGATACCAGTAATGCAGCAGTGACAACACCGAGAACTATATGAGAATTCCGACCACTAACAAGCCAAGTAAGGTAGCCAATAGCTGAAATAATGATAATAAATAAAGGGATAGCAAAGTACCAAGGTGCAACCGTATGGGCGATAGTCTCTAGACCATCATTGTGGGCCTCTCCTGCATGAGCTAATAAAGTAATAAAATTAGTCATATGCATTATTATACCGTATAATAATAGGCATGAAGAGATTTAACCGTAAACAACTACTGAGCCTAGGCTTAGCCTTTTTCCTTGGCGCTTTTTGGCTATTTGCAATGAGGTTTGTTTTGCTAGATAAAAAAGAAGTACATTATCACGCTAATTTCGCAGTATTTGTTGATGGGGAGCGTTTGCCTTTTGATACGTTTACTTTTTATGAAGAGATAGAGTCATGCGGTGGACTGGGTGTCGAAAATCCAAAAATTCGTGCCCACATGCATGACCAGGTAAATCATGTCGTTCATGTGCATGATAATGGCGTTTCTTGGGGTCATTTTTTTGCAAACCTGAGTTATTTTAACGGCGATACAGTATTTAAAACAGACTCCGCTACCTATGTAGAGGATGATGACACGGAAATTCGATTCTTACTTAACGATAAAGAAGTACAAACAACAGCAAATCGGCCGATCGGTAACGAAGATGTACTGCTTGTCAGTATTGGTGACCCATCTGATGAAGAGTTGCAAAGCCAGTATGATCAAATCGAGCGCAATGCGGCAGAATACAACGAAAAAGACGACCCATCGGCCTGCTCTGATGGCAAGCCATTTACGCTAGGTGAACGTTTCAAATCTGCCATCGGTATATTTGATTAAAGTTCGACAAACAGTGTATATTGTTACATTATGAGCGAAATTTTGATTGTAGCACCCTACCTTGATAAGGATTCCCAGTTAGCTTCAAATCCAGCAGAAGCTTTAAACAGTGCTGTTGCATCTGTGGAAAAAAGTGGCAACATTGTTTTAGGTGGCACAATTCAAGAGCTTTACGAACAACAATATGCTTCAAATGAAAGTCATGGCTTGACTCGAGATACTGTCCGAGATTTGACGGTTGCGAATGGTGTTCTTGCATTGGTTGATGATTCAGGTTACTTGAACGGGCTTATTGACGAGGCTCTGTACAGGGGCAAGCGCTTGGTTCTTGCAGCTCAATCTATTGATGTTTTGTCAGAAAACCAATTAGCGTCAATCGAAAAATTGAAAGCTACATTTACTGAATTACCTATAATAGGAGATCCTTTTAGAATTTAATAATCTTACTATTGTCGTAGGTAGCAGTTCCCTGTTAAAATAAGACCTAAGAATGAGAATTACCGCCGACAGGTCTCTAGTGACCACAGCCGACGTCAGTATAGGAGTGTGTTCAAAGCATGCTTAATTCTTTGCTGTCACGATTTGCTGCCGGAAGCTCTCCTGAAGGCATACACGTCTCACTTAAGGCTGAAGAGCTTTGGAATGTCGGTGGTATCTCTATCACTAATTCTATGCTGTATGGTCCACTTGTTGCAGTGTTGCTGGCGACAGTTTTATTGAAGGTTGCTAAAAGCTCTACGGTCAAGCCTGCTAGAGGAAAGTTTTTTGGTGTGGCAATCATAGAAGCTATTGTGCTTTTCGTTGTCGGGATACTAGAAGGAGCTTTTGGTTCCAGAGCAAAAGCATTCAAATACGCACCAGTGTTTGCAATATTTTTCTTGTTTATTATTTTCAGCAACATCTCGGGATTAATTCCACTTGTCGGCTCGTCTATAGAAGTCAATACTGTCGAAGGCCGCATACCAGTATTTCGTCCGTTTACTGCTGATTTGAACGGGACGCTAGTCATGTCTGCATTCGCTATTATTATGGTGCAAATACTTTCTATCAAGGCTCAAGGCCTAAAAGGCCACTTAACTCATTATTTTAGCGACAAACCACTCAATCCAATCAATTTCTTTATTGGTATTTTGGAAGTATTCGGTGAGCTAACCAGAGTACTCTCATTGTCGCTTCGTTTATTCCTTAACACTGCTGTCGGAGAAATCTTGATTGCCGTATTCACCAGTTTGATCCTTCCTTATGGCCAGACGCCAGTTGCGGTGATCCCTATTCTAGCTTTTGAGCTGCTTGTTGCAGGTATTCAGGCGTATGTATTTACAGTATTGACTGCCACCTATCTGGCTTTGGCGATTTCCCACGCCGACCATCACGAAGAACATGACGAAGTTAACGCCTTAAGGGTCGAAGGGTTAGTACCTTCATCATGAGAAAACACTACGAAAAAGTAACTAAGAACAATTATGTTCACGGAGAAAAAGTATGTTAAATACACTTATTACATTTGCACAGTCAACTGAGTTTGACGTTGCAATAGCAGAAGCTTGGTCAAAGAGCTTAATGCTTGGACTAGCACTTGGTCTTGCTGCATTGGGTCTTGCTCTTGTAGGTACAAACTACATGAAGGCTATCGGACGCAATCCAGAAGCTGGTAAGGCTTCTAGTCAAATCGTCATCATCGCAGCGATGATCGAAGTGACGGCACTTCTTGCCTTCCTACTTGGTGCATTTTTACTTTAGTAAAAACTACCGTGATTAGGCGAGAGCTTTGGTTTTCGCCTAATCATTAAAGAACTTAAAAATTAATTTCCTATGTAATACCGACGAATTATTCAAAACAATTTGAATTACTCGTGGTTATTACAGCCGGAGAGGATATACTATATAACAGTTATGATGAACTTATTTACGACATTTGCAGCCACGGCTGCAGCCGAAGGTGCAGAAGAAGCCTCTGAAGGCATTGGAGCATTAGGACTCAGTTTGCCAGCTATAATTGCATCGGCTGTAACCTTTACTTTACTGTATGTTGTCGCCAGGAAATTTGCCCTAGGCGGTATTGTCGCTAATTTAGAAAAGCGAGAGAAAGATATTAATCGTGGCCTGCATCTGACAGCAGAAATGGATAAAGCTAAGGCTGAGCTTGAGGTTAAGGTTGAAACTGAACTGAAAAAGGCTAGAAAAGAAGCTGACAGTATCATTGCTGAAGCAAATAACGAAACTGGCAAGATGATTCAAGCTGCAGAAGAAAGAGCCAACCACAAAGCCGACGAAATCCTCCGCGCTGCCGAAGGCAAAATAGAGCGAGATATTTCTGAAGCCCGCAAAGGCCTAAAAGCAGAAATGGCGAATTTGATTACTGACGCAACCGAAGCCATCTTGAACGAAAAACTCGACGCTACTAGCGACCGAAAGCTTGTCGAGAACTATCTTAAAGGAGCCATGAAGTAGTGAGTAAAATTACGACTAACGAATTGGCTATCTTTGCGGTAGAGCAGCTTGAATCTGGTACTAGCACCTCGAATCTAGCGACTAGAATCTCTGCCTTTCTACTCGAAGAGCGCCGCAGCCGCGACATGCCAGTTGTACTGCGCGCAATCGACGAAGAACTTTCCCGCCGCGGTGCATCACAGGTGATGATCACATCAGCACATGCAGTGTCTGAGACAATCAAGAAACAATTGGCAGAACTACTAGAAGTAAAAAATCCTGTGTTTTCAGAAATAATAGACCCAAGTGTTATTGGCGGTGTCAAAGCCCGCTCTGGTGAGTCAGAAATAGACCTCACCGTACGGGGAAGATTAAATAGATTCAAAACTAACATAGTAAACAGTGGAAATTAGGAGCAACATGAGTACACAAGTATCAACGAAAGAATTAGCCGCAGAAGTACGCGAGGCTATCCAGTCACTAAAAACCAGCGGTAATGTAGAAAAAGCCGGCATAGTCACACGTATTGGTGACGGCGTGGCGTGGATATACGGTCTATCCGCTGCTGGTTATTCAGAAATGCTAGAAATAGAATCTGCAGACGGCGGCACTGTCAGCGCCTTTGCACTTAACCTCATGGAAGACGAAATCGGTGCAGTGTTGCTCGATTCTGATACCAAGGTCAAAGCTGGAGCGAAGGTTAAACTATCCGGATCAGTCCTAGAAGTTCCTATTGGACCAGAATTGCAAGGCCGCGTTGTCGACCCACTTGGTCGCATACTGGACGACAAAGGTCCAATCAAAACAAAACTTACTGGACTTGTTGAGCGCCCTGCCCCAGGTGTGCTCGCTCGTAAGTCTGTCCATGAACCAATGATGACTGGCCTGATGGCTGTTGATGCCATGGTGCCGATCGGCCGTGGCCAGCGTGAACTTATTATCGGTGATCGCCAGACCGGTAAAACTGCTATTGCTGTCGACACAATGATCAACCAAGCTAAGCAAAACACTGGTGTTATTAATATTTACGTAGCAATTGGTCAGAAAATGAGCAAGGTTGCGCGTATGGTAGAACGCTTAGAGCGCGAAGGCGTAATGGACCAGACTATCGTCGTTGCAACATCTGCATCAGATCCTGCATCATTGCAGTACCTGGCGCCATATGCAGGTGCAGCTATGGGTGAATTCTACCGAGACAATGGTCAGCACGCGCTTATTACTTATGATGATCTATCAAAGCACGCTGTTGCCTACCGCCAGATGTCACTATTACTACGCCGCCCACCAGGACGTGAAGCCTACCCAGGTGACGTGTTCTATCTGCACTCACGTTTGCTCGAACGTGCAGCCAAAATGTCAGACGCAGAAGGTGGCGGTTCACTAACTGCTCTTCCAATTGTTGAAACTCAAGCTGGAGATATCTCTGCATTCGTTCCAACTAACGTGATTTCTATCACTGACGGTCAAATATTCATGGAAACAAACCTATTCAATCAAGGTATTCGCCCAGCGATTTCTGTAGGATTATCAGTATCACGTGTTGGTGGTGCTGCTCAGACCAAGGCGCTCAAAGGCGCAGCTGGATCACTACGTATCAACCTAGCGCAGTTCCGTGAACTAGCGGCATTTGCGCAGTTCTCATCTGACCTAGACGCAGACACCAAATCGCGCATCGAACGCGGTCAACGATTAACTGAGCTATTGAAACAGCCGCAGTACTCACCACTATCAGTCTGGGAACAAGTTGCCAGCCTTATCGCTGCAACTGGCGGCGGGTTCGACGATGTACCTGTTGAACAGATCAAAAAAGCGCAGAGTGCCCTGCTGTCTCAGCTAGGATCAGAGAACAAAAAAGACATGGCCAAATTGAACGAAGGCGGCAAAGTCGACGATAAAATGGAAAAAGTCGTCTTAGACCAAGCCAAAGTAGTAGCGAAAGAATACAGGGAAGCATAGTATGGCAGACATGAGTCTTAACTTAGCCGAAGCAATAGCTCTAGATTTCCTCGAGGGGTCAGTTGACTTGACTACAGCAAAGCAAGATGTCGGTACAACTTATCAAATTAAAGGTGACAGAACTGCTTGTAGAACCGAACACGAGAACGGAACTATACAATACTATGAAGGTTTACCAACAGCATCCTTTATTGGAGGCGTCGCCTATTCTCCATTTGAGGAAGGAAATTGCCACGAAGATGATGTTACCCCCGCGAATATAGCTAAAGTATGTTTTGCAATGGGTAAACTCATCACCACAAGAACAGAGGTTGAAGGCTAATGGCTAGTACACAACAGATAAAAGCTCGCATAAAATCTGTTAAAAACACCAAACAGATAACCAAGGCTATGGAAATGGTTGCTGCGTCTAAAATGCGTCGCGCCCAAGAAGTAACGGTTTCTAGCCGTGAATATGTGCGGACTGCGCGTCAGATATTAGCAAAATTGCGCCAACTAACTGATGTGTCAAAAAATCCACTATTTGCTATTCGAGACGTGAAATCACGAATCATTATTGTTATTACATCTGACCGTGGGTTGGCTGGAGCGTATAACTCTAACGTGTTGCGTCAACTTGCAAAAGAACTTTCGTCTGATCGCGATAATGGTGTGACAACTAAAATCATCACTGTGGGTAAACAAGCAGCCAAATTTGTGGCCAAAGTAGATGATATAGACGTGATAGCGAGCTACAACTCTATGCCAGAGCGCCCTACTATTGCCGACCTCGCACCGCTACTGACAACAGTTAAGTCTGCGTTCGTTGGAGTTGAATCAGAAATTACAGTTGAAGCGAAGGTTGATTCAGAAAAAGATAGCGATACTGACGAAGATAACAGCAATGAAACGGTCAAGAAAAAGAAAATGGTCATGACACCACCAAGCGCCGACGCCGTAGATATACTATTCACGGACTTTAAATCAAGCGTTGTACAAGAAGTTACGAAGCAAACATTATTACCTGCTGCAATGGGCTCTGAAAAAGTTGCACACGATTTAGAAGATGCGATATTCGAACCAAGCCCTAAACAGGTACTACAGACTATCGCAGGTCGGTTGGTAGATGTGCAATTGTGGCAAGCCTACCTAGAAAGCCAAGCATCAGAACAATCTAGCCGCATGTTGGCCATGAAAACTGCATCAGATAATGCTGGTGATTTGATAGATGACCTGACTCTCGCAGCTAACAGCGCTCGTCAGTCAGCAATCACCCAAGAACTCGCCGAAATTGTCGGCGGAGCGGAGGCAATGAACTAATGGATATTCGCATTGCTCAAGGACTACATCACCCTGGAATAACACCTGAATTAGCTTTGTCTAGGGAAGCTGATCTTCGATCAAAAGTAGCATCTTTTGCAGCTGGTGAAATGTCCTGGGACGCATTAATGGGTACCTTCGTTGAACTAGTGGACGAGTCTTTCGAAGAAGGTGCTGCAACAGCAATAACTGGTCGTCTGCAACACTATTTTGTTGGCTATATGCATGGCTTGAATGACAGGGATGATTATATCCCCATGGAGGATGCATAGTAATGAAATACTTCACAAGAGAATTAATCACGAACTTAACGAAATTATCAGAAGAAACGGAAGGAAAATAACATGGCAACAATAAAAAAAACTAATACAGGATCTGTCTCGCAAGTCGTTGGTGTGGTTGTCGATGTCGACTTCAACGGATCCGACTTGCCAGCTATCTACGACGCACTAACATTGCAGCTGGACGGTAAAACAGTCTACCTAGAGGTAGCGCAGCACTTATCAGAAAGTTCAGTTCGTACCGTCGCACTAGGTGGTACAGACGGTTTAACCCGCGGCACAGCGGTAACTGCCACTGGCGCGCCAGTGCAAGTCCCGACCGGTCCAGAAACTCAAGGACGCATGTTCAACGTCGTGGGAGAACCTATTGACGGCAAGCCAGCACCAAAAGGCGCTAAAATGGCATCAATCCACCGCGACCCACCTGCCCTAGCTGACTTGTCATCTACAACAGAAGTACTAGAAACCGGCATCAAAGTCATCGACCTAATTAGCCCAATCACCAAGGGTGGTAAGGTTGGACTATTCGGTGGTGCGGGTGTCGGTAAGACAGTTTTGATTACAGAGCTAATCAACAACATCGCGAAGTTCCACTCAGGCAACTCAGTATTCGCCGGTGTTGGTGAGCGAACACGTGAAGGAAATGACCTATACTACGAAATGGAAGAATCGGGCGTGCTAGACAAAACATCACTCGTGTTCGGGCAAATGAATGAACCGCCAGGTGCGCGTCTACGTGTTGGACTTTCTGGACTTACTATTGCCGAAGGCTTCCGCGATGAAGGAAAAGACGTGCTATTGTTCGTTGACAACATTTTCCGCTTCACCCAAGCTGGATCAGAGGTATCTGCATTACTTGGACGATTACCGTCAGCTGTTGGTTACCAGCCAAACTTGGCCCAAGAGATGGGTGGTTTGCAAGAGCGAATTACATCCACTAAAAAAGGCTCAATTACATCTATCCAGGCTGTCTACGTTCCTGCCGACGACTTCACTGACCCTGCCCCTGCAACAACGTTTGCTCACCTGGACTCAACAATATCCTTAAACCGTAAATTAACTGAGCTTGGTTTGTACCCTGCAGTTGACCCACTTGATTCAACATCAACTATTTTAGATCCAGAAATTGTTGGCGAAGAACACTACAATGTCGCCCGTGAAGTACAGCAAGTATTGCAGCGCTACAACGACTTGCAGGACATCATCGCGATCCTTGGTATGGAAGAACTATCCGATGAAGACAAGAAAACTGTTGCCCGTGCTCGCCGCATCCAGAAATTCTTAACGCAGCCATTCTTTGTCGCAGAAATTTTCACTGGCAACCCAGGACAGTACGTCAAACTAGAAGACACAATCAAAGGCTTCCGTGAAATCCTAGATGGTAAGCTAGATGATCTATCAGAAGGCGACTTCTACATGATTGGTGCAATCGAAGAAGCTAAAGCGAAAGCTAAAAAATAACAATGACAGAGAAAAATGAAGCAACGCCAATTGTGAAATCTGCCGAGAGAGTAGATTATAAAAGAAGTGTATTGATAGCCAGTGGTGCTGTTGTTGTGCTTGCATTCGGTGCAGCTGTTTCGGCAATTGGTGAGTCAGCCAAAAGAATCCATAAAAATTTGCAACAGTCAAAAAGAGACACTGGGCCAGCTTTTGGCGCAAATGTAGAACAAGTTGAGACTCCATTTTTTAATACAACGAATGTCGCACCACCACGTAGCTCAGAAAGTGATTGGTAATGATTCATTTTGAACTAGTCACCCTTACTGGCGTAAAGTTACGTAAATCAGTGTATGAAGTTAAATTGCCGACACCTCAGGGACTCATTGCAATCTATAAGAACCACAGCCCATTAGTCTCATTAGCTGAAACTGGTATTATCACTGTCCGTGAAAAAGAAAATACACCAGATGATTTGCAAGAATACTATGCGATTGATAGTGGCGTTATAGAGATAGCCAACGACACTGTTCGTGTCTTAGTAGACGAAGCCGATAAAGACTCCGAAGTAAACGCCGCAGAAGCTGAAGCTGCATTAAAAAGAGCAAAGAGCTTGCGTTCAGACGCGAAAGATCGAGTGAGTTTGGAAAAAGCACAAAGCTTAGTAGACCGGGAATCGTCTCGACTTAAAGTAGCCAGTCTCAAGCGCCGTAACCGCAGATAAATCCTACATTATTGTCCTATGATTATTTAAAAGTGTGATATATAATACACTTAAATACTTATATAATCATTTAAAGGAAATAACAATTCAATGAAACGACTATTTGCAGTTTTAGCTATGTTTTTCGCGCTTGCAGCTCCAATGACTATTTTGCAAGCGACGACTTTTGCTGCTTCAGCGAATGCCAAGCTGACTTCAAGCGAGTCTTATGAAGGTAATTCACATGTTGGAGAGACAGAAGTAGAAGCTAACTTTACAAGCAATGAAAGCGCATATGAAGATTCTAAAAAATCTGATAGTGCTCATCATTTTGGTATAGTTTTTGCGATGTTCGCCCTTGTATTGATAGCTGGAAAACTTGGTAATTTTGTAGAAAAATATGGTCAGCCAGCGGTCATTGGTGAACTGTTAGCTGGCGTTGCTTTATCTGCGGCAGGGTATTTCGGATGGGGGTTCATTGGAGACATTGCGTCTAACGAAATTATTAGCTTTCTAGCCCAGTTTGGAGCTGTTCTACTCCTCTTCTCTGTTGGACTTGAGTCTAATATTAAAGAATTGCTTAAAGTAGGGACAAGTTCTGTCAAGGTTGCAATATTAGGTGTCGTTGTGCCGTTTGTACTTGGAACTTACGTGTTTGGACCAATATTTTTTGGTGATGAATCAACGAACGCAAAACTATTTTTAGGTGCGGCACTTGTTGCTACGAGTGTTGGTATCCCGTCTACTATTTTGAAATCACTAAAATTACTCAAGACTAATGCTGGTAAAACGTTCCTGGGCGCAACGGTCATAGACGATGTCGTTGGTCTTATCATTCTTGCTATCGTCTCTGCACTTGCGACTGGCGGTGATGCTTCCGTAGGGCTCGTCGTAACACTTGTCGCTAAATCAATTGGTTTCCTAGTTGGAGCTATCATATTAGGAGGATTGCTAGCAAAGCAGCTATCCAAGTTGTTTAGATACGTCAGCAGCGGTATTGGAATGAAGCTTTCACTTGCAATAGGTTTTGCTCTAACTTTTGGCTATATTGCTGAACTATTTGGACTAGAGCCAATCATTGGTGCGTTTGCGGCAGGTTTGTTGCTCGATGCTGTGCACTTTGAATCATTCTCTGATCCAGAGATTATTGAAGACATTCGTCATCTTGAAGGTGATGAAACCGTCGCCTCAATTATTAAGAAACACCACCATGCGCACGTCGAAGATTTAATAAATAGCATCGGGTTAATTTTTATTCCTATCTTCTTTGTCTACACGGGATTACAAATCGATTTTGGATCACTACTCGACCCAGGACTCTATGTCACAGCCATAATTATTTCATTATTTGCCTTTCTTGCTAAGTTTGTGGCCGGATTCGCCTCTAAAGGTACATTAGCTGAAAAAATGATGATTGGCTCCTCTATGGTGCCCCGTGGTGAGGTAGGATTGATCTTTGCTGCTACTGGAAGCGCTCTTGGTGTATTAAATGATGAAATGTTCTCAACTATTGTACTAGTTGTGATTATAACCACTTTTGTTGCCCCGACATTTATTAAGAAATTTGGCCTGCAAGTAAAAGAAGAAGAAAAACAGGCTCGTGCAGAAGCAAGAGCTAAAAAAGCAGAAGCAAAATAAAGGAGTGAATATGGAACGTGATCCAATAATGGAATCAGGAGATTTTAAAGAATTTAAAGTCTCTACAGCAGAAGTAAACATAACATTTACGACAAGTGAACTAAGTCTTGGCTATGGAGCCATACACGCACCTAAAACGAGCTTCGAATTCGCAACCGAACGCAAAGAAGCAATGACGCATCATTTTGTGTATGTGGACCCAAAAACACCCAGCGATTGCATAGACGGACGGCACACACTATTTCTGCTTGATCAATCTCCGGTTGAATCGCCTCGAGCATCTGTAGCTGGTGGCGCAGGACTAACTGGGTATGCGTCAGCAAAACTGACAGATTATTTAACTGTAGACCAAGAAACGATTGATGATGAGTTTAATGGGTTATAGGCAATATCGTGGAGGTTTTGGCATCTCAGTCCGACTATAAAGATACCAATTAACGAGCACCATTTGGTGCTCGTTTTTCATGCCTCTGTGTAGCTTGAGCTTGGTT
>Ga0306866_1000312_pt1 | contig 16710 bp, 2 predicted proteins | sample AntRauTorckE5432_FD_190450 | JGI IMG/M metagenome (GOLD analysis project Ga0306866, IMG submission 190450) | Saline lake microbial communities from Rauer Islands, Antarctica - Metagenome Torckler E5 #432 (v2) (version 2) | ecosystem: Environmental > Aquatic > Non-marine Saline and Alkaline >...
CTGTTACATCACCACTAAGTGTAATCGAACGTGCTGTAGAAAGCACATTAGCAGAAGCCGCGTTACCTGTGATGTCGCTTGAAATAGTGCCTGGTAGTCTCAAGTCGCTGATTGTACCTGAAATCAAGTTAGTTGCATTGCGGTAATACAGACCGTCTTGGCCATCAAGTAATTCTGAATCTGCTGCAATTCCTGTTGTAGCTAGCTTGTCGTCAAGAGCAGCTTGCAATCCGTCTACGTTGGCAATTATGTGATTGTGGCTGTCGTCGGCAACCGTTGCTGTAATAGTAATGTTTGCACTGCCGTCAAAGGTAGCTGAACCAGTTACATCACCACCAAGTGAAACATCTCTTGCCGTTGATAGTGCGTCTGCTGAGCCAGCGTTGCCTGTAACGTTACTTGTAATCGTTCCTGGTAATAGTGCATCACTAATTGTGCCAGCATTTAGATTCGATGCGTTGCGATAAAACGCGCTGTTATTACCGTCGAGTGTTTCTGCATCGTCAAGGTTTGTTAGATCGTTAGTAGTAAGTATTCTGTTACCGTCGAGTGTAAGATCTCCAGTTGCATCGGAATTGACAAAATTCAAGTCTCCAGAAACATTACTTTCAATCTCCCACTCTGCTGTGCCACTGTCTCTGAATACAATGTGCGAAGCGCCGTCGTCAAAGAATACTGTTTGGGCTCCGTCAATGAATACGTTGTTCTGAAAACTTAACACTCCCGTAACAATGTCAGATACGTCGCTTCTTATAAATTGTGTAGAGTCCAAACTGTCTAGTAGCTGAGAGTTCGCTGCTGTACCCGCTGTGCCTAACTTGCTGTTTAATGCAGTTTGTAGACCGTCTACGTTTGCAATTGTATGGTTGTGACTGTCGTCTGCAACAGTTGCAGTAATTGTGATGTTAGAGCTGCCATCGAAGCTAGCTGAACCAGTAACGTCGCCGCCTAGTGCAATTGTTCTTGCTGTTGATAGAGCGTCTGCTGAAACAGCGTTGCCTGTTAAGTCGCCAACAAAATTCGCAGCTTCTAGGTCTGTGTTAAACGTCCATCTATTAGAAGATTCTACATACAACATTTCGGCCTGGCCATCTGTACCTAAGTCGGCTATTAGACCAGCGCCGTCTGCTGCGCCTGCGTTTGCAGCGTTAGTTGCTACAGTAATCGTTAAGTCACTAGTTAATATCGAAGCCGAATCAACTGTAGTTGTTGTACCGTCAACCTGCAGGTTACCTTTAATTATAACGGTACCTGACGGGTCGTCGTACAAACTTGGGTCGATGACAAATGTAGCAGGTCCTCTCAAGTAACCACTAGTTAAGATGTTTCCTACATCTAGCGCGCCTGCTGTAACATCGCCTACGCTAATGTTGTTTGTAGTAGTTGCTCCGTGTCCAGTAACAGTGTCTAGGTCAAAGTCTGTTGCGTTTAGGTTGTCAACGGTGTCAGCATTACCGCCGTCAACTGTAAGAACCAAACCTCCGCTTGCTAGGTCTGTAAGTGTAACTACTCCTGTAGCGTCACCTGTAACTGTGATAGTCGGATCCGGTACGTTTGTAAAGTTAACAAAGTCAAGATAATAAGTTCCTTGTTCTCCGTCTAGTGTGTCGGCATCCGACGACTGTGCACTCGCATCTAGTTTTGCATCAAGTGCTGCCTGTAGTCCATCAATGTTTGCAATTATATGGCTGTGGCTATCGTCTGCTATTACTGTTGATATAGTAACGTTTGAGGTTCCGTCAAACGATACGCTGCCTGTGATGTCACCACTAAGTGTAAACGTTCTTGCGGTTTTAAGTGCGGTTGCGGTTGCTGCGTTGCCAGTAATATCACTTGATATAGTAGTTGGTAACAATAGATCATCAATAGTACCTGTTGTAAGGTTTGATGCATCTTGATAGAATGTACCAGCTTGCCCACCAAGTGTATCAGCGTTGCCACCATCAACTGCGACTGTTAGTGTTGCGTTGCCTAGGTTAGTAAATGTAGCTGTACCTGTTGCATCACCTGCAAGAGTTAGAGTTGGGTCGCTGGTTGCTGTTGCAGCTATTGTAACGTTTTGTGATCCGTCTACTGATACACTGCCAGTAACAGCGCCTGACAAGCTAATAGTTCTAGCAGTTGTCCATGCTAGTGCAGAGGTTGCTGTGTTAGCATTACCTGTGATGTCGCTTGAAATAGTGCCTGGTAGTCTCGAGTCGCTGATTGTACCTGAAATCAAGTTAGTTGCGTTTTGGTAAAACGCGCCCGGTTGACTGTTTAGTGTTGTAGCATTACCACTAACAACCGTTACGTCTAGTGTTCCGCTGTTTAGATCGGTTAGTGTTATATCACCAGTCGCGTCGCCACCTAGAGTAATAGTCGGATCTGGCAAATTAGTGAAGTTGTTAAAGTCTAGGTAATAGGTACCTTCCTCGCTATCTAACGTGTCACTGTCTAATCCGTTGCCTGCGCCTTCGTCTGCTTCAGTAAGAACACGGTTGTTGTCGATTATAATACGTGTATCGGTACCGTCGTGCACAAATACAATGTTGCCTGTTCCTAAAGATCCTGTTAAATCAAACTGTAGGTTTGCCGAAGTTCCCAGCTCTTCTCTTCTTATAAACGCAGTACTACCGTTGACTGAGAACGACAACGACTCATCAGTAGCACCTTCAGATGTGATGTATAGTCTTTGTGTGTCTAATGCAGAATCAAATATAGCTTCAGCGTCTGAACGCAGGAACTGTGTAGAATCCAAGTTGTCAAGTAGTGTAGCGTTTGCTGCTGTACCACTGTTACTGAGTTTTGTATCAAGTGCGTCTTGTAACCCGTCTACGTTAGCAATTATGTGGTTGTGACTATCGTCGGCTACTGTTACTGTTATTGCTGCGTTCGCTGTTCCGTCAAAGCTAACGGCGCCAGACACGTCACCACTTAGAGAAATAGTTCTTGCCGTTGCTAATGCCGTTGCAGTAGCAGCGTTGCCTGTGATGTCACTCGTGATTGTGTTAGGCAATCGTGCATCGTTAACAGTGCCAGAGATAAGATTTGTTGCGTTTTGATAAAATACGCCCTCTCGGCCGTCAAGCAAGTCTGAGTCGGCTGCGACTGCGTTAACTCCTACTTTGCCGTCAAGGGCAGTCTGAAGTCCGTCCACGTTGGCAATTATGTGGTCGTGACTGTCGTCTGCTACAGTGGCACTCAGCGTTACGTTAGAGCTACCGTCAATTCCCGCCGAGCCGCTTAGATCGCCGCCAAGTGTAATAGTGCGAGATGTTAGCCACTGCGAAGCTGTTGCAGCGTTGCCTGTAACGTCACTTGTAATAGTACCTGGAAGACGAGCGTCACTGATTGTACCGGCATTTAAGTTTGAAGCATTTTGGTAGAATGCACCTTCTTGGCCATCTAATAATTCAGCATCTGCTGCCTTGCCTGTTAGGCTTAGTTTGTTGCTAAGAGCTGCTTGTAACCCGTCTACGTTAGCAATTATGTGGTTGTGACTATCGTCTGCAACCGTAGCAGTAATGGTTACATCCTGCGAGCCATCGAATGACACACTGCCAGATAAGTCACCACCTAGAGTAATCGTCCTAGCTGTTTCTAGTGCGTCAGCGGTAGTTGCTACAGTTGATGAGGTGATAACTTGCGAACCAGCAACTATAAGCTGTCCAGCGACGTCTACGTCACCTGTTATTGAGTGATTGCCAAACGTAATCGAATCGTTTAATCTAGCCATTTAGTGTTTTTAACCTTCTATTATTTCTTTTGCGTATGCAGTGTTCTTATTTACCGAAGCTTTGCCCATTCTATATTCAGCACCGATTTCTTGTACAGTTAATACCGAATCAAAGACTTTAAAGTTTTTCATTCTAAAATTACTGTAGAAAGTAGCGTTTGCTCTTTGGCCAATACTCCAGCCATCTGTCCAGTATGCGATAGGAATAGTATTTGTTTCTTCGTCTACTAGTTCACCATTTATAAAGAGTCGTGCTGTCAAGTTTTCATCAATCTGTCCAACAACGTGTGTCCATTCGTTTAACGGCAAGCTACCTGTTACTGCTCTAGTGTTAGTATCTGCTGACTCAGCGTACAGCATCGAGATATTGCCAGAGCCGCCGAACCTAAATCCGTGATCTACTCCTGCAGAGTTTGGTGACACTACAAACGTTCCGTCGATTGCTAGCGGATATATAAGAAACGAAACAGTCCAATGATGAGAACTAAAATCTAAGTCTGGTTGACTTATAGTTGCATAATCGTCTGTACCGTCCACAAACAAGCCGTCTACATCAACAAATGCTCCGTTATTTAACGTTGCATCTGTACCTATGCCTGTTTTGTCTACATTCGAGTCATTAAACGGTAACCAGTTTACCATTTCTCTTCCAGCGCCTATCTCGCTAAACTCGCCTATTTGTATACTATCATATCTAACAGAAAGAAAGTCTAGTTCGTTACCTGTTTCGATCAAATACTTAGGTTGCATAATACCAGTATTGTGAATGGACATAGCGTTTCTAGAGAACTCATACACTTCTGTTTCTGAGAACAACCTTTGAAATACCTGTGCATCTCTTAGCTTGCCTTCAAAGTCGTAATCTGAATTAGCAAAATACTTGCCAACATATAACGTAGATAAATTGAATGCACCAGTCTTAGCGTTTTCTTGAACTTTTTGTCCGTCAATAAAAAACTTTTGAGTTGACCCGTCATAGGTCATTACAATATGTATTTCTTGTCCTAGTGTATAGGTTATAGGGACAGTTACGAAACTTCCATCAAAGCCGCCAACTAGTGCACTAGATGAATTGTCCTGCCACTTTAATACAATACCTCTTGGCAGAGAAGTATCAAGTACTTGATTTAACCCAACTGCATCTAGTCTTGCGTATATGCTAACCGTTGCCTCGGTTATTCTGGCATCTAGGTTGTTGTATTCGATGCCGCCCGAGCTTGTTCCTATAAAGCCATTGTTAAAGGTAACTGTGCCAACCTCGGTTATTGTATCTTCTTTGACGTTTGAGTTAGATGAATAACGCAGGCTAGCAGAAAAATAAAGTGCTCTATAAATGTTTTGCACTTCCTTGACGGAAAGCACATGATTGTATAGTTCGACCTCGTCAATAAACCCTTCGAAGTAATACTGACCTCCGTGAGCACCTATAGAATTACCGTCGCCAAATATCTCAGGATAAGTGATAGTACCGTTTGCTGGCTGTTCGCTAATCAATGCTCCGTTCAAGTATAGACGCAGACCAGTTTCGTATGAATACGAAAACGCAAAGTGGTTCCATGTGTTTAGGGTCACTGTTGCTGACGCTTCCACCTGACCACCTGAGGTGTTAATTCTAGCTCTAAATGTTGTACCGTCGTCAGTTAGTAAGAGGTATCCTGAACTCATGTCGCGGCCGACCATTAATACCACTTGACGAGCTGCTAAGTTCCGTGTAGAATAAACCCAAGCTGCCGCACTTATTTCTGACCTAGACTTGTATTTAGGTTCGTCGGGAATAATAATCTGTGAGGTTGTACCGTTAAAACTACCACAGTCTCCAACTTTACCGTCTGTCCAAATAACGTTTTCTACAGTTGCAAAATCTTCAGTAATATAGTCCTGCGAATTGCCATTTAACGGATAGTATGCTACTAAGCCCATTTAATTTCCTTTAGAAGAAGTTGTAGTCTAGTGACTTAGAATTGTCGTTGTACTCTACGTCTACGCCTTCTGTTCTTGCTGTATTTGTGTAACTTGTTTTGTATGTTCTAACAGTGTCGCCTTCATACTCGTTGGCTTTTAGCTTTGCGTTGCCTTCAGTGTCGTCACCGTAGAATACAAATTCCGATCCAGTGTTTGCTGTATCGACATCAGTTACTTCGATGCGTGCGCTTGTGCCTGAAATAAAGTTTATGGTATTGCCGTAAACAGACAAGTCACCGTCGACCGTTAGTGCACCTGTTACTGTATACGTACCATCTAACGTATCGTCGACATCACTTCTAACAAACTGAGTAGAATCTAAGTTATCAAGTGTATCTGCATTACCGCCATCAACGCTAACCGTTAATGTTGCATCACCTAGGTTAGTAAATGTAGCTGTACCACTTACGTCACCGTCTAGTGTTAGTGTTGGATCACTGGTTGCTGTTGTAGTAATATCAACGTCGCCTGTACCGTCAATTGTCGCTGTGCCTGTTACTGCACCACTTACGCTGATATTTCTAGTTACAGCCCAACGTGTTGCTGTATCTGCATTACCTGTTAGGTCACCGACAAAGTTGCTTGCGACCAGATCTTTGTTCATGTTCCAGGTGTCAGTAAGCGAGTCATATGTGATTGTCGCATTACCGTCTGTGCCTAAGTTGGCCGTAATACCTGCACCGTTTGCTTCACTCGCATTCGCTGCGCCATTTGCTAATTCAATGTTGACATCTTCGATTGTAACCGCAGTCGATTCTATTGTTGTAGTTGTACCTTCGACCTGTAGGTTACCTCTAACGATAACAGTACCACCGATGTTATCATACGGCACAGGGTCAACTATAAACGTTGCTGGTCCTCTTAAAGCACCTGATGTTGTTACTGTGCCTACGTTGATCGGGTTAACTGTGTTGTTACCGTAGAACGTTACTCTGTCTAGCGTAAAGTCAGTAGCACTTAGATTGTCAACAGTGTCAGCGTTGCCGCCATCAACACTAACAGAAAGTGTTGTGTTACCTAGGTTAGTAAAGGTAGCTGTACCACTTACGTCACCATCTAGTGTTAGAGTAGGATCTGGTATATTAGCTGTGATGTCGTTGAAGTCAAGGTTTGACAAGCCGCTACCGTCGCCTGAGATAATGCCGGCAACGGATACGTCACCAGACATACTAATGTCGCCGTTGCCGGCCATAACAAACGCAACCGGAGCGGTTACATCTGTTGCAACATCTGACACAGGTTGTATACCAAAGCTACCGGTATTAGTGAACTTAATAAAACTTTCTGTGGTGGTTGTTTTAATTTTTAAAGATTCACCACCAGCAGTTGTGTTGTCCAGAAATACTTCTGGACCTGTTGCTTGCAGTGTTAAACTACCTTCCAGCGTATCACTTTGGTCAGAGCGCAAGAACTGAGTAGAATCTAAGTTATCAAGTGTATCTGCATTACCGCCATCAATTGAAACGTTTAGAGTTGTGTTACCTAGTTCTGTAAACGTAGCAGTGCCTGCGGCGTCGCCACTCAGTGTTAGGGTCGGACTAGGTGCACTTGTAAAGTTATTGAAGTCAAGATAATATGTACCTTCTTCACCGTCCAAAGTATCTGCGTCACTGATTGCTAATAAGTCTGCTTCCGTAAGCACACGATTAGAGTCAATAACAATTTGTGTATCGGTGCCATCGTGTTCAAATACAATGTTTCCAGTACCTAGTGAGCCTGTTAAATCAAACTGTAGGTTTGCTGTAGATCCTATTTCTTCTCTTCGTATAAACGCAGTATTACCACTAACTGAGAATGACAGTGATTCGTCTGTATTGCCTTCCGCAGTGATGTATAACCTTTGTGTGTCTGAGTTAGAATCAAATATTGTGTCTGTGTCTGAGCGCAAGAACTGGGCAGAGTCTAAGTTGTCAAGAGTCTCGGCATTACCACCATCTACTGCGACTGTTAAGGTTGCGTCGCCTAAGTTAGTAAACGTAGCTGTACCACTTACGTCACCGTCTAGCGTTAGTGTAGGATCACTTGTAGCTGTGGTTGCTATGTTTACGTTACTTGCACCGTCGACGCTTGCAGACCCTGTAACTGCTCCAGACAACGTAACAGTTCTAGCAGTTTCCCAAGCAGATGCTGTGTCAGCGTTTCCGGTAACATCGCCAGTAACATCGCCAATGAATCTTCCTGCTTGTAGTTCTCTGTCAAGATCCCAACGGTCAAGTGACGCAACATAAGTAAACGCGGTTGTTCCGTTTGTGCCTAAGTCAACTGTTATGCCTGCTCCGTCGGCAGCTCCAGCGTTGGTTGCACCATTTGCTAGTGTAAGGTTAACATCATCAACACTTATTGTAGTTGAGTTAATAGTAGTGGTTGTGCCCTCTACTTCTAGGTCACCACGAATAACTACAGTACCTGCTATATCAGCAAACGGACTTGGGTCTATAATAAACGTTGCAGGCCCGCGCAAGTTGCCCGAGGTTGTTATCTGCCCTACATCAATCGTGCTGCCTGTGATGTTGCCGACTGAGATAGCGTTAGTTGTTGTGCTGCCATTGCCAGTTACACGGTCGAGGGTAAAGCCAGTTGAGTCTATACCGTCTAGCGTCTCTGCATTGCCGCCGTCGACTGTTACGTTAAGTGTGACATCGCCTAAATCCGTAAACGTAGCGGTGCCTGTCGCGTCGCCGTCAAGCGTTAGCGTAGGGTCTGGTAAGTTGCTACTGATGTTAGCAAAGTTAATATTGGACACTTGACTACCGTCGCCGATAAAGTCAGTTGCTGTAACAGTGCCTACTGAGATGTTATTGGTTGTTGTGTTGCCGCTGTTTGTTACTCTCGCAAGATCAAAGTCTGTTGGCACTAAGGTAGCGAACGTATCAGCATTACCGCCATCAATACTTACACTTAGAGTAGCATCACCTAAGTTTGTAAACGTAGCTGTACCACTTGCATCACCTGATAATGTAAGTGTAGGATCACTTGTTGCTGTTGTTGCAATTGTAATATTGCTCGAACCATCAAAGCTAGCAACACCGGTAACAGCACCAGATAAGCTGACGTTTCTTGCTGTTTCTAAAGTGCTCGCTGTGTCGGCGTTGCCAATTAAGTCGCCGGCAAACGTAGTTGCAACTATCGGCTTGTTAGATGCCCATAAGTCATTGGCTGACTCGTATGTAATCGACGCAAACGTGCTGCTGCCGAGGTTAACTAGTAGACCTGCTGTATCTGCTGCTGCTGGATTTGTGGCACCTGACGCAAGTTCAATTTGTAGATCTTCAACACTTACATTAGTTGAATTAATAGTAGTTGTGGTACCGTCAATCTGCAAGTTACCTGCAATGACCACTGTGCCAGTATCGTCGCCAAAAGCTGCTGGATCAATCACAAAGTTTGCAGGACCTCTGAGGTATCCAGTAGTAGTAATGTTATCGAAACTAGCATCGTCTGCTGTTATGTTGCCAACTGTTATAGGACTAGAAGTAGTATTACCATTTGCTGCAACAAAGTCAAGTGTGAAGTCTGTTGAGTCCAGGTTATCAAGTGTATCTGCGTTACCACCATCAACCGCAAGTGTAAGAGTAGCGTCTCCTAAGTTAGTGAATGTAGCCGAGCCAGCCGCGTCGCCGTTAATAGTTAGAGTAGGATCGTTTGTTGGTGATGTGTTAAGCGTAACGTCCTGTGAACCGTCTATACTAACGCTGCCAGTAACAGACCCAGTAAGTGTTAAAGTTCGTGCAGTAGTCCATTGGTCAGCTGTTGCTGCCGTGCCTGCAATTGCACCTACAAACGAATCTGCTTCAACTACTCTGTCAAATACCCATCTATCTGTTCCTGCGTCGTAGATAGCAGAAGTAGTACCATCTGTGCCTAGATCAACTGTTATACCTGCGCCGTCTGCTGCGGTGGCGTTTGACACGTTGCCTGATGCTAGTTCAATGTTTGCAGCGGCAATAGTAACATCAGTTGAGTTAATTGTAGTAGTCGCGCCACCTACTTCTAGGTTGCCGGCAATATCAACTGTGCCTGTGTTGTCAAGGTAGGCCACCGGATCGATTGTAAACGTTGAAGGACCACGCAAGAAACCAGACGAGATAATATTGTCAACTGTAATTTCGCCTGCTGTTAAATCGCCTATTGCTAGGTTGTTAGAAGTTGACGCACCATTATCTGTTACAAAATCAAGAGTAAAGTCTGTTGGGACTAGATTAACAAACGTGTCAGCATTACCACCGTCTATTGCGACTGTAAGAGTTGCGTTACCAAGGTCTGTGAACGTGGCCGTGCCACTTGCATCACCTGCTAGTGTTAGGGTAGGATCACTTGTGGCGGTAGTTGCCAAAGTGACGTTCCCTGAACCATCGATTGAAGTATTACCAGTAACTGCGCCGGTCAGCGTAATTGTTCTAGCGGTGCTCCATTGGTCTGCCGAAGTTGCGTTACCTGTTAAGTCACCTATAAATGTATCGGCTTCAACGTCTCTGTCAAACGTCCAGCGATTAACACTTGAGTCGTATGTTATAGCTGTAGCACCATCTGTACCTAGGTCAACTGTTAGGCCGGCGCCGTTAGCTGCTCCTGCATTTTCTGCGCCTGCTGCTAGTTCTATGTTAACATCGTCAACACTGATGTTTGTTGAGTTAACCGTTGTTGTTACACCGTCAACTTGTAGGTTACCTCTGATTACTACTGTACCGCCAATGTCACCGTACGGACTTGGATCAATAGTAAGACTTGCTGGTCCTCTTAGATATCCACCGGCTGTAATGTTGCCAACCGAGATAGCGTTTGTAGTTGTGTTGCCGTTGTCTGTTACACGGTCAAGAGTAAAGTCAGCAGGAACTAGATTAACGAAAGTATCTGCGTTACCACCGTCGATTGCAACCGTTAGTGTTGCATTTCCTAGATCTGTGAATGTGGCTGTACCGCTTGCATCACCTGCAAGCGTTAGAATAGGGTCTGGTAAGTTTGAGGTTATCTTCGCATAGTCTAGGTTTGTAAGTTGACTACCGTCACCTACAAACGCGCCTGCTGTTACAGTCTGCGTAGTTAATAATCCGTTCTTTACCTCAAAATTTCTATCATTAGCCATCCAGCTAACTCCTTGTTAATTGTTCTATATACACTATTTAACTTCTAGTTCTAGCCATGCAGATTAACTGTTAGGGCTAAAGTCTGAAACTACTAGTGGCGCACCGCCTGCTATTGTAGTTGCCGGTGATCTAGAAACTAGCGTGTAGTTAGCTGTGTACGCAGTTAAATCTACCTGTGCTGATGTGACTAATACTCTTACATTACCACTGTTGATATCAACATCTGTTGTAAACAATACACCGTCGGTTTTAATTGAACCGAACTCAGTTGCAGAAGCTGTAGTTCCGTTGTGTGCAATAATCAGCTTCGATACATGGACAAAGTTACCTTCGACTGCCTGAATGAACACTTCTGCACTTTGATAGTCTACTGCTGGGAACTCTATCAAAGTAAACTGCCCAGTAGTGGTTGTCGACGCTGTTGCCACAGTCTTAACTACTAGGTCTTGCAGTACAATAGATTCACTTCTAACGTTGCCTGAAACTTCAAGCGAAGATTGAGTATCAGTCTGTGGCACAAGACGCATTGCAGTGTACGACGAAGACCCATCCGGAGAGAATCTCCAACGGAACTCTTCTTGGTTATTGTCGTTACCTAAATTAAAGTCTAAGTAAGTAGTATCAACATCAATAATAGTTGATATTGAAGCTGCGTCAGTGGTCTGGGCCGCAAAGTTAATTGCTGTAACGTTGCTTAGTGTTGTGTGGTTGTGACTGTCATCTGCTACTGCGGCAGTCAGTGTAGCGTTGCCTAGATTAGTAAACGTTGCTGAACCACTCAAGTCACCTGCTAGTGTTAAGGTAGGGTCACTGGTTGCTGTTGTTGCAATATCAACATTGCCTGAGCCATCAAAACTAACGCTACCTGTAACTGCACCACTTACACTGATATTTCTTGCTGTTGTAAGTGTGTCTGCGTTTGGATGATAACCGTCATGGAATATTGTGTTAACTGTTACACCATTATCTGGCGAGAACTTTAATGAGTCTGCGGCAACACCTGACAATGCATTAATTACTAATGCGTTAGCAGTTGCCCCTACAGTATCACCGTCGTTAACGCCCAAGCCAATTCTGTAGTCAACATTGTCACCGTCTTGCTTTAGACGTATGCTCGGGTGATCGCCTTCAGCATTATCGTCTGAGTCCGCGCGAATTGTAAAGATTGTATCACCTGACAATCCGTTGTCAAGTGTTAACCCTTTGTTAAGGTTCATTACATTGTCACTGCTATCGTACAAGAAACTTGACGTACCGCTTGACCCTAAGTCAACAACTAAGCCGGCGCCGTCTGCCGCGGCAGCATTTGCTGATCCATCTGCTACCACAATAGTAAGGCCAGTTGAGTTGAATGAAGGTGAGTTAAAGGTTGTATTACCGTTAACTGTTAATCCGCCTGCGATGTCAGTGTCTCCGCCAACATTTAAGTTCTTAACTATGCCAGCGCCGCCGTCAACCTGCAATGCGCCTGACGTTGTACTAGACGACTGAGTTGCGTTGGTAACTTCTGTTATGCCTGCAACAGTTAGGGTGCTTGCAAGAGTAAGACTTGAACGCCAGGCCGGGATACTACCGTTACTTGTAAGGACGGTGTTCGGAGCGCCAATCGCTAACTGAGATAAACTGTTAGACGCACCACTGTAGAGCAAGTCGCCTGTAGTATATGTTGTTAGACCAGTGCCGCCTATTCCGGTCTGCACTGTGCCTGATATGTTAGCAGGATCAAGGTAATAAGAACCGTCATTACCATTTAAGAAGCCAGCGTTAATAGTATTGTTAAGGATAGACACCTGACCAGCACTGATGTTAAATTGGTTCTTATTAAACTGCGCAACACCTAGAGTCGAGTATGTTGGGTCTGTTCCAGGCTGAACTGAATTCACTGCTACTTGCACAGAATCGTAATAGAAGTCAGTGCCAGTGTCAGTAAAGAACGTGCCTGTTAAACGAATAGGATCAGTTGACGGAGTTGTCATTGTCTGAACTGCTCGTGCCCAGGATTGGTCGCCTCGCAAGAATGTTGTGTCGTTAGCTGTACCCGAAGCAAGTCTCTGAGTAGCTACTGTACCGCTCACAATGTTAGAAGCATCAATAGTCTGCTGAGATATGACATTCCAGTTTGCGATATCTCTTGAAGACGTATTTACTGCTCCGACTACTTCAACGTTTTGAGTAGTAAATGTTGCTGAACCTGTGCCTGTGGTAGAGAACACAACAGGACTTATACTAGCACCTGATATACTAGCTAACGCATCTGTGCGAGACACGTGGACTGTAAACGAGTCAGGCCTTACACTACCTACATAAAAGAATTCGCCATCTTCCAAAGGATCTGGCAAGTCACTGCCTTCAATCTGAATTGGATCACCTGTATTGTATCCGTGATTTATAATGACAAATTCGTTAATGTTCGTGTCGACTGTGTATCTAGTTAAGCTGTGCACGCCAGTTGACTGGGTTCCAAATAATATCTGGCTACCACTAGACAATGCATAGTCTGCGTATAATTCAATAGTGTTTGCGTCTAATACCTTAACCCAATAAGAGTTGCCAACTGTTAAGTTGCCAATTGTGCCGTTGCCGCCGTCATCATACTCAACAGGATCACCACTTGCGTATGGGTGTCCAGTAATTGTGATTGTTTCTGACAAGTAACTTACGTCACCTGCTGCACCTGTGTCTTCTGCATCAAAGTTCTGTACGTTTGCTACTGTTAGGTCAGCAATAGTATTCACGTCAGCATTTGCGTCTTCAATGTAGTCAGGAACCTGCGAGTTTGCATTAAACTGTATACGATTGCCTGTTAGGTCTACAAACAAACGTACCTGAACAGAGTCAACGTCAACACTAAAGCTAGAACCTGTGCCGCCGATGTCTGCTGCGTTAGCACTTAGAGTATCGCCGACTACGTAGTCTTCACCACCTCTTCTAATGTCTACATCAACTACTGCACCGTCAGTAACAGTAATATCTGCGTGAGCGGTTGTGCCAGTGCCACCTGTTAAACTTACAAGCTCGTATGTCTCAGTACCACTTAACGGAGTATAGCCGCTGCCTGCAACGAGGTTGTTGACAGTTGTGAGCACGCCTTCAACAGGACCGCTTGTAATATCACCAGTGCCGCCTGAACGTGCACCTTCTACGGCTGTAACCCCAGTAAAGTCATATGTGCCTGATGTACTCAACTGCAAGAACTGGCTATCTGTGTCTGTAGTCAAGAAGTAGTTGTCTGTGATAGTGTCAACTGTGCCAACTACAGTAGGAACACTGTTTGCTCCTAGGGCAGAACCGTCGTCTTCTAGTTCGTCAGTTGTGTTAAATGTGCCACTTAGTGGACCTACTAAAATTACAGAAGTTCCTGAACTAACGTCTTCTTTAACGTAACCTGTTGCTCCTGTGTTTTGCTGTATAATTTCACTGCCTTTAGCGACTGTCACAGTGCCTGTTAGGTCTAACACTTGTTGGTCGTAAGTCTCAGCAACCTGGTCACCAACTAGTAGAGATGTTGCAGGAATTTCTCTGCTGACATCTAAGCGAGATTCAAATCCGGCGACAGGAATAGTCGAGATACCTCGTCCCGGAGGAAGTAGGCCAGCGTTAATCTGACCATTAGCGTTTAGCTGTACTAGTGCCCTAGGAACCGCAGATGACGATACAGCTTTATCGAGTACGTTGCCTAGTCTGTTGGCTGCAAATGATCTAACAGCTCGCTGAGTTGAAAGTCTCGTGTCCTGCGCACCGAACGGCTCGTTGTCACCTAGGCCAACGTCAGTTGATATCTCAGTAACTGTTACATCGTTAAGAGATAGTTCAACTACTCGCAGGTCTTCCATCTCAACTATACTGTTGAACTTAACTTTGTTGCCTCTTGGTTCGGCTACCATTATTCCGTTGAGTTTCCAGTCGCCTCGTTCGTCAGAGCCTGTCGGATAAACGCGGCCTGGCAAGTCTTGTCTGTACTGGAAGGTAGTTCCTTCACTACAGCACAGTGTTTCGTCTAGCGCATCAAAGTCTGTGCCAGCGCCTGCATATTCCCATACATGTGAACTTGCTACAACAGTACTTGGCCTATGTAGTCTAATAATCTGACCTTCGGCGTTGCTGATATTTTGAACCGTACTTGCTGGCACAGTTGAGTCAACAATTACTGTTGCTGTTCTATACTCGCTTAACGAATTAGCAGAATTAACGTTAATACTAACGCTTGACCCAGCGATGTCTGTAATAACACTGGTGTTATCGAACAAAACTTTACTACCAGCTGTTTCTTCGTTTGATAGTATTAACGTATCTGTGCTGTCGTTGTATGAATATACGTATGCAGTGTTTGTCTGGCCGACGGTTGTGCCTAGTATCAAGTCACCTGGTTGGAAAGCAAATGAACCTGGCTCGGTAACAACTACTTGGTAGTCTTCGTGTAGGTCTCTACGACTCTCAATAAAGAACTCTTCAGTGTCACTTGAGAACTCGTGTGTGCCTGTTGACGCTGCTGTTATATTAACAGCAAACTGTAGACCCTCGTCGTTGTAAAGCTCGAATGTATCTGTTGTAACAGCGTCAACGTAATACGAAACACCCTCTTCTAGTCCGTCGATTGGTGTGTTACCATCAGGTGAGTATACCACAGCATCACCGTCGGAGTACCCGTGACTTGTAATTGTAAACACGTTAGTTGATGCATTTACGGCTGTTGCCGCGTTAAATGAGTTAACAGTAGTCGGCGTCTTAAAAGAATTTGTTATGTCGGCTTCTGTTCCGACATCCCTTATTCTAATAACATATTCTTCTAATGGGAATCTTCTTGGTCCCACTAGACGCATAAACTGAGTACCTTCTGCTGTAAGTCCTGTGTCAACAACAATACCTGTGTCATCTAAGAGAGCCGATTGACGATATCCTGAAGCACGCAGACCGTAGATACCAAATGCAGTACCTGAGTTTGTAGCTTCGACGAAACCGCCCGAGCGTGCGTATATGCCGTTTGAACAGAACGAGAACGTGCATGAACTGATCTGGGCATAACCGTTATTGGACGCTAGTACACCTATGCCACCAAAGGTTGAAAACGCAAAACCAAAGCCTCGGAAAATCTGTCGCTGTACTTCTGGTGCAGGAAAGCTAGCAGGTCTATCAACTTTTGACCCGTCTACTTCAATACCGTTTGCTCCTAAGAACGAAACAAGGAGTACGTTTTGAAATAGTGGTGGAACACTAATTACTGGTTTAGTGTTAAGCAGACCAAAGTAGTCTGCTCGACTAACAGTAGGATCAGATGGATCGTCAAATGCTACCGCCCACTGGAACTTGCCTGTAGGATTGCCCGAGGCGTCTATTGCATCACGCAAGGTTAGGTTTAATATGCCACTTGCGTTACGCACTCTGAACATGTCAGCGTTAGCATTTAATGGGCGTAGTACAACACCACGAGAGCTCGAACCGCTTACTGTTACGTTGTCAGAAATTATCACAGGATTGTCTACATTAAACTCACCTCCCGCAAGACTAACTGTTACTGGAACAACTTTAAAGTCTGCTTCAACTACTGCTGGTGAAGTGTCACTAGAAATGATGTCTCTAATCGTATTGTAACCTGCGATAATGTTAGAGTTTTCTGCACTTCCGTCTAGTTGTTCTACAGTCTCTTGTTCAATGAGTCCCTGGTAGCTTGTTGCAGGAGGTTGATTATTAATTACGTTGACTGTAATATCTCGTAGATGTTCTAATGCCGCAACAAACTCTGTTTCATCAGTAATGTCTGTGTTTGCTGTCTCGCCAGCGGCTACTGTGGCCGAGTTACCACTAAGAAAGTTATCATATCGAACAGCTTCGATTGCCAACCTAAATGTACTACGCCATAGGTTTTCTGTATATGTCAATCCAGGATATGTTGTGTTGACAAAGCCTATAGTTTCTTCGATCAAGAAGTTAATGTTGTCTGGTACCAGC
>Ga0306866_1000314_pt1 | contig 16632 bp, 20 predicted proteins | sample AntRauTorckE5432_FD_190450 | JGI IMG/M metagenome (GOLD analysis project Ga0306866, IMG submission 190450) | Saline lake microbial communities from Rauer Islands, Antarctica - Metagenome Torckler E5 #432 (v2) (version 2) | ecosystem: Environmental > Aquatic > Non-marine Saline and Alkaline >...
TTCTCTGGGGGCGCAGGTGTGATGATGGATGTAACAAATGGAGAAATAGTTGCTCTAGCAACTTATCCGGAGTTTAGTTCTAATATTCTTACAGAAGGAAGTAATGAGGAAGTTATTTCAGATTGGTTTCAAGATGAAAGAAATCCCTTTTTAAATAGAATTATCGATGGGCTTTATACTCCAGGTTCTATTGTTAAACCTTTTATGGCATTAGGCGCTTTGCAAGAAGGTGTCATTAATTCAACCGACAAAATTATAAGTCGAGGAAGTATTGAAATTCCAAATCCATATAATCCTAGCAATCCTTCAATTTTTAATGACTGGAAAGCTCACGGACCTGTTGATGTTCGAGAGGCTTTGGCTTATTCTTCGAATGTTTATTTTTATGAAGTTGGAGGAGGATATAAAGATCAGAAAGGGCTAGGCATAGAAAGGATTGAAAAATACATGAGATTGTTTGGTTTTGGTGAAGGTTTTGAAGAAGAAGTTTTTCAAGCTGATACTGGTACTATTCCAAATCCAGAATGGAAAGAGAAAAACTTTAATGGAGACCCTTGGAGAGTTGGAGATACTTACTTTACATCTATCGGACAATACGGATTTCAAGTTACACCACTTCAAGTAATTAGAGCCGTCTCTGCAATTGCAAATGGAGGAACTTTAATAGAGCCACAAATATTGAGAGGTCAGGAGCCTAAAATTATTAGAGAAATTGCGGGTAATGAAATAGATAAAAATTATTTTGATATTGTGAAAGCTGGAATGAGAGACGGAGTAGCTTTTGGAACAGCTAAAGGCTTAAATCATCCCAGTGTAGAAGTTGCTGCCAAAACAGGAACAGCTGAGCTTGGAGTTTCTAAAGTAAAGGTTAATTCTTGGGCCACTGGTTTCTTCCCTTATGAAAATCCTAAGTATGCCTTCGTTGTAGTTATGGAAAAAGGAAGCAGAAATAATTTCATCGGAGGTGTTGCTGTTATGAGAAAATTAATCGACTGGATGGCTATAAATACTCCAGAATACCTTAAGTAGGGCTGTTTCGGAGCTCTCAGAGGCACTCATGTAAAAAGGGTTGCTATTAGTCAAATTATCAGTATAATAATTGGCATTAGACCTTGTCGTGTTTCTTTGTACGGCAAGGACATTTATTTTAAAATACTATGGAAGAAGGCAAAATATATGTTTCAAAAGATAAATATCAGGAACTTCAAACAGAATTGAAGCAACTTACAACAATGAAGAGGCGAGAAGTTGCTGAAGATTTAGAGCATGCAAAATCTTTGGGAGATTTATCTGAAAATGCAGAATATCATGAAGCACGAGATGCTCAAGCAAAACTCGAATCAAGAATTGCTCAAGTTGAAGATATTTTAAAAAAAGCAGAGATTATAAAACCTACTAAAGGTGATGTTGTTGATGCTGGATCCGAAGTTGTAATTGCTAAGGTGAAAGATAAAGTAAAACAAACTTACCACATTGTTGGTCCAGAAGAAGCTGATATGGCAACAGGGAAATTGTCATACGAATCTCCATTAGGACGTGCTCTTATTGGAAAGAAAAAGGAAGACACATTTTCTTTTGAAACTCCAAAAGGAAAAGTTGATTATAAAATAGTTAGCATTAAATAGTGTATAATATTGCCATATGGCGTCTATAGAAGAACTGAAAGAGGTAAGATTGAAAAAGCTTTCTCTGCTTAAAGATAAGGGGATTAATGCATATCCCGCAAAAGTAAATAGAACTCATACTCTCAAAGAGATTGTTGAGTCTTTTTCTGATTTAGAAAAAAAAGGAGATATGGTTAGAATTTCAGGAAGAATTATGTCGATTAGAGGACAAGGTGCAATTTTATTTGTTGATCTTTATGATGGAACTGAACGTTTTCAAATTGTTTTAAAAGAAGATTCAAATATTATCTATAGCAATAGTGACAATAAGAGCGATGATATTAAAGATGCATTTGAACTTTTTAAAGAAACTGTAGATATTGGAGATTTTATTGAATTAGGAGGAAAATTATTTATTACAAAAAGAGGGCAAGAAAGTTTAGAAGTTTTTGATTGGAGAATTTTAACTAAATCAATTCTTCCAATTCCTGATGAACATTATGGATTAAAAGATGATGATGAAAGATATCGAAAAAGGTACTTAGATATTTTGATGAATCCAGAAGAAAAAGAAATGTTTATTAAAAAGTCTAAGTTTTGGAGAGTGATGAGAGACTTTATGGAAGGCAAAGGTTTTATGGAAGTCCATACTCCAACTTTAGAAACCACAACAGGAGGAGCCGAAGCAGAGCCTTTTGTTACACACCATAATGATCTTGATTTGGATGTATTTTTAAGGATTTCTGTAGGAGAATTATGGCAAAAGCGATTAATGTCTGCAGGATTTTCAAAAACATATGAAATAGGGCGCGCATATCGAAATGAGGGAACCAGTCCGAATCATTTACAAGAATTTACAAATATGGAATTTTATTGGGCATATGCTGATTATAAAGATGGAATGAATCTTGTTAAAGATATGTATCGGGAGATTGCTCAAAAAGTTTTTGATACTACTAAATTTGAAGCACGTGGGCATTCTTTTGATTTAGCTGATGATTGGAAAGAAATTGATTATGTAGAGGAGATCAAAAAACAAACTAAAATAAATGTTTTAGATACAAATAAAGAAGGTTCTGAAATAAAAGAATTTTTAGAAAAAAATAATGTAAAAAGCGATGCAAAAACTTTTGAAAGATTGGCAGATTCTTTATGGAAATATTGTCGAAAGAGTATTGCAGGCCCAGCTTTTATTGTTGGATATCCTGATTTCATTCAGCCTCTTGCAAAAAGAAATAGTGAGAACAATAAAACTGTGGAGCAATTCCAAGTTCTTATTGGTGGAGCTGAAATAGGAAAAGGTTATTCTGAATTAAATGATCCTGAAGATCAAAGAGACAGATTTGAACATCAGCAAAAACTTAGAGAGAAAGGAGACAAAGAAGCAATGATGCCTGATTATGAATTCTTAGATATGCTCGAGCATGGAATGCCACCAACTTGTGGATTTGGAGCAGGGGAGAGATTGTTCTCGTTTTTAGTCGATAAGCCAATCAGAGAAACAACGTTATTTCCGTTGATGAAACCGAAGGATTAAATTATATAAATAAGAAAGGGGTATGCCGTGTTGCATACCCCTTTTTGTTTTGAGTTTTTGTTTCAGAATAGAGCTGGATCGGGCATATCCATTTCATATTCCCGACAGTCGTCCTGCTCCCACTTCCGTTCCCAACACTCCATGTCTTCTCTCATGAGATCATTTGAAGCTTTGATTTCTTCCGTTTCGAGGAGTACCATTTCTTTGGTGGTCAGCAAAAACTTGCTCCAGTTCTTTGCTATCCAATTGTCGAAGACTTTTTCGGTGACAGTATACCGTCCCCAAGAATCGCCACCAATCAGCCCAGGATTCTGAGTATGGAATAGCTCCAAAGCTCTTTCGTCATGAATTTTCTGAGTAATGCAATATGGGAGCTTGCCCATGCCGTAAATCAGTAGGCTGAAGAAAGTCCCTGAGACTTTACCTCCTTTACGGACAGGTTTGTCCCGTTTACTGTTCCGGAAAATATTTTCCGGTAGCCCTTGGGGCTTGGATTTTCCACGACTCTTGATTTCAGTAATGAATCCGAAGTTGTATCCAACCGACTCTTCTCCGTTGTCGATTCGAGTACCGGTGACTAGATGGTTAGTTTGTGTACCGTTTTCTTCGTAACCGTATCTTTTGGCAATCTTTGTTACCTTGAGATCAAAAGGGAGGTTATCACCTCGGAAATTTTCGGGTGTAATGACGACAATGTCGCCAGAATTTAAGACTGTTTTTCTGTTCATTTTTTGTTACTCCTTTTTGTTGTTGAATGTTCTGTTTATTTCTTTTATTAATTCCGCAATCAATTAGGACACTGGTAACATACAAGTGTCATGAAAAAGAAAGGAAAACTAAAGAAAGTAGAGAGATTAGAGATAAAGATATTGTTAGACAAAGAATACTCACAAAGAAGAATAGCAAAGGCTTTAGATCGTAGTCCAAACACCATATCCTACGAAATCAAGAAAAACAGTGTCTGTTCTATCTACAACCCACACAAAGCACAAACAAAGATCTCTTGGAGGAGAACACATGTTAAAAGAAACTAGAAGAAGATAGATCAGGATAAAAGATTAAGGGTGTATATAGAAGAAAAACTAAAGCTTCACTGGAATCCTGATGAAATCAGTGGAAGAATGAAGAAAGACAAAACACCCTTCTACGCTTCAAAAACAGCAATATACGAGTGGTTACACTCACCAAGAGGTCAGTACTTCTGTAGATATTTGTATACAAAAAGGTATAGAAGGAAGAAAAGAGTTAAGAAGACAGAAAGAGTAATTATACCAAACAGAGTATCCTATGAACTAAGACCTCTTGGTGCTACAAACCGCACAAGATTTGGTCATCTTGAGAGTGACAGCATAGTTTCTGGAAAGAATGGAACAGGTGGTGTATCAGTATTACAAGACAGGAAGAGTAGATATGTAGATGCAAGGTTAATTTGAGCAATGAGTGCCTTTGAGGTAACACAAAGAGTGAATGATATGCTCAAAGGAACAAGAGCACTCACAATTACTACAGACAACGGAATTGAATACAAGCATCATGAAGGCATGAATGTACCTGTCTACTTTTGTGATACCTACAGTTCTTACCAAAAAGGATCGGTAGAGAACGTGAACAAGATGATTAGAAGATACTTTCCTAAAGGAACAAATTTTGCAAAAGTTAGTCCTGAACAATTGAAACATGTCATTGATTTAATTAACAAAAAACCAAGGAAGATCCTTGGTTACAGAACTGCAACAGAGGTTGCAGAGAGTTGTGGTATTATTCGAAGTATTAAAAGTGAAGTGTCCTAATTGGGGGCTGAATTTAGGTTTTCAAATTTGTTGGTATTATACTACTTTAAGAGTATGTTGTCAACATTAACGCTTTAATTCTACTCTGAATATAAACTCGCATAAACCTTTGCAGGCTTGGTTAAAAACGAGGTCGAACCTCGTTCTAAAGAAATTATGAAGAAAAGATAAAGTTTTCTTTAAGCGTAACTTAGACTTACATCAAAATCTGGGTGTAAGTCTAAGTGAGGAACTCCGACTTCCTCACAAAAGCCACATTTATAACAAAAACCTTTTAATATAAAGGTTTTTTTCGTTTTATTTTAAAAAATAGGAACCCTGAGTTCCAACCTATTTTTATGTGCCCTGCGCTTTGAAGCTCTTTCACGCAGTGAATAGCGAAGAAGTGGAAAAGAATTTAGCAAAGTGGTTGGTTGTGGGGTAAAATGGTATGTAAGTGGGAAGAGGTGGTAAACCCCAAAAAGGCAATAAATATATGTTAATTGGAGAATACAAACACACACTTGATGATAAAAAAAGAATTTCTCTTCCAAGTAAATTTCGAAGCCAGGTTGGAAAAAAAGTTATCATCACCCACGGATTAGACGGTTGTCTCTTCTTATATCCATTAAAAGAATGGCAGAAAATCTTAGACAAGCTTGGAGAACTTGGAATGGGACAAGCTGATACAAGAGGATTCAATAGATTTATGTTGGCTGGTGCGTCAGAAGTAAATGTCGACTCAGTTGGACGAATCTTAATTCCCGAACACTTAAAATCATTTGCCGACATTAAACAGAAAGTAGTATTCACTGGAGTCTACAATCGAATTGAAGTTTGGAATGAAAAAGGTTGGGAGGAATATAAGAAACGTGTTGTTAAAAATGCAGATGCTATGGCAGAAAAACTAGGAGATATCGGAGCGCTATAAAAATAACATGAAACATAAATCAGTACTTTTACAAGAAACAATAGATGGATTAAATGTCACAGATAATGGAATTTATCTTGATGGAACGCTCGGTTCTGGAGGTCACACTTTTGCGATTTGCGAAAAGGCAAAAGATATAACTGTGATTGGAATAGACGCTGATAAAGATGCAATTAAACGTTCTGAAGAAAAGTTGAAAGATCTTGATTGCAAAACTATTTTGGAAATTTCACCAAACCATAAGTTAGATGAAGTTCTCGACAAGCATTCTATTTCAAAGATAAACGGAGCAATCTTTGATTATGGATTAAGTTCCGATCAATTAGAGGATTCCGGAAGAGGGTTCTCGTTTCAAAAAAATGAACCATTGCTTATGACAATGAAAGAAAATCCATCAGAAAGTGACTTAACAGCTGAAGAAATTGTTAATCAGTGGGCACTCGAAAGCATTACCAGTATTTTAGAGGGGTATGGTGAAGAAAAATATGCGTATCGAATTGCCAAAGCAATTATTGAAGCAAGGGAAGAGGAAAAGATAAAAACAACTTTCCAACTTGTGAAAATAATTGAAGATGCGGTACCAAAATTCTACCTAAGAAAAAGAATAAACCCTGCAACTAAAACATTTCAAGCGTTACGAATTACTGTAAACAATGAAATTGAACATATCAAAATTAGCTTACAAAAAGCATTCGATAGATTGGCTCCAGAAGGAAGACTAGTCATAATTTCATTTCACAGTATCGAAGATCGGGTTGTTAAACACACTTTTAGAAAATGGAGTGATGAAGGGATTGGAGCTCTTCTCACTAAAAAACCAATTACACCAGGAGAGAACGAGGTTATCGAAAATCCGAGAGCGCGAAGTGCGAAACTCAGAATTATTCAAAAAATATAACCTTAAGACATGAAATTCAAAACTTTAAAATTAAATAATTATCAAGGGCACGCTTTTTGGACATGTGTTGGGCTTATTGTTATCTTTATATCTCTATATATTTACTTTGTGAATGTAACAATATTTCTAACTGCAGAAAGAAGTAATACAGAAGAAGCCCTTATTGATCTTAAGTCATCAATCAGTCAGTTAGAGCTAGAGTTCATCGAAGAAACTCGTTCTTTAACTATTAATTATGCTCATGAATTAGGATTTCAAAAAATTGGAAAACCTATCTTTGTTAAGAGAGACAATAATACACGTCTTACTTTAAATGACTTATAGATTAAATAAAAATCGATTTAGAATAATTGTTATTTCTGTTATTGCTGTTGCTTTAGTTTTGTCAGTAAAACTTTATACAGTTCAAATTATAAATGGAAGTGCCTATAGAGATAAGGCAGATCAACAATATTTACGACCAAATACTAAAATTTTTGATAGAGGTTCTATTTCTTTTTTAACAAAAGATGATGATTTAATTGATGCCGCTACTTTAAAAACAGGCTACACCGTTGCTATTAATCCTCGACAATTAAATCATCCAGAAGATGCTTATAATAATCTATCTTTTGTTTTAGATCTTGATGAAGACATGTTTTTTAAGAGTGCTGTAAAAGATGACCCTTATGAAGAAATCGCAAAGAGGATTCCAAAAGAAGATGCTAATAAGGTGGAAGAATTAGATTTAATTGGAACTTCTGTCTATAAAGAAAGATGGCGTTTTTATCCTGGTAAAAATTTAGCGTCTCATATTCTTGGATTTATGTCATTTAATCAGGACGATGAATTAAAAGGTCAATATGGTTTAGAAAGATATTATGATGACGTTTTAGATAAAAATAATAAAAACTTATACGCTAACTTTTTTGTTGAAATATTAAGTAATATCAAAAACACAATCGGCGGAAAGAATTCTACCGGTTCTATAATTACAACAATAGAGCCCACAGTTCAAACTTTTATTGAAAAAGAAATTGAATTAATGCAAGAAGAGTGGGGATCTAAAAAAGCAGGAATCATTGTAATGAACCCTAAAAATGGTGAAATATATTCTATGGCTTTGGCGCCGTCGTTCGATGTTAATACTTTTGGTGAAAATGAAAATATTTCTATTTTTAATAATGACTTAGTTGAAAATGTTTATGAAATGGGATCAACTATTAAACCCTTAACAATGGCTATTGGACTAGATACAAATTCTATTACGCCTGAAACAACATATGAAGATAGGGGACAATTAACTTTTAATAATAGTACTTTTTATAATTATGATAAGAAGGCTAGAGGAGTTGTTCCTATGCAAGAAATTTTGAATCAATCACTAAATACTGGAGTTGCTTTTATTGTTCAAAAAGTTGGTAATGAAGAATTTTCTAAATATATGAAAAAGTTAATTGGAAGCCCTACAGGAATTGATTTACCTAATGAGGTTTCTCCCCTAGTCGATAACTTAGATAGTCCTCGAGATATTGAGCATGCGACTGCATCTTTTGGACAGGGAATTGCAATGTCACCAATTGGAATTACTCGAGCCCTAGCTTCTTTGGGGAATGGAGGATTGTTGGTTCAGCCACATATCGTTAAAGAAATAAAATACGACAACGGATTCTCAAAAAAAATTAAAGTAGCTGATCCTGAGCGAATATTTACTAAAAAAACATCTGAAGAGATTTCGAGAATGCTCGTGACAGTGGTTGACGAGGCCTTGCTTGGTGGAACCGTCGCTTTGCCAAATCATACTATCGCAGCAAAAACAGGAACTGCCCAGATTGCAGATGCTAGTGGAGGAGGGTATTATGATGATCGGTTTTTACATTCATTCTTTGGATATTTTCCAGCCTATGAACCTGAATTTATCGTATTTTTGTACCATACCGAACCAATTGGAGCTAGATATGCTTCGGAAACTTTAACTGCTCCATTTATGAATATTGCCAACTTTTTGATAAATTACTACGAAGTCCCGCCTGATCGATAATTTTTTTTCACCCCTCGCCGATGCGAGGGGTGAGGAGGATTCCGCCTGATCGGTAAAATTATAATAAAAAATTAAAGTGAAAGAAATATTTAAAAAAATCATAATCTCTATTTTAACCATTGAATCTAAAATGGTTCTTTGGAGATTTAGACCAAAAATAATTGCTATTACAGGTAATGTTGGAAAAACTTCTGCCAAAGATAGTATTTACAGTGCTCTCAAAAACAGTGTTCATATTCGAAAAAATCAAAAAAGTTTTAATAGTGAAATAGGAACTCCATTAACAATTTTAGGACTTCAAAATGCATGGAGCAGTCCTTCACTTTGGTTATTAAATATTATAAAAGGATTCTTCGTTTTATTTACCTTTAAATATCCTAAATGGCTAGTTCTTGAAATCGGAGTTGATCGACCTGGAGATATTGAGCGTGTTGCTAAATGGATTAAACCAAATGTTGTTGTCATAACTTCATTACCAAAAATTCCAGTGCATGTTGAATACTTTGAATCTCCAGAAGATGTTATTAAAGAAAAGAAAAAGTTGATTAAGTATTTAAGACCTGATGGAGTTTTGATTTTAAATGCTGATGATGAATTGGTTTTGGCATCAAAGCATGAAGCAAAAACAAAGGTCATGACTTTTGGTACAAAGCCTGATGCAGATGTATTCGTTTCAAATCAACATACTATTTACGAAGAGTTTGATGGTCAAAAAAATCCAACTGGAATATCGATTAAGGTAAATGCTGATGGAAATAGCGTGCCTGTCGCTTTGCCTGGAGTTTTGGGTGTTCAACATATGTATCCTGTTGTTGCTGCAATTGCTGTTGGTCTTTCGATTGACGTTCCGTTTTTAGAAATGACAGATTCTTTAATGCACCACAGACCTCCTCGAGGAAGAATGAATATTGTCGATGGAATTAATAAGAGTATTATTATTGATGATACTTATAACTCCTCACCTTTAGCAGTTGAAAAAGCACTCGACGCTCTTGAAGAATTAGAGCTAGAATCAGAAAAAGAGAAGGGAGGAAAGAAAATTGCCGTTTTGGGAGATATGCTTGAAATTGGAAGGTTTACTGTAAAAGAACATAAAAATATTGGAAAAATAGTTGCTGATAAAAAAATAGATATTCTATTTGCTGTTGGTTTACGTTCTGAAGATATTGCAAAAAGTGCTGTAGAGAATGGAATGGCTGAAGAAGATGTTTTCTATTTTAAAGATTATGTTGGTGTCGCAGAAAAACTTAAGGAGTTTATCAAACCTGGTTTTGTTGTTTTAGTGAAAGGATCTCAGGGAATTCGATTAGAAAAGGTGGTTGCTGAAATTATGAGAAATCCTGAGCAAAAGAAGAAGTTATTGATTAGGCAGGAAAAAGCTTGGGAAAACCGATAGCGCTTTACCTGAAAGACTGTAATTATAATATGTTAGGATAGCTTTATGGAAAGTATAGAAAATTCTCCAGAGATAGAAATTATAGAGTCTAAAGAAAAGCTTAAGGAGATGGAACTTTCAGGCCACTATCTATTTCACGGTTCGTCAGATCCAATAAATATTTTCGAGCCTCGACAAGCACAGAGTGCACTTGATGGTAAATCTTTTGATGATGGAGATCCTGCAGTTTTTGCTTCCTCAGAAATTGAAGTGCCTATATTTCGATCAATTTTTCATCCAGCACACTACGAGAGCTTGGAGGGAAACTTTAATACGGAAATGTCTCATGGTGAAAACACAGGGGTCTCTTTTAAAGTAAGTAAGAATGCCATGGAAGCTTCTTTGGATAAAACCGGTTATGTATATGTATTTGAAAAAAATGATTTTGAGTTAAGAAATAATATTGAGTGGAGATCATTTAAAGTTATAAAACCCTATGCTGTGTTCCATGCATCATTTGAGGATATTGGACTTCCTATAGAGGTAGATAATATTTAATTTTTTATTGTATGAAACTTACTTTTAAAGAAATATTAGCGGGAATTTTATTTTTAATATTATTTGTTGTCGCAGGATATTTGTCGCATGTATATTCTGAAGAAATTCAAAGTTTGATAGAAGGGAAATATGTTTTAGGAGCTTTTATTTATGTTTTTATATTAATCATTGCGAATGTCGTAGCTCCAGTTAATGCATTCCCATTACTTCCTGTTGCAGTTTCAATTTGGGGAGTCGTTGGTGGTGCATTACTAAGTATTGTTGGTTGGACTGCAGGAGCTATGATTGTTTACTTTTTGGCTCAAAAATATGGGAGACCTTTTATTGCAAAATTCACAAATTTAGAAACTATAAATAGATATCAAAATATTTTACCCGAAAAGAATATTCTTTTAACTTTAATAGGACTAAGAATGATTATTCCAGTAGATATTTTAAGCTATGCTTTAGGACTCTTTGTTAAAATGCCATATAAGATTTATTTTTGGGGAACTCTCATTGGGGTAACTCCTTTTGCATTTGTTTTTGCTTATGCTTCGGCACTTTCGATAAAAGTTCAAATCGGAGTTCTGATTTTTGCTATAGTAATAATGTTCTTTGGGTTAGGAAAGATTTTTAAAAATAATGTTAAAGAGGTTGATGCGACGAGCGACAAAGAAAAGTAAAGAAAAATATTTGGAACATAAAGAAGAAGCTCGTTTAGTGATTCGTAAGCGTGCTTGGGAGTTTAGTAAGCTTCTAAAGCTTCAATACAATAAAATCTATATTAAGAATCAAAAAACTTGTTGGGGAAGTTGTTCTAGTAATCGAAACTTGAATTTTAATTATAAATTACTTTTTCTTCCTGAAAATTTAAGAGATTATGTGATCGTTCATGAGCTGTGTCATTTAAAAGAAATGAATCATTCTCAAAAATATTGGGATTTAGTTGAGGCTGTAATTCCGAATTATAAAGTTTTAATAAAAGAGTTAAGAAAACACGAGAGGGAACTCATGCTGGATTAAAAATTAACCATGCAACTCACTATGTGAACCAATTTTAATAAAAACGATCTTTTCTTTATGTGGCTCATACCAAGCGCGAATGTCGCCAGTAATATTAATACTTCTGTACTTTTTTAAATCTCCACTAAGAGCATGATTATTTAAAGCTGGGTCGTAAGGATTATTTAAAAAAATATGAATTCTTTCCTTAAATTTAATCTTTATTTTTTCGGGTAGTTTTTTGTACTGTTTTTTAAAACTTTTATGTCTAAAAATCTCCATACTATTTTTTAAGCTCAGCAATAAAATCATCAGCAGTATCAAAAGGGCCAGCTAAATTACGTTCGGCTTTTATGTCTGCAGAAATTTCTTTTAGTTCTTCAATGACCTTTTTTGTAGGCATTGGATGATTAGTAAAAATAACCTTTTTTTCCCGAACGAACTCTTTCAAAAAGTGGTTCATTATTGTTCCTAGTGGTAATCCCAAATCCCCAGCTATTTTTTTAGCTTCGTCTTTCAGGGCCTTATCTGTTTTAAAGTTTAGTGTAATGCTCATATATACTCAGTATATACTCAGTGTTATATTTGTCAAATGGTGGTGTGGTTTATAAAGCAGGAGAGAGAATTGATAGAAAAAAGAAGGTATAATAACTAACAACATGTCTTTCAGCTTATCAAACTTGTTTTATCCAACACAAAAAACACCCAGAAATGAGGTCGATAGGGTTTTTGAATATATGGCAGCTACGACGCGTCATAAAGATTCCGCTAAGAAGTATTTAAAAGAATTTAAAAAGTTAAAGAAAAAAGAGGGAAGAGATGGTCAAAAAATTTATATTAAGCTCTATTTGTCTTGGGAAGAATATTTAGTCAATGATGGAATATCTTTAAGTGAAAAAACAACTAAAGAAATTTTCCGTAAACATGTCGCTGGAAATGTAAATATTGAAAAATTAGACACAAGATTCGGATTAATTTTTTTTCCAGAAAGAGAGAGAATTTTAATAGTCTATGAATTAGTAATTGAACAGTTAATTATTAGTGTAATAAAAGAAATAGGATTAGACGCAACTATAAAAATATTTGCAGAAATTACTCCAGGGACAATATTTTCAGGATTATCTTTTTCAAAAAATAAAATTTTATTCGAAAAAGTGACTATTAAGTTAATGAATAGAACTATAGAATATCCAGTACAAAAAATAAACAAAATTTTTAAAGTGTTTATTACAAATTTATTTAATAAGATTGAAGTATCTCTTGGTGAGAAAGTTGTTGCAGACTTATTTAAGAAAATGTATGAAGAATTTCATCAAACATACAATGCAGAATTTGCACTACAACTTTTAAAGGTCATACCTGAAAAAATCCTTAGTCTTGATGATTGGTTATATCTACTTTCAAAATCAGAGCTTGAAAAACAAATTAAAGAACAGACACAAGAGTTAGAAAGCCTTAATGAGGGGTTGGAGAAAAAAGTTGAAGAAAGAACAGCTGAGCTTCAAAAGGCCTATGATGATTTAAAGGAGTTAGACAAAAAGAAGACCGATTTTATTTCGGTAGCCACTCATCAAATAAGAACTCCGGTATCTGCAATGAAATGGATTCTTAATATGCTCCAAAAAGAGGACTCTTCTAATATTAGGCCAGAACAAAGGGATTTGCTGAAGAAAGCTGATAAGGCCAATGAGAGACTTTCATTTATTATTAATGATATTCTAGATACCGACATGTTGACTAGTGGTAGGGCAATTTATAATTTCCAGCTTATCGATATGGTAACCACTGCAAATAATGCAATTGAGAATTTGTCGACATTGGCGCAATCTAAAAACATAAAATTAACATTGAAGGAATTAGAAGAAAATTGTTGTGAGGTCGTTGCTGATACAGATAGGCTACAAGCAGTTATAGAAAACTTATTGGATAATGCAATCAGATATAGTTCAAAAAACAGTGAGGTTATAGTAAGTATGGAAATGGAGCCAGAGCATTTGATTATAAAAGTATCCGATCAAGGAATAGGAATTCCTGAAGACCAAAAAAGTGATATTTTCCAGAGATTCTTTAGGGCTAAGAATGGAATAAGAGCACATGCTAATGGAACTGGCTTAGGTTTATTTATTGCAAAGACCATCGTTGAGGGTCATAATGGAACAATAACCTTTGAGAGTTTTGAAAACAAGGGTGCAACGTTTATAATAAAAATACCTTTTCAGCAGAAATAGTTTAATAAGTAATAAGTAAGAATAATATGAAAACCGACTCTAAAGATGAATCAGTAATAAAAGAACCACTAAAAGGCAGGACTGTTTTGTGGGTTGAAGATGATGATTTGTTGAGTGACATTATTGCCAGTAAATTAGCAAAATCTGAGACAAAACTATTTTCTGTGATAGATTCCGTCGAGACTTTTAAAATATTAGAGACAGAAACACCAGACATTATATTTTTAGATATTTTATTACCCGGAATGGATGGATATGGAATCTTAGAAAAACTTAAAGCAGACGATAAGACAAAAGATATTCCTGTAATAATTCTTTCTAATTATGGACAAGAAAGTGAAGTTGAAAAAGGTTTAGCCCTTGGTGCAGAGAAGTTTTTAATTAAATCAACAATAACTTTAGATGAAGTTTTTCAAATCGCTGAAAAGTTTTTGCAAGAGAAAGGGAAGTAGATATATTAATTCTCAAACTTATAATCACTATTTTCATCTAAATTAAGAAAGCGAGTTTCAAATTCTATGTATTTAGTCATGCGTAATTTATAACCAAATTACCAACATTATAAACTCTAGAATTCAATTTTTCCTGAGGGGGAAAATAACTCTATTGACTCAATCGTTTCATACTGAGTTAACGTTTTTTCTAAAACTTTAAAGAGGTGTCTGGATTCACAACTACTAAGTCCTGATATTTTAGAACCCTTAAGATCATTCTCATTTGAAATTGTAATTTGTGCAATACTATTATTAATTGCGATTGATTCATATTTTCCATATTGAGACAGTTCATTTTCAAATAAGTATTTAAGTGAAACATCGGCTACTGCCTTCGTCTTAGAAACTTGGATACTTTTTGGATATGTAATTCCACAGTCACTATAAAGTACCTCTTCTTTGTTTTGAAGATGCACTATCAAATTCATGAGTCCGTCTTCTGATTCAGAATGTTCTATTTCAACCGTTTCGCTAGTATTATTAAATTGGTATAAACGATGGCTGTTATTGCCAATAACAGCAAACCAGGCTACCAAAATGCTAGTTACTATCGCCAGAATAACGATTCTATTTGCCACTGAATTTAAGTTTTTCATTATTATTAATGATAGCTCTTCTTGAGTGCGCACACTAGCGCTTGTGATGGTGACCCTACAGAGAATCGAACTCTGATTTCCGCCTTGAGAAGGCGGCGTCCTAACCGTTAGACGATAGGGCCCTTCGACTCGGCACCAAAAAGCGCCTCGCTCAGGGCAAGCCCTAAATCATCCAAAGGATGATTGTAGTAAAGAAAGAATACAAGATTAGGTTAGTTTCGGCAAGAGGAAACATGGCGGTAAATATTCATATATAAAAAATTAAGCCGGTCTAATATATTTCAATTAGCCGGCGTTTTGAGTGGAAGCTCTTGCTGTGATTTGGCATGAGCGTCATCTGGTTTTTCAGTGCCTTTCGGCATGAAAGTGTTGCAACTTTTTTTGTATGCCATGAAGACATTGAATCCGATGCTCGCTACGTTATAGTTAAAAGGATTAACTACGCCGTATAGATCCTGGATGATGTCAAAAGCAATCTCAGTTGCTGATTGTGGACGACGAATTGTCTGGTCTTTTTGCTGTTTTGAGTATTCTACAAGAGTCAAGTAAAAGACCAAGTTAGCGTCTACAAGGGAAATATTGTTGGAGGACATTTGAATATAATCATACCCACATAAACGGTTCTTGTCAAATCATATAAACTGTGATATTCTCAAATTAGGAATAAAAAAATTTAAAATCCAAAAACCCTTCGACAAGCTCAGGGTAAACAGAAAGGAGAAAAATGAGTGATGGAATAGAAGACAAGCATCTTTCAACAGGTGCACCGCGATGCAATAATAGGGGAGCATGTAAGGGTGACGTTATGCCCTCAATTACTTCCGAGTCTGGTCTTGAGCCAATAGTTGTTCAAAAGGAATTGTTTAATTTTGATGATTCTTCAGGGTCTGAACCTGAGTTGAAAAGGGAAGTCGAACCAACGCTTGATGAAATGAGAAATGCCACAAGCAAGTCTCATAAAAACAAGCGTCCATTTCTTAGGTCTCGAAGAGTCAGACCTTCTAAGTTAACTCAGCGAGAAAGGCGCCTGAAAAACTTGGAAAATCTTCTGAATAGTGGAATGCCTAAAAATTCTAAAAAATAAAAGGTTCCTGCTCACTGCAGTAATCTCACATGTTCTGTTTAACCTTTGGTTGAGCGGAACTTTTTAATTTAAATAAATGAGAGTTCAGTTCCATAGCCGAACTCCCGCTGAAGAAATACTTAAGAAAGGTTAAAGTTTTCTTAAGAACTAAATTAGATTTAAATAATACGTAAGTCTGACTTACGTATTATTTAAAAAAACTATCAACAATTTCTTTAACATCGCCTCCATCAGCTTTACCTCCTAAATCTTTCATCAAAGCTCCCATGAACATTCCCATTTTACTTTTATCTGTTCCGTCGATTCCCATTTCTTCTTTTTTTGCTTCTGCTATTTTTTGAATTTCTTCCTTAGGCATCATTGTGGGTAAATATCCTTCTAGCATTGCTAACTCTTCTTGCTCTTTTTCAACTAAATCTTCTCTTCCTCCTTTAGTGAATTGCTCGATTGAATCTTTTCTTTGCTTAGCTTGTCGTTTAATAATGGTCATTGCTATATCGTCAGAAACCTCATCTTGGGGAGTTTTTCCTATTGCTACTAATTCATTAGTAAAA
>Ga0306866_1000315_pt1 | contig 16519 bp, 16 predicted proteins | sample AntRauTorckE5432_FD_190450 | JGI IMG/M metagenome (GOLD analysis project Ga0306866, IMG submission 190450) | Saline lake microbial communities from Rauer Islands, Antarctica - Metagenome Torckler E5 #432 (v2) (version 2) | ecosystem: Environmental > Aquatic > Non-marine Saline and Alkaline >...
TTCTCCATTGAGTTTGTGATTCTGTCAGCATATAAAATAACCCTTCCATCAACATTTCTAGCAGCTCGCCCAATAGTTTGAATCAATGCAGTTTCTGATCGAAGAAATCCTTCTTTGTCGGCATCTAAAATTCCAATCAAAGTAACCTCTGGCATATCAAGGCCTTCTCGAAGCAGGTTAACTCCAACTAAAATATCGAACTCTCCTTTTCTAAAAGAAGTAATAATTTCAATTCTTTCGATAGTTTTAATATCGCTATGCAAATATTTTGCTTTAATATTCTGTTCATCTAAAAACTCACTTAAATCTTCTGCCATTTTTTTAGTTAGAGTTGTAACCAAAACTCTCCCACCTTTTTTAATAGCTTTTTTAGATTCTTTAATTAAATCTTTGATTTGTCCTTCATACTTAGGCTTAGATTTATTATCAGAAATTACAGGGCGAACTTCAATAACAGGATCTAATAATCCAGTAGGACGAATTATTTGCTCAATTGGCTTATCAGAAAACTCTACTTCATATTTTCCAGGAGTTGCTGAAGTATATAGAGTCTGCCCAACCTTTTTCTCAAATTCTTTAAACTGCAGTGGCCTATTGTCTAATGCACTAGGGAGCCTGAAACCATATTCAATAAGAGTTTTCTTTCGAGAACGATCTCCTGCATACATTCCTCCAATTTGTGGCACAGTAACATGAGACTCATCAATAACCGTTAAGAAGTCTGGGCTACCATCTTTTTTATGAGGAAAATATGAAATTAAAGTGTCGGGTGCCTCACCTTCTTCCTTTCCAGAAAAATGTCGTGAATAGTTTTCGATTCCATTACAATATCCAGTTTCTCTAATCATTGCCAAATCATAAGTAACTCTTCTTTTTAAGCGTTCATGCTCCAAAAGTTTTCCTTCTTTTTTTAATTCTTTAAGTCTTATTTTGAGATCAGCTTGAATAGTTTTAATAGCTTCTAAACCTTGCTCTTTGTTTGTAATGAAATGTTTTGCAGGAAAGAAATAGAAAAAATCTAAAGTCTCAATAATTTCTCTACTTATAGAATCTATTTTTACTATCTCTTTTATTTTCTTATCGTCTTCAAAAGTGACACGAATAATAAATTTTTCTGAAACTGGCATAATTTCTAAAAATGTTCCAACGCTTCTAAAAACTCCTGGCGTTAAATCTGCATTTGTTCTCTGAAAATGAACATTGATTAAATCTCTCATCATTTCTCTTCTAGAATATTCTTTTCCTTTTATAACTTTAAGATTTACTTTTTCATATTCTTCAGGAGAACCAAGTCCATAAATACAACTTACGGACGCAACAATGATTACATCTTTTCTACTTAATAATGCTTGGGTTGAGGCATGTCTTAATCTTTCGATTTCTACATTAATTTGAGCTTCTTTTTCAATATAAGTATCGGAAGCTGGCATATATGCTTCGGGCTGGTAGTAATCATAATAAGAAACAAAATAATGCACTGCATTATCGGGAAAGAATTCTTTATATTCTTGAGCAAGTTGAGCGGCTAGAGTTTTATTGTGAGCAATAACTAAAGTCGGCTTTTGAATTTGTTGAATAATATTTGCCGCTGTAAAAGTTTTTCCTGATCCTGTAACACCTAAAAGAGTTTGGTGTTTATTACCTTTCTTAATACTTTTCATCAGATCCTTAATCGCTTCTGGCTGATCTCCGGCGGGCTCATATTCGGCCTGTAGATTGAATTTATCCATATATTAAATATCAGAATAGCATATTAAGGGGTTTTTGTTTTTACCAATCTTACCATTGACTAAATATAAATTATATAGTATCATTCAAATAAATGTTATTTCCTAAATTCAACCCACAACCAAACTTATAGTGAATAATCTACCACCATCAAGAATAATTGAGCTAGCAAGAGAAAGAAATGGAATAAGAAGAGGTCGTGTTACCGATTTTGCAAAAAAACTGTTTAGAGAATTTGGTATCGATCCAAAAAAAATAGATACCACCATCATCGAATCGGGGACTTTTCCTGAGGAAGAAGATAGCGTTGCAGACCTACGCAAGAAAATTGTCAAAGCCGGAATGTCTGTTTTGCGTAAAGCTTTTGCAGATTTATTACTTCAGACAGGAATCGTAGCTCTTAAAAGTCCTCTACCCTCAATTGGCTATTGGGAAAGCGATTCCACAGTCTTAGAAATTGGCACAAATGGACACCTTATCACTACCAAATCGACTGGTAGTAAAGGAACCACTCATGTAGATCAGCTTGCCAATATCGATCTTATTGACGCTCTAGAGAAAGCTCTCGAAGAAGGGTCCTGACTAGATTAATTCAAACCAACCACACCCCACAGAAACACCACGTTTCCGCGGGGTGTTTTAATTTATAATGATGTTAGCAAGGCCATTATAATGTGCGTAGGAACTCAGAGTTCCTGCCACTTAGCCACGATTTAATAAGGGTGGCAAATTTGGTCAAGGTCGAACCTTGACCAAAAAATGAGGAGCTCTGACTTACGTATTACGTAAGTCAGAGTTCCGTTCTAAAGTTTTATTTATTTTTTCTTCATAACTTTCACGACTTTCTTTTTCTTTACTGAAACTTTTAGTTTATTAATAACAGGTTTTTTAATTTTAGATTTAGTTTTGGAAACTTTCTTTTTAACAATTCTTTTCCTTTGTCCGACCGAAGGTTTAGGATTTTTTGTTTTAATCTTAGAAATCTCAGGAATCTCTCCATCAATTACTTCAACAATTCTATTAGTCTCTTTTCCATATTCCTCTTCATGAGTAACCATGATAATGGTCTGTCCTTCTTTATTTAATTTTTTCAAAAGATCAATTACAACTCTTGCCGAAGTTGCATCCAGGTTCGCAGTGGGTTCATCAGCAAAAAGAATTTTAGGTTTATGAACAATAGCTCTTCCAATAGAAACACGTTGTTGCTCCCCTCCCGATAACTGACTAGGTAGATTATTAATTTGTATGTCAAAACCTAACTCTATTAAAATTTCTTTGGATTTTTTATAAGCGTGTGCTGTGGAGTGTCCTTGCATCAAAAGTGGAAGTGCAACATTTTCTAAAGCTGTTAATTCGGGAACCAATGCGTAATCTTGGAAAACATATCCCATCTCTTCTCTTCTAAATTTGGTTTTTTCATTTTTAGAAAGTTTTAAAATATTAACTCCATCTACAATAATTTCTCCTTCATTTGGAACATCCAAAAGACTAAGCTGAAATATTAAAGTACTTTTTCCAGCTCCCGACCTTCCCATAATAGAAACAAACTCACCTTCTTTTGCACTAAAATCAACACCTTTTAAAACAGGTGTTTCAATTTTTCCAGAATAGAATGTTCTGACGATGTTTTTTGATTTTATAATTAACTTATTTTTCATATTATTTTCTTCCTAGAATAGAATCTAGGGTATTTTTACCAACAATAATTCTGGCAGGAATGTATCCAGCAAGCATTGTTGTAATAATTAATAAAACTAATCTAAACATTGTAATGCCAAGTGGAGCAACTAATATTCCATCACTGAATGGGAAGTTTATAGGATGAGAAGCAAAGTATGGAATCAATAAAAGATAAACCATTAGCACTCCTGCTATCGATCCAACAACAGCATAAATCAAAGACTGAACAACATATGAAAACTCAATTGCATTAGCGCTAATTCCAATCCCTTTCATTATTCCAATATACTTTCTTCTTGTAATAGCATTAATAAAAATAACAATAAAAACAGTAATAGTTGCAACGACCAATCCAATCGAACTAATAATTGTTCCCAAAAGAGAGAAGGTTCTCTTAATATCTTGAAGAAACTTTGGCTGAGCATCAATAGATGTTTGAACTTTGGCAACCTTGTCGATTCCATTAGCTATTAAAATTTCTTTTACTCTTTCTGTGCTTATTTCATCTGTATTAATAATTACTGATATTTCTCCAACATTAAAATCATCTCTATCAATCATGGCTCTAAGTTGAGAATCGACCATAAACAAACGCCTGTCTATTTCATCAACCTTACTCCTGACGATTCCTTTAACAGTAACCTCCCTTGTAATATCACCAATTCTCAACCTAATTTCGGAACCAATTTCAACACCATCTAGAACAACAAAGCCCGGAGAATCTATTGGTAAATATTCACTCAACATTAAAGCTCCGATCACAACTTGATCAAAATCTCCATCTTCCAAATATTCTCCATCGACAAGAGTTGATTCTATACCAGTAACCCTATTTTCTTTGGTGGGATCTATTCCAGCAATAATAGCAGCAGCTTCTTCAATATCATTATTGAAGTTTGTTCTCTCCTTATAATTTGATTGCAAAACACCAGATGCAATATATCGAGGAGAAACAGTTTCCACTCCAGGAATCGATTCTAAAATTGAAACTACTTCTCTACTATTTTCAATGAAATCTTTTTCTTCCAATGTTGAAATAATTAAATCTCCAGTATATCTATCTTTTGCAGCAGAGACTGCTCCTTCAATAAGCCCGACCAATAATCCAGAAACAACTACTAAATTCAAAAAAGTTAACGTCATGATGACAATAATTAAAACCGTAGACCATAGCGACGATCTTTTTAATTGTCTTATCCCTAAGAACCAACCGACTTTTATTGAAGTAGTGTCAATCATTTATTATGTTTATTTCAAAATTACTATATCTTCGCCCTCTGAAATTCCTTTCAAAACTTCCACATTTCCATTACTGTCTCGGCCACCCAATCTAACATTTCTTCTTTCTTTTTCTCCATTATTATTTAATATTTCTACAAAAACAACGTCATTACTTTTTTGAAGAACGTATGAAGGAATCAAAATAACATTTTCAGTTTTAGATTTTTCTATTTCTATATCGACCGACATTCCAGAACGAATCATTTCATTCTGTTCTTCTAAATCTAAAATTACTTTGTAAGTGGTGATTCCATCTTTTTTAGTTCCGATTGGGTCAATATGTGCAATTTCTGCATTAAAGAATGTATCTTTTCCAAATGCTTCGAAAGTTAAAATAGCACTATCACCAACATCAACACCACTAATGTTAACTTCGGGTATAAATGCCTCTATTTCAAAATCTTTATTATTAACGATGGAAATAACTTCTTCATTAGCGATAATGTTTTCGCCAGATTCAACATTTCTTTTTGTAATAATTCCATCTATTGGAGACTCTATAATAAATTGCCGACTCCTAGATTCTGTTTTGCTAAATAAAGCCTCGGTATTTTTAACTATTGCTTGTTGAATTGGAATCTGAGATTCAACAGCTCGGACCTTTTCTGTTGCAGCATTAATATCAATAATTAAATTTGAAAGAGTTGTTCTTGCTTGATTAATTGCAGAAACATAAGAATCGATTTCTACTTGAGAATGCTCTCCAGTTACCCTAAATTCATTTGATCCTGATGAAATTAAAGTTAAGAAATTGGAAATACTTTCTATTCTACTTAATACACTATTAATATACCCATAATTTAAACTTCCTGTGCTTATGTTTTTAATATCCTCTTTCCAAGATTTTAGTAGTTTTCCAATATCTTTTCTCTCTAAATTAATTTTCTGTCTTAATAAATAATTATCTAGAGCCACAGTAAATTCTGGTAAACCCCTACTAGCGTTCTCAAAAAATACATCAACAACATTCGTAATTAAGCTATCGCTAGTTGTATGCGCTTTTTTTATCGTGCTTACAAGAATAGTTTTTTCGCTTTCAAGCTTAGCTTGAGAAGTAATTCCTTGACCTCCTCCTGTTAATTCATCTAATCTTGCATTCTCACTATCAAGAAGTGCCCTGATTTCATTTATTTCACTATCAAACTCATCTTTATCTAAAATAGCAACAATGTCTCCTTTTTGAACAAAATCCCCAACATCAAAAAATACCTTGGAAACTTTCCCGCTATTTTCAAATCCTAAATTGATTTCTTCGGAAGAAACGATCTCTCCTGAAACTTCTGTAGTTTGAGTCAAATCTCCTCTTTCAGCTTTTATGGTTTCATAATTTCCATTTTGTAAATATAAAACAGTAGAGGATATTAATAATATTAAAATCAAAACAGACAATACGATCCAAAACTTAGATTTGTGAATTTCCATATGTATATATATTTTAACTTAATAAAATATATTATTTTATAAATTATCCTCATTCTTATTTTTTATATAAATTTCTAGAAATTCTTTTTTAAATTTTTCAAATTTATTTTCTAAAATACTTTCTCTAATATCATCAACCAGCTTTACAATAAAATAAATATTATGAATGGAAGCAAGCGTATTTGCCAAAATTTCTTTCGCCTTAAACAAATGATTCAAATAAGCTCTAGAGTAGTTCTGACATGTATAACACCCGCAACTCTCATCTTTTTCAATTGGACTTAAGTCTTCCTTGAATTTTGTGTTTAAAATATTTATCTTTCCTGACTTCGTGAATAAAGTTCCGTTACGAGCATTTCGAGTTGGAGCAACGCAATCAAATAAATCACAACCTCTTTCGATTGCCATAAATAAATCTTCTGGTTCTCCAATTCCTAATAAGTGCCTAGGCTTTTCTTCAGGTAAAATTTCATTAACCCATTCCACAGCATGTGCCATATCTTCCTTTTCAAAAGAACCTCCAATTCCATATCCATCAAAATCCATTTCTCCAATTACCTGTGCACTTTCCTTTCTTAATTTTTCGACTCGCCCACCCTGAACAATTCCAAACAAAGCCTGAGTTTCAGAATTCTTTTTTGATCGATGATAATTCAGTGATTCTTTTGCCCAACGATGCGTTCTGTCGAGTGCCTTAGCTTGATAATGATCACTTTCATTTGGAGCTGTGCATTCGTCGAATGCAAAAATAATATCGGCTCCTAAGTTATGTTGAATCTCTATAGATTTTTCGGGAGTAAAGTAATGTGCCGATCCATCAATATGTGATCGAAACATCACACCTTTTTCATCAACCTTTGCAGGTTTAAAATGTTCTGAAACCTCTCTTCCATCTAAATCATTTTTTCCAGATTCTGTTTGATTAGGAAGCTCTATTTCCTTATCCATCACTCCAGCAATTTTCTTTAATTCAGTTCCAAAAGCTACTCCTAGTGAGAAAACTTGAAATCCTCCAGAGTCTGTCATTAAAGGTTTATTCCAATTCATGAATTTGTGCAAACATCCCGCTTTTTTAATTAATTCATCTCCTGGTTGTAAATATAGGTGGTATGTATTTGCCAATGTAACTTGAACTCCCAAACTTTCAAGTTGTTCTGGAGTCAAAGCCTTTAGAGTTCCTTTTGTAGCAACAGGAACAAAAGCTGGAGTTTTAATCTCTCCGTGTTCTGTTTTTATAATCCCCGCTCTACCTAAGGCTCCTTCTAGCTTCTTTTCTATTTTAAAATCTATCGGCTTATTCATATAGAACAGCATACGAGAATATGACTATTTTGCAAATTAGGGTTTTTATTTTATTTGTATGATCATGCTATAATTTCCCCATCAAACTAATCAATAATATATGGAATTTGGAAAGAAAAAAGAAAATCATCCACGGCCTCAAAAACACAAATTAGTTGAGCCGATTACTTTTGTCAGCTTAGAAAAAGATATTGCAGAAAGAGTCGATAGAATCTCTGAAGAATTTAAAAACGGCTTTTCATTAATTAGAAGTTGCGATAAGTCAGTCACTTTTTGGGGATCGGCAAGAACACGACCAGATGAAGAATATTACATAAAAGCAAAATCATTAGCCTCGAGAATTGCAAAAGAAATAGATTACGGCATAGTAACAGGAGGAGGTCCTGGAATTATGGCTGCTGGAAACTGTGGAGCACATGATGTTGGAGGTAAATCTGTAGGACTAACTATTAAACTTCCGATGGAACAAACTACTAACATTTGTTTAACTCACCACTTGGATTTTCAATATTTCTTTGCGCGTAAAGTTTGCATGGCTTTTGCTGCTGAAGCGTATGTTTATTTTCCTGGAGGATTTGGGACATTAGACGAACTATTTGAAGTTCTAACTTTAATTCAAACAAATAAAATGGAGAAGGTTCCAATCATTCTTTTCGGAAATTCTTATTGGAAAGGGTTGGACAAATTTATAAGGAAACATCTTCTAAAAGGAGAGAAAATAAACCCTGAAGATTTAGATTTATATACAATTACTGAAGACGAAGATGAAATTTTAGAAATAATTAAAAATGCTCCAATTCGAAAATCTTAATCTTATTTTAGATTCTATTTTGCTTGATGAATAACCATTTGTGGAAATGGCATTTCAATTCCTCTTTTATCACTCTCTTTCTTTAACCTTTCAAGAAATTCTCCCTTAATAGCAAACTGCTTTCCCGGCCTTGTAACACCTGTAATTTTTAAAATAACAGCAGAATCTGCCAACTCCTGAACTCTTAAGAATTCAGGGGCTTTCTCGATCATTTTTCCAAACTTATCATCTTTAGATAAACCAAGACCAACTTCATTAATCATTTCTCTAGCCTTATCAATATCAGAACTATATGAAATTCCAAAATCAATATTAATTTTAGAAATCCCCATGCTCTTATTTGAAACAGTTGTAATCTCTCCATGAGGAACATTGTGAACAACACCATCCAAATCTCTTAGAACTGTAGCCCTCAAACTTATTTTTTCTACTTGTCCTGAAAGTCCAGCAATTTCGACAGCATCACCAATTCGATATTGATTTTCTAAAATAATAAAAAGTCCACTGATTAAATCTCTAATTAAATATTGTCCTCCGAACCCAAAAGCCAGACCAATAATTCCTGCCCCAGCAATAAATGGTCCGATATTAATTCCAACTTCAGACAAAATCATTAATAGTACAACTGTCCAAACAACTATTTTTATAGTTCCACTTAAAATACCAATTAGAGTATCTTCTCTCTTGACTTCAGCCTCTTCAGATAAGTTTGGATCATTTTTTATAATTTTTCTAATAGTTTTTTCTACAAAATGAACTACAACTTTTTGGATAATATAAACAACAGCTAGTATTACTAATATTTTAATTCCATGATCAATAAGCCATGTAGTAAATTTATCTGTGTATTCTGGTGCATTCATAATTTGTAAATAATTTAATAAGTAAAAGGATTATATATGATTATTCTAAAATAGAAAAGAAAGAGTCTGGAAAAGACCAAGACTTAATAATAAAACAAATAGCATGTTTCCAATAATCATCCCTGGAATTATTGTTTTGAATGATGTTTTAGAAATTCCCAAGATAACCATTAATAATTCATTAGGTAATGGAGTTAAGCCAAAATAAATAATTATTACAAAATTAATCACTATTACTGATTTTTGAGAAAGCCAACTAGAGAATTTATTTATATAGATATGAAATTTATTTTTAGTTTTTTCGTAATTTTCTAAAACTTCTCTTCCCTTAAAGCCAATATAATAAATAAAAGCATCACTAATAACTAATCCGATTCCAGCAATAAGGCTTACTATTAAAGGATCAATTCCTCCTCCAATTAATGTTGTTGTGGTTGCAATTAAAGCAATAACAGTAAGCGAACTTATTCCAGCAAAAGCTGCCAATAAAAAAGTTAGAATAAAACTATTATTAACTCCTAAATTTTCTACTATTTGTTCTGGACTATATTCTTTAAAGAAAATAATTAATCCGATTATAAAAACCAACAATAAGATTAGAACTAAAATGTTTTTTTGCTTTTTATTCATATGCTTATAGTAAATCATCTTAACATTTTAAATTTGACTGCATAAATTTGCATGAAAACATCTATGTATAGTATATTTTACATATTACTAATTCGTCCTTAAAACTTCAAAAGTTATGTCTAAAAAAATATCTTTAATAGTGGTAATCGTAGTTGTCGTAATAATTGGTATAAGTTTATCTATAAATTCAAAATCTGATGTTAAAGAGGATGGAAACACAAATAACCATCAAGAGAACATGAATCCTAAATTAGAAATAAAAAACACAGATAACTTTGAACAAGCTTTTTCAAATATTAATTTAAATACAAACACCTCTATCAGATCAATAGACATTGATGAAGTTTTAGGAGGAGGTCCACCTAAAGATGGAATTCCCGCAATTCGTAATCCTAAATTCATAAGTATTTCTGAAGCTTTAAAAATAGAAGACGGGGAAAAGCAAGGTGTGGCAGTAACAGCTGGAAATACGACTCGTTTCTATCCTTATAGTGTTTTAGTTTGGCATGAAATTGTTAATGACGAAATTGAAGGAATTCCTATATTAGTTACATTCTGTCCTCTTTGCGGATCGGCAATTGTTTTTGATCCAACTGTTGATGGCAAAGCTTTAGAATTCGGAGTTAGTGGAAAATTATGGGAATCAAACTTATTGATGTATGACAGCAAAGATGAAAGCTTGTGGTCACAAAGTATTGGTGAAGCTGTAGTCGGTAATCAGACTGGAAAAACTTTGGACATCTATCCTTCTCAACTTATCAGCTTTTCTGAATTCAAAGATAAATATCCAAATGGCGAGGTTTTGAGTAGAGATACTGGATATTCTCGAAATTATAATCTTTATCCATACGGAGATTATGGTGAAAATAATCAACTAATCTTCCCTGTCTCAATTAATGATACTCGACTTCCTAGTAAAGAAATTATGTATATTGTTAATTTTGAAGATAAATCTGCAGCCTTTCAAAGATCTAAATTAATAAAATCTGGAGGTGTGAGTATGCAAGTCAACAATTCGACACTAGTCGCAGAAATAAGTGGTTCTGAAATAATTATTAAAAATAGTAAGGACGGAAATATTATTCCTGGGTATCACGAAATGTGGTTCTCTTGGGCAACTCATCATCAGGAAGATGGAATTCTTTGGAGTAGTTAGCACTTAATCGTTTATTTCAAACCAAAAATTGCTTTTCAAATCTTCACTAATTTTATAAGTGTCGGCGTGAGACAAAGTTCCCAGATAAGAATGTAGAGATTGTTCAGCAGTTTCTTTATTAACTTTACCACTCTTGTATTTTATTATTTTCTTTGAAAGACCTCTGTAAATCCTGTTCTTTGTCTTGATTCGCAAGAGTTTGTGGTGAGGTAAAATAATAATCCCCAGATAATCAATACCATTGTGCAGTTTTCGTATTGAAACTTTGTGTGGATGAAGGGAGAGTTTTAGCTCTGTATCAAGAAAGTCGGTTATCGGCTCCAAAATATCCTCCAAGTACTGTCTGTTTTCAGAAACAAGAACAAAGTCGTCGGTATACCTTGCGTAGTACTTTACTTTCAATTCTTGTTTTACAAAATGGTCAAACTCACTCATATAAACATTGGCGAAAAGTTGAGATGTTAGATTGCCAATAGGCACTCCTTTTCTCTCAAAAAGATTTGATGTGGAAGATGAGAAGCCACGAACAACCTCATCTAATAAACACCTTGTTTCATTGTCCCTAATCTTTCTATTCATAATCTTTATCAAAACACTATGGTCCACACTATCAAAAAATCTTCGAATATCGCATTTCAAAATAAAGCACGGTTTTGTGTAGTTCTTACTAACTTTTCTGACAGCTTTATCGAGCCACAAAACACCCCTGTGAGTTCCTTTACCAATTCTGCAAGAGAAAGATGTTGCGATGAAAGTTTTATTGAAAACAGGATAAAGAGTTTTATATATGGCGTGATGAATAACCCTGTCTCTAACCGTAGCTTTATGAATATGTCTCCGTTTAGGGTCGGTGATATAAAAACTTTGATATGGTCCGTGCTTATATTCATAACTTTCCAAATCTCTATGAAGCTCGAAGATATTTTGTTCAAGATGATACTCAAATTGAAGCACGTCTTTTTTACCACCTTTTCCTTTCCGAAACTCCTTCCACGCCTGAAAGAGGTTTCGGGTAGAGGTTATTTCTTTATACAAACTAACAAACATATTTATGGATGATTTTGATATACCAATTCTCAAAAAGAGTTACGAACTATACAAGCTATTACATCAACTTCGAATAAAGGTCGCAAAGCAAGATAGACATACTTTATGGCAAAGATTAGAAAATACCACTCTTGAGGTTATTGAAGGAATACTCCGTGCAAGCTCTATGACTAAAAGTGAAAAGTTACCAGTGCTTGAGGAAGTTAGCCATAACCTGAATGTAACTCGTATTTTTATTCGATTAGCAAAAGATACCGAGGTCATAGATTTTACCAAGTATGAGGACTTTCAAAATAGAATAGATGAAATAGGTAGAATGCTTGGTGGTTGGATAAAACAAGTAAAAAGCTAAAGCAAAATACCCCATATTAGAGGAGCATTTGCTGTAAAGATTTTATATCCGAGCAGACGCAACACCGATGTTGTCGTTACGGTTGTCGTCATAGTAGTTGTTGACGTTGAGACCGTCCTCATCGAAGTTACCGACGTCAACGTGGCCACCGCCCGCATCGACAGACGACGTCCTGACGTACTTCCCACGAAGCAGGTAGATGCCACGGACCTTGAAATAGGCAGTGACAGCGTAGCTGACTTCGGGAGCGTTCGGAACGTACTCGTCCTCGGTGATGAGGTCTTGCTGTTCCTTCCACGTCTTGCTGAACGAGTTCGGCACTTCATCCTTGCGGACTGCGAGCCATTCGCCAGCTTTGACTTTGTCTTCACGGGCGAACTTCTCCTTGTCTTTGGAATACCACCCTTCGGTCTTCGAGTAGAAGAGCTTGTTGTCGAGCTCTCGAACCTCAAGGAGGTTCATCTCCGTCGGTGGTCCTGCGATGAGCATATATCCGTTGGCACGGAGCCAGAGGATGGTTTGCGTATCGGGCAGGGTGTCGGCGAGGTGTTCCAGTTGCTCGTCCGTGTAGCTCACGCCATAGGCGGTTGCCACTTCCTCGGCTGTGATGTAATCGTCACCGAGGATGAGACGAGCAAGCTCGTGTCCTTCGGGGAGTTGGTTTGTCACCACCTCACCGTTGTCGTTGACCTTGGGACAACCCATTTTCAGGTAGTCGCCGAGGTTACGTCGTTTGACCACGCTGTTGTTGGGTGCGTTGATGTGGTCTGGTTCTACACCTTCTTTTGCAAGGAGACGGTGGAACTTTGCCACAGTGTCGAGGTTTGGTTGGTTTGCAGTTGTCATAACTGTATGCCTTTCTATTTTTACCAAGTTCGCCTTGGATGTTGCGGCTGTCTCAATATAAGACGAACATTTCAAATACCAAGTGTTTGATATACAAAATGCTCGTCTCTATCGAGTTTTTAACTTTTAACCTTGAATATGTGAAAGAACAATTTCTGTATTATACAATAATATTAATATATAAGCAAGGTGCCCCAATAAACTTCAGTATACAGCCTAATTAGAAGTATTTACTCGAATTGCATCATTTAACTTCTTTCGAGTTTGGTTTGGATCAACTATTTTGTGGATGACAAATTCTTTTTCGCTTCCAGCAGTTTGAACGTGAATACTCCCAAATTCCAGCATCGTTGCAACGAAACCATTAACCTCTGACGTGACATCTTGTATTTTATGTAAATCAAGAGAAGCAATTTCTCTTCTAAATAATCCCTTTTGATCGACATCAATGAGACGCTTGTTGGTTATTATCCAAACGTCTAAATAGTAATCAGTCCAAACTATTAGTATCATTTCCCAAACAATTAAGAGCCACAAAAAGTATGCAAATAATATTAAGGCTGTTGGATTTCCAGAGAATACAAAGTTAATTTCTAAAGCTTTTAGTCCAGCATAAATAAAAACAGGAAGAAGTGTAAAGAAAATGGCTAATAATATTTCTTCAAAAAGAACGAACCAATGCTTTCGTACTTCGTATATTATCTTTTCATCTTTTTCAAAATTAATTGCCATATAATTTATATTTTATACATATTGATAAAATCCAATACTAAACATCATTCCGACCAATAATGCTGTGGAAATAATAAAAAATAAACTTTTCACAAAAATTCTTTCATTATTCTTGACCCCGTAATATCCCCAATGGTGCACAAAAATCCAAGATAAAGAAATGTGCAGAACAATTACAATTAAAAATACTAGCCACAAAATACTTGGACTTATTGAGAGTGGAATAGTTAGTGAACTTAACATAAGAAAATTATAGCAAAATAAAAAGAAATGCTATAATAATTTTCATGAGAAAAGGAGTTTCGACGGAAAGCTATAAAGGTGTGAGGGATTTTTATCCTGAAGATAAGTTTATTCAAAACTATATTTTTAATGTATGGAAAGGAAGTTTGGAGAGTTTTGGGTATGAGCAATACGATGCTTCTATCTTAGAACTAACTGATTTATATAAAAACAAAACTAGCCAAGAAATTGTTAATGAGCAAACTTACACTTTTAAAGACAGGGGCGATAGAGATGTAACTCTTCGTCCTGAAATGACTCCAACTATTGCTCGAATGATTGCAGCACGAAAACGTGAACTCCAATTCCCTCTTAGGTGGTTTTCAATTCCAAATTTATTCCGATATGAAAGGCCTCAAAAAGGACGTTTACGAGAACATTGGCAACTTAATGCCGATTTATTTGGATTAGAAGGATTAGAGGCTGATTTAGAAATGATTCAGATTGCTTATACTATTCTAAAAAACTTTGGACTTAATGACGATCAATTTGAAATTAGAATCAATAATAGAAAACTTCTTAATAAAACTTTCAAAGATTTAGGCTTAAATGAAATTGAATCTCACGAATTAAGTAGATTGTTAGATAAAAAGGCAAAACTTAGTGAAGAAGATTTTAATTTTAAAATTAAAGAATTGATTGGAAAAGAAATTAAATTAAATATTCAGCCAGATGAAACTATTATTGCTCTTAAAGATAAACTAGCCTTGAGAGGAATTACTAATGTTGTTTTTGTTCCTGAAATGACAAGAGGGTTTGATTATTACACTAGCACAATATTCGAAGTATTCGATACTAATCCTGAAAATAACAGATCTCTATTTGGAGGAGGACGATATGATGACCTTCTAGATATTTTTGATGCAGAAAAAGTTCCTGCAGTTGGTTTTGGTATGGGAGATGTGATGCTTCGAGAAACACTTGCGACTTACGACTTGCTACCGAAATTTATTTCAAACACTGATCTAATGTTATGTCCACTAAACGATGCATTTTATAACGTTGCAGCCGACTGGGCAGGACACTTTAGAGAGGAAGGTTTGAATGTTGCTGTTGATTATTCTGGAAAGAAAATCGGAGATCAAATTAAGAAAGCAGACAAAAGAAATATTCCTTATGTTTTATGTATCGGTCAAGATGAAGCAGATAAAGATAAAGTGACTCTTAAAGAGCTTTCAACAGGAAAAGAAAAGAAAATGGCACGAAAGAAAGTTTCTAGTTTTATTTTAAAAGAAAGATTTGGTAATTAATATTAAGTAAGTAGATGATATGAGAAAGATAACATTTGATATAGAAACATTAAATTCATTTGATGAAGTCGGATCCTCAAGAGCTGAGGATTTAGATATTTCGGTTGTTTGTATTCATGATTCAGAAACAGATGAATATTCTAGTTTTTTGGTAGAAGAATTACCAAAACTATGGCCGATCATTGAATCTGCTGATATGCTGATTGGTTTTAATTCAGATCATTTTGATATTCCGCTTTTGGATAAATATTATGCGGGAGATTTAACTCAAATAAAAAGTTTAGATATTTTAAAAGAAGTCCATAAATCTTTAGGAAGAAGAATTAAATTAGATAGTATTGCTCAAGCAACTTTAGGAGAAAAGAAAAGTGGCCATGGTTTAGACGCAATTGTTTGGTGGCGAAATGGTGAAAAACAAAAAGTTATTGATTACTGTATTCAAGATGTAAGAGTTACAAAGAATATTTACGATTATGCTCGTAAAAATAATCTCCTTAAATATCCTGATAAAAATGATGGGAATAAAATCAAAGAGATTTCTTTAGATACTAGTTCTTGGGAAGAAAAAGAAGGTGGATTGGCACCGACGCTGGGGTTTTAGATTTTATATAAACAATATCAAAAGTAAAACAGCCAGTGCAATTCGATAGATTACAAAAACATTCATTGTATGAGTTCGAAGGAAACGAACTAAAATATGAATCGCCAACATTCCAACAATAAAGGCAGTAATAGAAGCAATCATTAAATCTCCAGAAACAATACTTAATATCTCAGTTCCGGCTAAATCAAATAATTTTTTAATACCGGCTCCGAATAAAATTGGGAAAGCTAAAAGAAAAGAAAAGCGTGTTGCCTCTTCCCTACTTAATCCCATTCGCAAACCTCCAGAAATTGTCATTCCTGACCTCGACATTCCTGGAATTAAAGCTAGCGCCTGATAAAGTCCGATAGTAAAACCTTTCGAAGTAGAGAGTGGTTTATTTTGTTTTGCACTTCTTTCTGCAAGATACATAATAATTGCTCCGACTATTAAAGTAATGGCTACCAACTTCACGTCTCTAAATAGAGTATTCATGGTTTCTTCTAAAAAGAATCCTAAAATAACAGCAGGAATGGTTCCGACAATAATTGCAT
>Ga0306866_1000317_pt1 | contig 16417 bp, 24 predicted proteins | sample AntRauTorckE5432_FD_190450 | JGI IMG/M metagenome (GOLD analysis project Ga0306866, IMG submission 190450) | Saline lake microbial communities from Rauer Islands, Antarctica - Metagenome Torckler E5 #432 (v2) (version 2) | ecosystem: Environmental > Aquatic > Non-marine Saline and Alkaline >...
AGGTACTTCCGGATCACATTCGCGTTATCCAAGGCGACGGTATTGAATATGATACTATTCGTCAGATTGCCGAGACACTGGATGCAAGTGAAATCAGCATCGATAACATTGCGTTTGGTATGGGTGGTGCCCTGCTTCAGAAGGCAGATCGCGACACCTACAAGTTTGCAATGAAGATGTGCGCAATCACTGTAAACGGTGAAGTGCGTGACGTGTTCAAAGACCCAGTCACTGACCCAGGCAAGCGTTCTAAGAAAGGCTACCTGACTTTGAACGAAGATATGCAAACTGTTCGCATCGCAGAGCTTGGCGACAAGAAAGACCTGATGCAGACTGTTTGGGAAGACAGTGAGTTTGTTAACGAGGTTACTTTTGACGAGGTTCGTTCGAGGTAACAGTTGACAGATCCTTTGGTTGGTAGTATAATTGTACTATAAATTACTGTCAATCAAAGGAAACTCCATGAGAACACAACCGCAAGACATTATCGCTCGACTCGAAGCAGATAACAGCAAGCTAGCCAAACAATCAATTCTACACGAAGCCATCCAAGAAGACTTAACAGAGTTCTTTGAGGGTGTGCGTATGGCACTGGATAAGCTGTATACATTTGGTGTTAAACAAGTTCCGATCAAAGAAGGCGACGGACAAGGACTACAGTGGGTAGCATTTAAGCAACTTGCTGAAGAGCTACACGATCGTAACCTCACAGGACACGCTGCCCGTGACGCTATTAAGCTGTCTATGGACGTTGCTACTGAAGAACAATGGAACGGATTTTATCGCAGGATTCTTATCAAGGACCTACGCTGCGGTATGAGCGAAAAGACAGTAAACAAAGTGTGCAAAGAAGCCAAGCGAGAAGAGCTAGGCGTTCCTGTATTCAGCTGTCAGTTAGCACACGACGCTGCCAACCACGAAAAGAAGGTTGTGGGCAAGAAGATGATCGACGTTAAGTTGGACGGCGTGCGTGTCCTTACTATTGTTAATCCAGATGGCACTGTCGAGCAGTTCAGTCGCAACGGCAAAGAATTTACAAACTTCCCTACAATAAAACAACAGTTCTCCCAAGTAGCAACATCGCTGACAGAAGCAATGGTTTTCGACGGCGAGATCATGAGCGGAGAGTTTCAGGACCTAATGACGCAGGTCCACCGCAAGAGTAACGTAAATACAGAAGATGCTGTGCTCCACCTCTTTGATATGATTCCTCTAAAGGACTTTATGAAGGGCGAGTATCACGTTTCGCAAGCCGAGCGTCACGCCGCTCTCACAGAATGGTACAACAAGTACGAGATTCATATGCTGTTGGTCAACGTTCACGTGGTCAACTATGAACTGGTTGATTTAGACACAGCAGACGGTAAGCTGCGATTTGAAGAAATTAACCGTAAAGCAGTTGACGGTGGCTACGAAGGTATCATGCTCAAAGATCCAGATGCTATATACAAGTGCAAACGCTCACACGCCTGGCTCAAGCAAAAGCCTTTTATCGAAGTCACACTAAAAGTTGTTGACGTAGAAGAAGGCACAGGCAAGAACGTGGGCAAAATGGGTGCACTTGTCTGCGAAGGTGTAGACGACGGCAAAGAAATCCGTGTAAACGTAGGCGGCGGCTACTCAGATAAGCAACGTGACGATTACTGGACGTATAAACAAGAGTGCTTAGGTCAGTTGGCAGAAGTACGAGCTGATGCTGTAACACAAAACAGAGACGGTACTTACTCACTTCGATTCCCACGCTTCAAAACGTTCAGAGGGTTTGAGCCAGGCGAAAAACTATAAAGGAAAAATATGACAGATAATTTTAAAATCCTAACTGATGCCTGATTCTTCCATACATTGAGAACCGTTTGATAAATAAGTAGAGCGGAGAACAACGTATGGAATACATTCCTTATACTTATATAGTTAAGAACAAGACAACAGGGCTATTTTACTACGGCGTAAAAATTAGCAAGCGAGACGCAAACCCTGCACTATTTTGGCGTCGCTACTTTACTTCATCAAAACATATTAAGAGATTAGTAGAACATTACGGCAAAGAAGACTTCGAATGGGAAATACGCAAGACGTTCTTAGACGCAGAGAGTGCCGTAAAGTGGGAACAGAAAGTAATAAGAAGAATAATAAACCAAGAAAAATGTATAAATTTGAACTACGGAGGCTGTACTGTTTTTAGCAACGAAGTAAGAAAAGTCCCCGACAAGAACGGCCTAACGTCTTATCAGAGGGCCGCAGCAAAAGTGAAGAACACACGATACACTGATGTAGACAAAAATGGTCTAAACTCGTACCAAAGAGCTTACAAAAAAGCAGTAACGTCAAATCCTAACTTGTACAAGATCAGATCCGAGGAAAGAGCAAGGTCGATGAAAGAAATAGGACCAGACGGGTTAAATTCTTATCAGCGAATAGGTAAAAGTAGAACAGGAGATAATAATCCTGCCAAACGACAAGAAGTAAGAGACAAAATATCAAAAGCAAATACAGGCAATATACGCTCTGCTGAAGCCATTAAGAAAACTAATATTACTCGAGATCTGTTAGGACTAAACGAAAAACACTCAAAGAGGATGACAGGTGAAGGCAATCCGTACTATAATACAGTATGGATGAATAACAGCCGCGAAGAAAAAAGAATTAAGCCTAACAACGCAGTGCCAGAAGGATATGTATTAGGCAGGCTACAACTAACCTGTCCTCACTGTAACAAAGAAGGTCGAGGCCCCAATATGAAAAGATATCACTTTGAGAACTGTAAACACAAGGATAAAGAATGACAGATAATTTTAAATTACTTACTGATGCGGAACATATTCGGCGAAGATTCAGCATGTACGGCGGCAGTCAGGTACTACAAGAGGAAACGGTTTTTATCGACGCAGAGTTCCAGCAGGTAAAATTAGTTGCTGGCTTGCTCAAGATAATCAACGAAATCATTGATAATTCCATCGACGAACACGTTCGCACCGGCAAAGAGTTTGCTGACAAGATTGAGGTTAGCGTAGACAGCTTCGGAGCTATAACTGTAAGCGATAACGGGCGTGGTATTCCAGCAACAAAGGTAGAAACTCCAGACGGAGCAGAGTACCAAATGGTTGCTGCATTTACACGCGCAAGGGCTGGTTCAAACTTCGATGACGAAAACCGCGAATCAATTGGTATGAACGGTGTAGGTTCGATGATTACGTTTGTAACCTCGTCAAAGTTTGAAGCCAAAAGTGCCGACGGTGCTAAAGAAGTAAAGCTGGTAGGCAATGAAGGCCAAGTAGACAAAATTACTACTAAAGCTACTTCACGCAAAGGCACAACCGTTAAGTTTACGCCAGACTATGCTTTCTTCGGGCTTGACACTATCGACGAAACTCACGTAAAGCTAGTTGAGGAACGTGTAAAGTCATTAGCACTTGCGTTTCCTACAGTAAAATTCAAGTTTAATGGCACAGCAGTAAAAGTCAAGTTCACAGACTTCTTTGGTGAATGCGACACGTTTCAAACAGACTACGCACAATTTGGTATTACCAAGTCAGAAGGTGCGTTTCAGACATATTCACTAGTAAACGGGCTAGGTGTAAAGTCAGGCACTCATATTGATCACTTTGCTAGCACTGTTATCAGCGAGCTACGTGACGTGTTAAAGCGGCGTAAGAAGGTCGACATTACTCCTCAGCGTCTTAAACAGCACCTACGCATACATGCGGTCATCAACGGGTTTGGACAGCTCAAGTTCGACAGTCAAACTAAAGAACGCGTGACAAACTCTACAGCAGAATGCCGTGAAGCAATCGGTGAGATTGACGCCAAGAAGATTGTCACTAAGCTGATGAAGAACGATGACTTGATTGACGAGATTCTAGCTTACACAAAAATGAAAGATGATCTAGAAGCAAAGAAAGATCTCAACAAGCTAGAAAAGAAGAAGAAAGTCAAGTCAGACAAGTACGTAGCAGCTATTGGCAAGACAGAACGCATCTTTGTTGTAGAAGGTGACTGTTTAGCAGAAGACACACTGATAATCCGTGGTAACGGCCAGCCTGTTGCACTAAAGGATGTTAACCAGGGAGATATTATTATCTCCGGTGACGGCAAGACAGAAACCGTTGTATCTAAAACACAAAGTCTACGCAAGCGTGTGAAGATAAAGACAGCAGTTGGCGATGTAGAATGCAGCCACAAGCACAGAATGTATGTATACGACACTTCAGACAAGCAATTCAAGTTTGTTACTGGAAAAGATATTGCTGCTGATAAATCAAGATACAAGTTGGTTAGATCCAAGGCTCGAAGTACAACTGAGTATTACGAAGTAATCTCAAATAACAATCAGCAGTTGCATTTAAACGGCGGCATCATTAATTACACAGACAACGACTATTTTGTTGTATTTAGAAAGACAGGAATGTTACGGGTTCACGCAAACAAAATCACTGCAGGCGATTTTGTTGTTTCAGTTGTGTGAAAGGTCTCCTTCTATGATAAATATATTTGTTGTAGAAGGAGACTCCGCTAAATGATAAAAATGATTGCAAATGTAAAGTTAAAAGATAACTTTAATACTCTAAGTGCTAGGGGCAAAAAAACATCAGTACAACGATATATAAAAAGAAACTATAATCTAACTACGGCCGAGTACATAGAAAAATATGTTAATGGGATTGTACCTAGTGACTACTGTTGTAACATTTGCAACACATTTTCAAAAAACACAGAATATGATTTTGTTGTGAAAGATAATATGTTGTACCTTAAATTATTAAGTCTGCCTAACGACTTAGTCTTATGCAAAGGTGACGAATCAATAACAGCAACTAAATGTAAACAAGACAGAAAAGGTATTAATCCAAATTCGGTAGAATTCATGAAACTTTGTTACGATGTAAACGGCGACGAAGCACGACAGCTCATTCATTCACGAAACTCATCACCTTTTTATAGAAGTAATCACAAGTCCGCCGAAGCCTATGCTTTTAACCAACGCAGAACCCGAGACTGGTTTGAAACCTATAAAACTGCTGAGGATTATGACGAGTATCGTGAGAAGTTAAAATATACACACTCGAAGCAGTATTACATCGATACATTAGGGGATGAAGATGGCAACGCTCGATGGAAAGAAATGTCTCAACAGAAAGCTTCCTGTAACTTAGAAGCAAAAGTAAAAAGATACGGAAAAGTATTAGGTGAAAAGTTATATAGTGAACACGTAAATGCATCAAGACAGACGTTAGGAAAATTTATTTCTCGGTACGGAAAAGAAGAAGGACAACGGCAATGGGAAGAATACACAACAAAGAGTCCGTTTTATAACAAAGAAAAAAATAAAATGTGTATCGAGTACTGGATTAAAAACGGCTATGAAAATCCCGAGTACGCGAGAAAAGAATTCATAACATCACGACCGGTGTTCACAAAACAAAGTTGTATAGAAAAATACGGGTTGAGCTCGGGTATAGAACGGTACAAGTTATACTGCAAAAGACAAGCAGAGGCAATTGGTAGAAACTGTGCTTCGAAGGAATCTCTAGACAATTTTTATAATAAACTAGTAAAGATGCTTCCGACAGACATCGAAATTTGTATAGGTGCACATGGAAAGAAAGAGTATTTTATTATGGACAGCAATTATGGATACAGGCTTTACGACTTTACTATTCCGGAAATTAATGTTATAATAGAGTATCACGGATCATTCTGGCATTACAATAAAAATAACTTAATGGAGTCGAAATTCAGTACGCTCAAGGAAAGGAAAGAAAAAGACAAAATAAAAAGAGAAGTAGCAGAAAAACATGGATTTGAATATTACGTTGTTTTTGACACAGCTAATTTTGACGACGAAGTTAAAAAGTATACACAATTAATAATGGAAAAATACAATGAATGCAGAAATTAACATAGACGAGAGGTTTGTTGTAGACGATGATTTTTTTGAACTGTTCTATGAATTAGTAGACATAGACGATGTAGTAGACGACGACGAATATGTCAATATGATTGACATATCTGTAACAGGACAGAAAACCTTTACACTTGCATCAGGTATAGTAAGCCACAACTCGGCCTCAGGTGGTTTGATCAAGTGTTTGGGACGTAAAGGCAACGCTTTTTACGCACTCAAAGGCGTACCACTAAACGTACTTGAAGTTAGCCATCAAAAGTTTATGGCTAACAAAGAGCTAAGTGAGTTATACAGCATTATTACAACGTTCCCTGACGCTGAAATCTGCATAGCAACAGACGCTGACGCAGACGGCTCACGTATACGCGGATTAGTATCACTATTCATGCACAAGTTCTTTCCAGATCACCTAAATAACGGACTAATGAAGATACTGCGTACACCTATCGCGATAGGCAAAAAGAACAATCGCGTTCAAGACTGGGCTTACACGTTTGCTGACGTAAACAAGATTAGTAGCAAGTTAGACGTATCCTATGTTAAAGGCTTGGGCTCGTGGAGCGTAAAAGACCTACAACACATTATAGCCAAAGACACAATGACAGAGATGCTGCCAGAAGTATCAATCCAAGACACAGAGCTCTTTACACAATGGTTCTCAGGTAGTACAATAGATTATCGTAAAGAACAAATTCTACAAGCAGCACCATTTGACGTAATGAGAATCTAGTATGTGGAGTCAGGTACGATTCAAAGATCCATTCATGTTTGATAAGCCTATTCCTTGGATAATCTCCAAGGTTAGAATGAAATACGGCCATGATTCGGTTGACTATCTTGGCGTTCGGGCAACAGGTAAAATGAGCACCGGTGCTAGAACTGCTTATATCGAAACCAAGATAGTTTCATTAGTGTTACTAGAATTCGGACAATATATAGAGAGTGTAAATGAGTACAAACCCAAAGGTACAATTAGAAGATTTTTTCAAGAACGAATATATCTCGTTTAGTGTGTACGACAACGTGCGCAAGCTCGCAAGCTACATAGACGGACAGAAAAACGCCAGCCGTAAAATTCTGTATACTGTACTACAGCAGAACGTAGACAAGTTTGTAAAAGTGTCAAACCTAGGACCAAGAGTGCAGGACTATTCACAGTACTTGCACGGTAGTCTAGAAGGCACTATTGTCAACATGACTGCTGACTACGTAGGCAGTGGTAACAACGTGCCCTTGCTAGAAGGCGATGGTAACTTTGGTTCTGCGTTTATTAACGACGCGGCTGCAACACGTTACATCTTTGCTAGGATGAGTCCTATGCTCAAGAACTTGGTTGTCAAAGACGATTTCGTTAACCTAGTTAGTCAGAGTTTTGAAGGTACGAAAATTGAGCCACGCTATTATGTGCCTACAATCCCACTTTTAGCAGTAAATGGTTCAGAAGGTGTGAGCATTGGTTTCGCACAAAAGATTCTCCCACGCAAGCCACGAGAGATTGCCAAGTGGGTACGTCAGAAAGCAGAAGGCAAACGTGTCACAGCAGACCTAACTCCACACTGGGAAGGTATGAAGTGCACTGTTGAGAAAGGCGAGACTAACGTGCAATGGCTCATCAAAGGTAGCTTTACACGCAAGACAAAGCATCGCTTTCACATTACAAGCATTCCGATAGGCTACACTCTCAAACAATATCAGGCTGTTTTGGACAAGCTAGTCGAAGACAAAGTTATTAAAGACTACGATGACTTGTCAGACAACGACGAGTTTGAATTTGAGATTCACGTAGATCGCGGATTTAGTGAGCGCGACGACGAGTGGGTCCTCAATAAGCTCAAACTGATTAAGCGTGTGAGTGAGAACTTTACTTGTGTAGACGAGGACAACAAGATACGCATCTTCGACAGTCTCAAACAACTGCTCGAAGCATGGTATGAAGTACGCATCAGCTACAACAAAATGCGTAAAGACTATCTGCTACAAAAAATGCAGGAAGACAAGGATCTTGCAGACGCAAAGATTAAGTTCATCAAAGGTGTTATTGAAGAAAAGATCGAACTGCGTAATCAAGCAGAAGCTACGATTGTTAAACAAGCAGAGGCGTATGCCAAAGAGCTCGAGGGCAGAGTAGAGAAGTTCCTTACGTTGCCAATGCGGTCGCTTACTAAAGAAGAGGTTGCTAAACTGCGCAAGCGTTCAGCAGAACTTAAACAGTCGATTGCAGACTACAAAAAGTTCACGCTCGAAGATATATTAGTAGACGACTTAAAGGCGATTGTGCTGTGAAACGACTGCGACACTATCTTAACGACCAAGGCGGTGTTGACACTGTAGTACAGGTTGAGCTCGCCCGGGGAACAATTAGTTCGGATCTGTTCCCCGGTGACTCGATTACGTTCTCTTTTCGTAATTACGTTGAGGGTTGGATGAACCTGACCGAGTTAGGGCAGTGGTGCAAGGAAAAGTGTCTTGCTACTGATGTGCTAAGTGAGAAAGACTTTCTTACTCTTAATTTCAAGGTATTATTGACTGCTGAGCTATTAGAAAAAGATTACACGTTCTTCTTACTCAAGTGGGGAGACAACACAGCATCTAACGAGTTGTTCGGCGACGAGCGCATTTGGCAATAACGAGTCTGTTTAAGAACGCTGATTTCCTATAAATACTAGTATAAGAATTAAAAATGTATGACAACGGAAGTCGGAATTATGACAGAATATATAGTCATTGGCGTCATAGTAATAGCTCTTACAATTGCCTGTATTATAACAGCAAAGACAGCTAGGCAAGTGTCTGTCCTGTTAGCAAGGGCTACAAAGGAAGTTGTAGAAATCGTAATAGACATCAGAAAAGCAAACGAAGAGCTGACAGAGTTACGCAAGGATTTAAGAGAGCGCCAAAATAGAAAGACTAGCAACCGAAGTATAGTCGAGAGACGTCAACACGACCGAAGAAAAGAAGACCGCAGAACAGAAGAGTCTCGACGAGAACCAAAAGACAACAACGACCAACAAGATTCAGAGTAAATAGAGATATACAGTTGAGTGGACTACATCATTCATCCCACTATAAATATTCTGCATGCCACTACAAAGAAAGAGAGAAATAAATGTCGTTTGAACCAGTAAACTATAAATTTGTTAGCACTAAAGAATACGTCGACGAGTTTGCATGTGCATACAGACAATGGCGAGCAGACACACACTGTAATATACTCCATGGCTACAGCTTTTCAATGAAGTTCTACTTCGGAACTAACGAACTAGACGTTCGCAATTGGGTTGCAGACTACGGTGGATTAAAAGAACTCAAGAAAACACTACAAGATCAATTTGATCACACGCTGCTAGTAGCAGAAGACGACCCACACATTGATTGGTATAAAGAAGCAGAGCAACGCGGAATAGCTCGACTAACTATACTACCGAGACTAGGCTGCGAAGGACTTGCAGATATGATTTACAAATACGTAAACGGAGTGTTTATTCCAGACTTCTGGGGCAACACCGAAGCAGCCCGTGTATGGTGTTTTAGAGTAGAAGTGCGCGAGACTAACGTTAACATGGCCTATAGAGAAGGTCACAGGGAATGGAACGAAAACCTGCTTGACTAACTATGTGGTTTGCTTAAAGTACGGCGACAAGTATAGTGCGACCTACGTAAATCGTCTTTACAACATGGTCTGTCGAAACCTAACCGTAGACTACAAGTTTGTTTGCTTCACTGACAACAGTGCAGGAATTGACCCGGGCATAGAAACACAGCCGTTGCCTAAGATAGCAGTACAAGGCTGGTGGTTCAAACCTATGTTCTTTAATCCAGAACTCGGCCTCGACGGTACTGTATTGTTCTTGGACCTTGACTTAGTGATATTTAGGAACATCGACAACTTGTTTTCATATAAGCCGGGAAAATTCTTGATCATCCGGGACTTTAACCGTACAATAATTAAAGACTATCCTAAATTTAATTCTAGTGTATTTCGACTCGACACCGGTAATCAGTCTCAGGTATACAGTGAATTCATTAAAGACCCTAGAGGAGTCAGCAGGCGCTTCTTAGGAGACCAAGACTGGATATACAGCACAGTAACTAAAGACTTCGATTACTGGCCTGTCGAATGGATACAAAGTTACAAGTGGGAATGTCGCAGGCGCGCTGCAATATGTAAACGGCAGCCAGCAGGCGAAAGAGATTTCAAAAAGTCCGGAAAACCGACTATCCTAGAAGATACTAGCATAGCAGTATTCCACGGCGACCCGAACCCGCATAACTGCAAAGACCCTTGGGTCAAGGAGAACTGGAGATAATATGTTTTTAGAAGTAACCGAAGTAGAACATTATACTGATACCCTGTTTAGAATACAGACAGAGCGTCCTAAGACCTTCAGGTTTTCGGCTGGTGAGTTTATAATGGTAGGCGTCGGAGATAGCGTAATGCGAGCGTATTCGATTACTAGTGGCCCGTATGACGATCGACTAGAGTTTTATTCAATAAAGGCCCCAGACGGACTGTTAACTAGTAGACTACAGCACATAACAGTAGGCAACAAGATTAAAATAAGCGAAAAGCCAACTGGGTCGCTTACTCTTGCAAACGTAGAGTTAGGAGGACATTTATGGATGCTAGCAACAGGTACAGGAATTGCACCGTTTATTAGTTTGCTACGCGACCCTGCCACTTATGAAGCGTTTGAACACATCCATGTGTTATGGAGCGTACGGACTCAAACAGAACTTAATGCATACGACTCGTTCTTGTCTAGTAGCAACATCTCCTACACTCCTATTGTTACTCGAGACCCTGAGTATGCAGGAGAAACACGGCGTATTACTTCATTGCTTGCTGACAGTGTTGCAGTAACTAGTGGCTTGCCTAGTGAGAACAAAGTAATGATGTGCGGCAGTATGCCGTTTAATAAAGACGTTAAAGAGACACTAACAAAACTAGGCTGGAAAGAAGGAACAAGAAAGGTAGCAGGAACCTTTGTACAAGAAAAGGCATTTGTGCTATAAGACAGTTGACATTCTTGCTAAAGGTGCTATAATAGTTATATACACTTTAGTACAGAGGCTGTAAATGTTCGACCAGAATACTCCAAGGATTGGCTTTGCTTGCAAGTTTATGCACAGCGACCAATCCAAACCTAAGAAGCTACTAGAAGAGCTACAACGTCCACTTAACACTAAAAGCACTACAGTACAGTGGCTTAACCGCCAGACTGTTGCTGTAGCTGAGCAACGCCTGTGGGACATTATGGTCCACAACATCAACGCTTACAAAGAGCTAATAAAATATGTCGCAACGCTACCAAAAAATCGCAGAATGGTTAGATTGGGTAGCGATTGCTTACCTGTGTATACACATTCAGCATGGAGATATTTTTGGCAGCAAACTGACGTCAGAAGCTATTGTGCGAGTCATTTTTCCGAAGTGGGCGAGATTGCTAGGCAGCGGGGCGTTCGTCTTAGTATGCACCCTGGGCAGTTTTGCGTACTTGCTAGTGACAATCCAGAAATTGTTAATCGTAGTGTAGAGGAGTTTGAATATCATGCAGACATGGTACGATGGATGGGCTTCGGACAGCAATTCCAAGATTTTAAAATCAACGTCCACATATCTGGTAAGCAAGGCCCGCAAGGCATACGAGACGCAATCCAAAGATTGTCTCCAGAAGCAAGAAACTGTATTACAATCGAAAATGACGAAAACAAGTGGGGGATCGCAGACAGCCTCGAACTTGTCAACGATTGTGCCCTCGTTCTTGATATACACCACCATTGGGTTCGTGAAGGAGAGTACATTCATCCAGCCGACGATCGATATAAGCGTGTAATAGATAGTTGGCGTGGCGTGCGCCCTGCAATCCACTACAGCTACAGCCGAGAAGAGTATGTAGGTCACGTTCCTCGAGACGAGCTACCAGACATGAACAAGCTACGCAAAGACGGCTACAAGAAAGGCAAACTCCGAGCGCACAGCGATTACTATCCTAACCAAGTAGCCAACAGCTGGGCCCTACAGTTTCTTGAGACAGCAGACATCATGTGCGAGAGCAAGTGTAAGAACCTTGCATCAAAGAAATTATACGAACAAGCAGGAAGGACCGGAGTAATTGTAAAATGACAAGACTAGACCTTAGAGAAATTGAACTAACACCAGAGTATGAAAAGTTTGTTGAATACATGGTGCTCATGTGTATGATTAGTAGTGCCGACGTCGAAGATGTCGTACGGGGATTTGTTGATCTGCAGAACGGAAAACAGTTCGACCCAAGTAATTTCAAATGAAAAAGACGCTAATTGAATGGTTAGAAAAGCGTGAAGAGATTGAAGATCGTCTTGAAGACATCGACTTTGCTATTCAGTGCGAATGGGACGAAGATCACGACGACGAGCTCTATGACCTTGAGAGAAAATTGGCTAAAGCAAACAGAAAAATCCTAAAACTCTGTAAGCAAGAAATTGCCTATATAAAGAAAGATACAACAGTATGATCTGGGATCCATACGAAGGAACCCCTCAACCGCTAGAGTCACAACAGTATTACGATTTAAAGAACCAAAAGAGGTTTGTCAAAGGAAAGAAAATGAGAAAGAATAAGCACAAACCAAGTACATGGCATCTTGAAATACTTGCTACTATACTTATAGCTGACAACGCTTTTCCAGAAGATCGTAAATCTTACCTTCCTCGACGATGTGTGATTTCAGGAAAATTGCTGTGGTTTAGAAACGGTATACGTATCACACGTCACCTAGAGAAACCGATTCCTTATAAAGAAAGACTCTGGGCCGACTCTTAAAGAGTGGACGGTATTTGTACTCAAGAACTCAGGAAACGAACTATGACCTCACTAAATGTAAAATACGAAATTAAAGATACATTTGAAAAACGCTGCTGGCTGCCTAGGTCCTGCTTCCTTACAGGCAAGAAGTTGTTTATGATCAAGTGTACTCGAGTAAAGACAGAACTTACCGCCGGCGATAAAGATATAGAACACGTTTTTTGGGTGGACTCCCACTCTTACTTGCTGTTTACAATCAAAGGTGAGCTATAATGCTGTTACGACCTTGCTCGAGGTTCGAAAGAGAGATTGCTCTAGAACAAGCTCAGACAATTAAAACAAAAAGACCATGGATTCCTCGACGTTGCTTTCTTACTAACAAGTGGCTCTGGGGGCACGAAGCTGTAGTAGCACAGCGCACAATCTACAACGGGCCTAACAAGCTCTATCCTACTAATAATTTTTGGGTAGATCCACGAGAATACACGTTATTTTTACTAGGAGTAAGAGAAAAATGACAAGAGTCGGCGTTACAGCACACACAAGGACCACAAAGATGCACGACACGTTCGAGAGTATGTGCAGATATCAACTTACTGTCTACCACAACGCCGGCCAGATCATTAAAACTCAGGACAAGATTAGTTTGTTACCGCGACTGTTGCAGTATCACTGGCAAATACTTGTGGTTTAGGCGAGCTACTAAACTGACACGTAGGTATGACGCACTATCGTCTTTACTGCAACAGTCGCGACGTGAAACTATCTGGGTAGATCCTAAGTCGTATACGTTCTTTCTACTGGAGATTGCGTGATAGTTCATACTAAGACCAGCGTGATAATTTATATTGGAGATTGTATGGTAAACACAAAACTGAAAGGCGATCGTCAGATAAGAATCAACAAGCTGAGACGATACAAAACATCTAGTCAGACAAGAATAAGTTGGATCCCTCGTCGGTGCGTAATTTCCGACAAAATTCTATGGCTTAGGAAGTCTGTCAAACTAACCAGATACATAACTGGTCCTGGGTTTCCGGTGGTAATGCACTATTGGATAAGTCCTAAAGAACATCTACTACTCGAACTTGCAGGGAGCATCGAGCGCGAGCCCTACAGTATATTTGATTAGGGTAAATATAGTAACAAAGGAGTGTTACTATGTTCGATTACGTTATTCAATTTTGGGCACTAGCCCTTGTTATCTTTGTAGTTCTCCTTGAGCTGCTAACAAGAGCAATAGATCAGAAAAAAGAAGCAAAAATAAATTCAGCTTCGAAACAATGCCAGTTTTACAACCAGTCAGAATTCCTACCGAAGGTAAAGGCGTAGTAAGTGCCGTTTGGACTTGGGTTATGAAGTCTAGAAAATGGCGAGTTGCCGAAGATTTTTACTACAAAGTAAATGACGTTGATTATGTTATTCCTGAAGGGTTTGTGTGCAACGTTGCCAGCATCCCAAAGTTCCTGCGAGCGGTAATAAGCCCAACTGGCATACTTTTAGTGGGTGCACTGGTACATGATCATGGATATAAGTACACAACACTACGCTACGCCGACGGCAGCGAGACACCAAGGCTTGACCAAAAGTATCTAGATCAACTTTTCCGCGATATAAATATTCAGGTAAACGGGTTTAAAGCTATCAATCACGTAGCGTATTATGCACTAAGGTTATTTGGTTGGGTTGCTTGGATTAAGCACCGTATAGAAGATAAAAAATGGGATAAAGAATGAATAATTACTTGAAGAGAATGTACAACAGCGAGTCACAGTCTGCAACGCCTTCAGAGAAGAACCCAAACCGCGTAAGTGGTGGCTTGAAAGCCCAAGGACAAGACAGTTTTACCATGTTAGGCGAAGATGGTCACGAAAAAGAAGTGCCTAGCCAGCGTTATGTACGCAGTCTCGAAGAACAAGTAAGAAAACTCAAGGAAGATCAAGGGTTAATGCAGCGAAAAATGGCCAGACAAGACACTAATGTTCAGCGTCTGTCGGCCATCGTTGATCAGATCAAGAATCGCCGAAGCTAGGACCTGATACAATTTGTCCATTTTCACGGATAATACGGCTTTCCGGCGGTTCTATATCGAAATCTGAAGCTTCTAAGGCAAGCCCCTCCATAACTTCGCTCGGATTTAGCAGCATTTTACCAAGCCCTACGAGGGCTCCTAACATTAAACATGGTTTCATTTCTTTTCTCCTAGTATATTTTATTCTATTCTTACTGTAGTTATCCCTAAAAACAGCTAAATACACAAATAAAGGACAAACATGAAAGAATTTTCGCTAACAGAACGAGCAGAACAACAGGTAAACACGCTTTGCAAGGACAAATCTATCTTTGCAGTATGCCTTAGTGTTAAAGGCGGCGGGTGTGCTGGGTTCGAATACGAATGGAAATCCATTGATCAACCTGGAGAAGTAGTTGTAGGCTCATATATACTCGATACAGGCGAAGGACACTTCGTTGTTGACGCTGATAGTACTTCGTTTTTTGAAGGTACTCAGGTAGATTACACTGTATCGATTACTGGTAGCAAGTTCGAGATTAATAATCCAAACGCCCGAGCAGCATGTGGTTGCGGGGTTTCAGTAAACTTTGATATGGATCAACTTGATCAGTCAGGTACTGATAACACAGAGTCTCTGGGCATACCAGTAAAATAATGGAGTAAAACAATGGCGCGTCAAGTAATAAACATCGGTAGCAGTCCAAACAAAGGTGACGGAGAACCTTTGCGTATAGCGTTCGACAAGGTAAATTCAAATTTTGAAGAACTTTACGCATCTGTGCCGATAGGCGGGCAAACTAACTTTGAAGGTAATTTTACTGGGTCTGTGTTTGCAGACAACAGTACAAAACTAGTAGACGGTGACATCGGACTTATTGTAGGCGACGTTGTTAACAACAGCGTTACTACAGACGAATTGCAGGTTAGAACAATAATTAGTGACGATTCTACTATATTCTTCGACTCTGCTTCGGACACTCTAACAGTAACAACAGGCATCTTTAGCACTGTTGCTGGTGACTTAACTGGTCAAGTAAGTGACATTAGTAACCACAGCACAACTAATTTAAGTGAAGGAACTAACTTATACTACACTGATGAGCGAGTTGATGATAGAGTTAGCAATCTAATAGTAGGTGGAAGCAACTTAACCGTAACTTACAACGACACAGCGGGCACACTCACTTTTGATGTTAGCGCGTCATCAACATATGACAGCAGCTCTTTTGACACGGACTTGGCCGGCAAGAGCACTTCTGACCTGAGCGAAGGTACTAACTTATACTACACAACCACAAGAGCTAATAGTGCAATTGACGCCCGTGTAGACAATGCGTTCGTTAGTGCTCTCGGCAGTCTATCTAGGAACGGGCTGGCTATCGGTGACGTCAAGCTGTCGGCCGTGGACTTAGCACTAGGCGATTACGTACTGCTGGATGGTGCGGCTTACGCCACAGCCACTTACCCGGACCTCGCCCCACTTATGACGGCGTTACCGCCCTCTTATACTGAGGTCGCTGGAACACCTACTTTGGCGGGCATCGGGAACGGAATATTCGCAGACGCGGATTATGTCTATATAGCACAAAACAGTTCGCCCTATCTCACTATCCTAAACCGCGCAGACTTTACTGTGGTAGGTGGGACACCTGCTTTAGCAGGCATCGGGAACGGAATATTCGCAGACGCGGATTATGTCTATATAGCACAAAACAAT
>Ga0306866_1000318_pt1 | contig 16375 bp, 10 predicted proteins | sample AntRauTorckE5432_FD_190450 | JGI IMG/M metagenome (GOLD analysis project Ga0306866, IMG submission 190450) | Saline lake microbial communities from Rauer Islands, Antarctica - Metagenome Torckler E5 #432 (v2) (version 2) | ecosystem: Environmental > Aquatic > Non-marine Saline and Alkaline >...
AAATAATGCAGCTAGAATCATGGCTCTGGAGAATTCGCCTAGTGGCCTATGGCGCACGCTTGGAAAGCGTGTTGGGTGCAAGCCCTCAGGGGTTCGAATCCCCTATTCTCCGCCAGTGAAAGCCCCGTAAATTCAAGGTTTTGGCGGTTTTTTTTGTTGTGGTGTGCACTTGCGTGTGCAACTCACCGCTTTTTGATTAACATGTGACCGGAAGTATCCCGAGTCCGCGACAATAACCGAGCCGTCTGCCAAATAGTAGTAGCTAAATGAAGCCCGTATCCGCTCACCTGGTAAACCGTGATCGACACGAAGCAGTGATTCCTCGGGAGCGAAGCTCATCTCCTTATTTGAGATGGCTGATGCTTGCCCCGGATTTCTCAAGTCCATAGGCAGGAGAGAGCCCTCTAGCTATAGAGGCGAAATGCCTATTTACTCTGTTCTCCCCTGGACTTGAACCGGGAACCCACTGATTAAGAGTCACTACTATTCTGGCCCCATTGCCCCGCAATGACGATCTATATCTTCAATTGAGTTTGCTTTCGTGCCCAATACGTGCCCAAAGCTCTCCTGATTACTTGTGAATAACTCAAATTGCCAGCCCAGAACTTTTGCTACTTTGCTCTCATGAATTGGTAGCTATGCGACAGGAATCAGCCCTTACGGGCTTATGAATTAGATAGTGGTTGGATTCTGATTTGCTTTGAGTTTGACCCTCGGTCTTTCTGGTCTTTTTTTCTGAGGCCGCGCCCTTACCCCAAGCATGTCCGCGAGTTTTTGCACCTTGAAAAAATTATTTCATGACGCCTGGTGGTTTCGTTCAATTAGGAGTCACGTTTTGCAGAGATCTAAATAGGGATGTAAGCGAGCACTCTCTCTCAGGCTAGGCGCATGACGTTCAACGCCAAACTTGACTACTAATCTGTCAAGTAATTCGAGCTCCAGAAAGTTGTCCCGGCGACTTATCTTCAAGGATCAGGCGTCAACGCGGTCAGGATAATACGCCTAGAAGCGTGTTTGAACTTTAGGAAAAACGAGTGGCAAGACTAGAGCGATAAAGCTCCGTAACGGAACCGTGATGCCCCTTCAGTAACTTGCGCACCTCCGGCTCCTTTAGGTCTAGAACACGCCAGTCGCCATCGTAGATGAGGGCGTCAATCCTCATGAATGAATCTCCATGCTGTTCGGCAAAAATGGCCAGACCCTTGAGTTTCTGTAGGGAATCTGCGAGGAAATGCCCGTGCGGGTCAACAATCGATGGGCGAATAGCACCCTCCACTTCACTAAATACTATGAAGTCGGGATGCATGGTAGACCAGGAGTCGCTGTCCATTTTGTATGCTATCGAGAGCGAGTCAGGTCCATTGTGGGAGGGATTCCGATACCAACCTACAAAATTGGAACGCTGCATTTCGAATTTTATAACTTCGCGCTCCCAGGAATTAAGGGCCCCAATGGGGAACCTCCCAAATTCATCAGACATGAGATGTGAATCAAATGTCGGAGAAAGTTCCACCCTCCCCTCCTCTGACGTCGCAAAGTCTTCCAGGCGATTTTTGGGACTTCGTAAATCAGTCAACTGCGGCTGAATGGCAAGTGCGCGAATTTCGTCGTACTCCTCCCTACGGGCGTCCGAAAGAGCCTTAATCGCGATTCTTCCTTCGCTAAACCATTCATCGAAAAGTCTCACTGCTTCTTCATCAACTCGCTGCCGCACGTTCTGAAGAGAGGCGAGCGCCGAAATGTCGACTCTGTAATCTCGACCCGTCGAATCCAGCGCCATTAACTTTGTTAGGTAGCTCTTAGTAATGTCTCGTCCAAATACTCTCTTTGACTCCTCAAACGCACCCTGAATAGCACGCTCATCAGCCGCAATTGACCTAGCTGTAATAGAAACCTGATCTCCGCCAAACTCTCCAGAAATTGTGCTGAGGCGCAGAGTGAGGATCTCTTGGACTGCAGACTCAAACTCTTCCGCGTAAATCTTTTGCAGGCCATCCAACATGGCATGCATTTTTTGATGAGCCTGTGCTAGGGCATTGAGTCTTACCCCGTCCGTTGACAGTGCGTGTGCAAATGCCATCAGGCGGGTTATCGGCTTAGCTCCTCGCCTTGGGATGGTCTGACTCGGAATCTGTGCGAATGTGCTCCAAACTCGAGCATCTAATTTGGCGTTTGGCTTGAGCTCACGGGGTTCGATAAGCACTCGACCGCCGCCTATTGGAGGGAGGCCTTCCACTTGGCCAGTCATGTAACTAACCACAGCGGTCGCGGTTGATTTGTCAAAGTAAGGCAGGATGCAGTCAACTGAATTAAGAACATCGTCCCCAGGCACGCGTCTAGCGAGTGGGCTCCGCACCATACGGCCCAATAATTGAGCGATGTGCGTCTGATCTTTAGCTGGTCTAAACGAAACTAAAACCTCTGCCCGTGGGCAGTCCCAGCCTGTCGAAATGGCCTCTTTCGCAATCAAGACCCTTATCTCAGTTCGCTCCTCTACTCTTTGGGGTTGAACCCAAGGAACCTCCCACTTTCCGAAGACCTCGATGCGTCCTTCTGAAAGTACATGCCCAACTGATTTCGAATTGATACCAGGCAGGACCGCCTGGATAGCATCCAGCGCAGCTCCAATCTGGTCGTTATTTGGAGTGTTTGGTACCTGCAAAACCATTAGAGGTATGACCGAATCCGCAATCGCCTCGCTCGCACAATATTCTCTCCATCTTTCAGACGAAGTTTTTAACTTAAGCGCGCCCTGAGTGACCAAGGTTGTGGAAAAATCGCCCCGCTCGTCTGGGATAACAAGATTCACGATGTCTTTAACTAAGCCGGAAGCCTGGACTCTCAGAGGATCGACAGCAATTTCACGCAATGCCACGCGGTCCCCTCTCCGAACCGCCTCATCCATCGCTCTCGTGAAGCGCCCGATAGTTGCAGAAATTCCTAAAACAATAGGTATAGGAACGCCGGTATCTGCCCCGTCCACCAGTCGCTGGATGATGGTATTGCGTTCAGTGTTGCCTTTGTTATCAAACCCACGATGCGCCTCGTCAAGGACGAAATAGACAGTTGTTTCTAGCCCATCAAAGTCCTCGATGGTGTTCCGAATGGTTTCCCAAATGTTGAAAGCCAACTCGTCCGGTGGCGCTGCAAAGTCAAATATTTCCGGCGCTTCGGGCTTGGACTGGACGTAGCCACGAGTCAGAAGAGAGGTTTTAGACAGGCGTTGCGTATTTATAAAGTAGACCCGGCCGTGTTCGAGCTGCTTCATGGCAAAAGGGGGCTTGACGTTGATGAGCCTGTCTGGGGTTAGCTTCTCAGAGGCTTGCATGAGACGATGTCGGGATTGTTCGTTTAAGTTTGGGCTGTCTGAAAACCAGATCACGACCGCACCGGGGTCAGGTCTTTGGTCAAATTGGTCGTTGCCAAAAAAGAGTGCCTCTATTACAGCGGCGGCCATCACCGTCTTACCGGCGCCGGTTGATGCGGTTAGCGCGACGGAAGTCTCAGTCTCAAGATCGTGGTACATCTTTCTGGCTTTTGAGAGTTGCTCAAGAAGTTCTCCTACCGCGTCGGATTGGTATTCGTTAAGCGTGAATCTCATCGAGTAACCGCCATCGCTTCGAGCTCTGAATTTCGGAGGTAGGCGTCATTCATTCGAACTACCTCTATGTGCTCGGGAAGTGAGCGAGTCACAGATTCAAACAACCTGTCTTCATCAGTAAAAATGAAAGCATGTGTTGCGGCTGCCACTCCTGAAATAACCTTCACAAACTGTGGGGTTTTATCGAGATCAGAAAGTACTCCATAGGTCTCTGAGACATCCCAGCCTTCAGCGAGAGACTCGATGCGCCTCCCAGTAGCACCTGCCCTTAGCCAGAGCAAAGGCGCCATGCGCTCAAAATCATTATTACCTTCAACTTCGAGACGCGATTGATACGTGAGTGTGAAAAACTCCACGTTTTCCATAAAACCTTCGGCCATTGGAAATTCATCGACGAACTTGTAGTCACCCTTGATCGCTTGGCCTTCCGGAGTTCTCCCCTTTACTGCAGCCGTGATTCGTGGCTTGGTGATGAAGTCGCATATTCCCCAATTATCCCAACCCTGGTCCCCCGGGCGAAGCTTCTGGGCTATGAGCTCCCTTTGCTCATCGGAAGAGACCTCATTATTCGTAATCGAAATTGACTGGCGTTCTCCACCGTCTTGCTTGTTTAGGCGCATGACCGCGTGAGCCGTAGTTCCCGATCCAGAAAAGAAGTCCAGAATTACAGCTTCTGGCTTTAAGCCGACCGCAAACCTCAGGGAGTCTTCAACGGCATAAAGGCTCTTTGGAAATGGGAACTTCCGATTAGGGATTAATGCCTTCAGGATTGCTGTGGCATGGTCCGAGGCAGAGTGCGACACGCGATTCCAAACCGTTAGTGGATTAATGGACCTTCCTCCATCCTGATGCTCCAGAATCAAGGCCCCTTCCGCGTCTCGACCAAGAATCGTAATTTCCCCCGATTCCACCTTGTCGATTGTGCCGCTCTGGAGGTACATGGGAGCCCTGAAACCGCTCTGTTCGTCCCTTTTCCCAAACTTTGCGTAACCTTTCTCAAGGTGTGACCTAAGAGTTGGAGGGCTAAGTCTCCAGCGCAAATCTTTCCCGTTCTTGTTTAGGGGAAAAACCGGAACTGTACCGGAAGGGCAAACCACCGTGTCACGTTGAACATTAGGGGGTAGAGGATCACCCACTGAATGAAATTTTCCCGAATCCATTTCTAAGAAAATAGGGTAAAAAAGATTTGGTCTATCTGCTCGCAGGCCACCCTCGCCTTGCCTGCTCAATCCGGTCCACCGAACCTTTTTTGCTGCCTCCTCGTTCAAATCGCGCAGCATGTCAGTTCGCCAATGCGAAATTGAGGCTTCACCCAGGAAAACGTAAAAGAGGTACTCTTCAGCGCGACTAAAACGACCCCTGCGGCTTGAACCACTTGGGGCAATAACGCTGGTCACCATTTGGATATCTTCGCCTGGGAAAACCTGCTCGAGCAGCAGCCCCAACCTCAGCACTTCTTTTTCGTCGATAGTGACTATGAGGATGGAGTCCCTTGGGTTTAGAAGCTCCTTGGCAAGCAGCAGCCTCCGTTCCATAAATGCCAACCACTTGGAGTGCCTATAAGCATCATCCAACTCAACGTAATCATTGCTGTACTTCCAATCCCGCGCGCCAGTATTGTACGGCGGGTCGATGTAAATTGCGTCCACTCTCCCGCGATGGGTGAACAAGAGAGCCTCAAGGGCATGAAAATTTTCGGATTTAATAAGTGTGTGGAAGGGTTTTGCCCCACCGCGCTCCACTCTTCCGGTAGATAACAAGCCAGGGTAGATCGGGTCATGGAACTCAGCCACAACCACCATGTCCTCGACTGCTACTTCCGCGAGTTGTTCGTTGTTATCGAGAGCTAGAAGATTTGCCATAGGCGGGCCATCGAAACTCAATGATTCGACTGTCCAAATTCGTCTATTCGCCTTTGAATACAAATTTCCCCGAGGCGGAAGTATGTGTATTTTGTCCCCTTTTCGCACTGTTCTGCCAGGCATCTCAACCTGCTCGGGAGCATGGCGCTCGTAGTTGAGACCGAATGATCTCCGATCGGATAATGCGCGAGCTTCCCGAGTCAACTCCTCAGCCAAGGAAGGATCGATACTTTTCACTTGGCGAATTAGATTGTGAATGCGTGCCACAAAATCCCCTCCAGACCGCTTCCCTAGTAATTACATCTTGCCACGTCCGAAGACTTCAAGATCGCGTCGATGCAATCTTGAAGGGCAAAATTCTTATGGCCTTTCAGCTTTTCAGGTAATTCTGCACCCGTCATTGTAGGGATCTTGAGGCCACACTCCAGCCTTCCAATCGAATCCCTTTGACAGGTCGAATCCGGAATTAGAGCGTTTTTCAGCTTTTTTCTAATAGAGCTTCGATACCGTCGGGCCAGCTTTGATATCTGACAGCGAGCAATCGCAGAACATTTGGAGACAAGCTTCGACTGGATGCGAGCTCCTCGAACTTGTTCGCCCGTTCGGAAATCTTGCCGTCAAGCTTCAGCTTCTCAGCCTCCTTTGTCGCCCAGACACCACTCATTCGCTGAAGATGAGCGCGCTGCTTATCCTTGGGAGGCATTTCGAGCCAGCCTTGAATCTCCGACTCAGATATTTCCCAAGGCAAGGTTGTTTGCAGATCAATGAACTTTCTACAGTTGTCGACTTGGACCAATTGTGATTTTCCAGCTATGAGCTCTTGATCCCCTTTGCAAATGAAACAACTTCTCGCTAGTTGTTTATTAGTTTTTTTATTGTTATCTATAAGTGGCCTAGGCAGTAGCACATTGGTGTGCTTCTCAATCGCAGGTTCGGGCAACTGTTTAGTAGCAGTCCCAGCTAACTCTGATTTCGTATTGTGCACATCTCGGACTTCACAATCCGGTGGGCATTGCAGTGCCAGGTGATAGGAGTATGCCTGTCTCTTGCCAGCTCGACTTCGCACAAGTATCCGTTCCTCTTGGAGGCAATTCAGCGCATTTCTCGCCGCCTGAGAGGTAAGGCCTGTTCTTGCTTGAAGAGTGGCGATCGAAAGCCTCCAAGTATTTGTTTTTTCGTTGAGACTTGACGCGATTTGCCAAGCAACTAAGTGAGTTGCAGCGGTCATCTTTTTTCCGCCAAATTCTCCCTGAAATCCCTCTAAATTCGAAAAGGGTACGAGGTGATCCCTGAGACGGTTTGAGTGATGTTAGCTCATAGCACTGCCACCGAATCACTGCCGTGGTTTACTGAGTTGCTAACTCGGACCCCATACTCTTCTCATTTGTAGGGGGTCAAGAGAGCCTGTACATCTGCTTTATGGAGTCGGACAATGCGAGCGCCGATACGTTCGGCCTGCGGTTCCCCTGGATAGATGAGATTGCGAATTGTGTTTGGGTGAACGTTCAGAAGCTCTGATGCAGTTTGAATGGTGATCAATTGAGGTGTTGCTTGATTGCTCATAGTTGCCTAACGAAATATAGGTTTATTTCGCCAGGACGGGAAACGAATGTTGCTCTGCCCCACTAGGCCTAAGGAAGGAGTGCGTCTAGATTTAGGCCATCTAGTCGTTTCTACACCTAGAGTCGGGTTCTTCACCCTGTCTCGTTTCTAGCACCTCACAACACCCGGTAAGCATTTCACTCGATTTCCGGGAGCCATGCTGCAACTATGTAATCTTTACTAGATGTAGTGGTGCTAAATGTTCTGACACGCATGTTGTGATTAGTCGGCAGGACTCTTGATTGTTAGAAGCACCTTGCCCGAATACGATCGCGCATCAGTGGGTTTGTTTTGGTACCAAGTAGAGAGCTCCGGGTTCAGGGTTTTGGCGTAATCACACGCGGCTTTGGCACGCTTGCGAACCTTAATGTTTTCACTCATTGGCTGTGCAGCATATCGAATGCCGGTACAGATGAATTTCGTTGCATTGGGATTTGCTTCGACGGCAGCCTTGACCTGTGACTTTTGCATGCTCGTGAGTGTGGTGGAGGTCTCTGAGAAGGAAGCCAAGGTTCGCTGATTGGCAATCAATTTGGGCTCAGGTGGAGTTACGTTAGGTCCATCACGCGTGGCGGTGAATTCACTTGTCTCGAAAAAGTTCTGTGTTTTCCCCATCATCACTGCGACAGAACACTTGATAGTTTCGCCGGCCTTAACGGCATTTGGTTTGAAAAAGATTGTCTGACCGCCAGCGATTTGGACATTTCCATAGGAGCCATAGGAAGTCTGTTTGTCGATGTTAGTAGGTGCATCAGGATCAGGAATGGGTGTGTCAAACTTCCACTCATCCCATGTGCCAGATTTGTCTCTTTCAACCTTCCACCTAACGCCAGTTACCCCAAGTTCGTCCATCAGAGAACGGTCAGTTACAGTGACCCAGCAAAGAGATTCGGTGTCTTCGAACTGCATCGCTTCTGATTCAATGCGGTAGTTCACTGTAGTCATTCTCGCCGTTACAGAGTTAGTTCCGTAGGAGGCCGTGACGAACACGTTGGAGTCAAATAATGGGAGAATCGTACCGGTGAACACTCCATCTGCATTAGTCACCGCCGTAATTGGGCTTATTGACCCATTGGATTCAAGCTCTAGATGAACACCCTGCAGTGGTTGACCAGCCAAATTGGTTACACGGATCGCCAAATCGGAATAGGCACTTGTCACTGCTTTTTTAGGCAGTTCTATATCAATGTTTATCGCATTGGCCAGGTAAGTAGTTCTGGTCGGTGACAGAGGAGTGTCAAATACTGTAAATTCCTGAAGCCCGGAAGTGTAGTTAGGCATAGAGTCGACTCCACCTGTCCCGTACCCATAGCTTGAGAGAACTCTCATGCCAACTTGGGTCGTAAAGCCAAGGCACGACATTGGAACCTTTACGTCCACGTATTTGAAAGTCGTTCTAGATAGCTGCTGGGTGACGTCGCACTGCGCTGGGTATCCTTCTGATAATCGTGAGGAGTAGACAGCGGTTTTACTAGCACCCTTCAGTGGCAGCGAGTTCCAAATGTCATCCTCAATTGGTATCCAGAAGTCTTCAATTCCATCTAGGTCCACATCGAGGTAAATGACAGCCGAGCTATTCAGCATGTAAGTCGTGTAGTCAATGAGCCCCGAGGTAACGTACCGGAAGGTGATGTATTCCTTGCTCGTCTTGGGCCAACGGACCTCGATCGATACGATATCAAACTCAGATGGATAGACCCTTTCCAAGTCTGAATCTTCGGCGACCTGCCATTCAAACGTTGAAGAATACCCCTGATAGACATACCCAGAAGTCGCGCCTGCCGGTGTTCCGAACGCAAGTAAGAGAGAGCTTCCCACTAACGCTGCTAATAATTTGCGCATGTCTACCCCCGGCTGCCAGCATGCACCATTAAGCGCTGATGTTCAACCCAACCGACGCAGCAGCTCTGCATCGCGTCCGGTGCTGAGTTGATAGCGCATCGCGGTTTTTATGTCCCGGTGCCCGAACCTATCCATTAGCTCTTGGTTGGTTGGGCTAAGTTTTGCGAACTCGGTTACCACATAAGTTCTTAGAGAATGAAAACGCACCTCCTCCATATATCTCAGGCTCGCTGAGGCCAATTCTGACAACCGTTCTTCAGGGACTACGGAGGGGATGTCGATATTGGGCCTGTGGACAAGTTAAAACTAGATGTCGATTTGGACAATAAGTTTCGTTCATGAAAATTATCTGCCCTATTTGCGAGCTGTTTCTTGTCGAGGTCTTTGAGAACAGCGGATTTATTGAGATGTATTGCGTGCGCTGCGCTCACCAGCCCGAGAGATTGACCGAATTTTAGATTGGGGTATAGTCGGGCGTAATTTGCTTGAGGTGGGAGAGAAGGGCCGTGCATGTTTGAACCTTGATTGCAAAACGTTTTCAATAACCCACTGATTCCTCCGTTCATCAGAAAAACAGTTGACACTCTTTCATGCCGGCAGGATCGTGGCATCGAGGCTTGACGAATGGCTGGACTGAGTGCGAACGGACTGAGCACCAAAAGAAGGAAAATAACGGTCACAAAACAAGTCGGCTCATCCGAAAGTTGGCGCCCTTGACGTAACCTAGTGTGTAACTTTGCCTCAGCTCCGAGGTCACTCTCGGGCGTGCGAGCAAAACTTATGGGAGAAAATTGAACCTTCGAATACTCAGTGCTATTGGCATTGCATCGATACTGCTGTCGGGCTGTGTAAGCCAGGAGGCAGCTCAAGCACCGGACGCGGCGCCGGTCAGCACGTCCGCCCCCGAAAATCCTCCACACTGGGCTGACTCTGTTGAACTATGTGACACAGCGTTAGTAGACACTAGCTTCTCGATAAGCGACGGTGCTCAGGAAATACTATGCGGCACTGATGGACAAGTACCCTTCAGTCCACTGCCTTCATCCACGCAGGAAAGTAATCCCGAGATCTGCGAGATCAAAGACGTTAGCTCTTCCAGGAAGCGCTTCCCTGTCGAGTCTCTCGTAGTAGGGTTCCCAAGAAAATTTCACAATATTGAGTCCACGGGCCCACAGAAATTTAGCGTAATACCTGTCCAGTTTTACGACCTAAAGGGCTCCAATTCGGAGCTCATTTCTCATCGTGAACAGGTTGAAAAGTTTGCTGACTACTACTCGAAAGTAAGTGCTGGACGACTGGAGATAGAGATCAGTATGGCCGACACGTGGTTTGACCTTCCTGGAAGCCAATCTGACTACTCCGTGAGTGCTGAGGAATACCGAAGCGCCTACGGAGATCGAATAGTGGCAATGCGCAAGAAGTGGATGATGGATGGCGTGGCAGTAGCTGATCCAGTTATGGATTTCACTGGAACACAAATGGTCATCTTCGTTCTTCCCGAAGGCCAAAACGCCTTAGGTCTGACGTTGCAAGCTTTTTACGGAGGTGACCTTGTCTACGAGGGTAAGTCCAACGAGGGAAACATTCGTAACCTCATGGTAATTGGCATGCCTGAGACGCCAAAACATCTTCACTGGGCTTACTACGCACATGAGGTGGGGCATGCTATCTCCCTACCAGATTGGTATTCATCGAACTTCGACGAAAAGCCCGGAGACAATGTGCCCATTGGGCCGATGAGCACCTTTGAAATGATGTCGAGCGGCTGGGGACCATCTTTCACTATGTCCGCTTGGACCCGATGGCTGTCCGATTGGCTCGATGAGTCTCAGTTCTTCTGCCAAGACTATGAAACTTTTGAGCCAGCATCCTTCTCACTTTTAAATATTGACTCTGAAGAGGTTGGCAGAAAAGCCGTAATCATCAGAACTTCAGATACAAAAGCAGTGATCGTGGAGTCGCGAAGAGTTCAGGACATCGATGAAGGTCCGACCACACGCTCGCGCAATGGTGTCTTGGTTTACACAATTGACACTTCGATCTCACACGGTGAAGGGGCCTTGGCACTTGTGCTGCCTGAAGGAAGAGGCCTTGTCTACCCTTATCCAGACTCTGGAGGCGAAGCGAGTTTGGATGCGGTTCTCTACTTAGGCAATTCAGTCAGCACTGAGGGTCTGACGGTTAGCGTAAATGAAACCTCACTCGATTTCGATTTGGTCAGCATAAGTAAAAATCAGCAGTAAGAGTCACACCGACTTTGGCTAATTTCAAGCACTGGTCATCCATTTTTCATACTTCTCGAATGCCTCGGCTTGAATGGTCGGGGTCACATGGGAGTAAATATCCATCGTTGTCGCGATATTGGAGTGACCAAGTCTTTCTTGGACGACCTTTGGGTTCACTCCTGCCTGGAGGAGCAACGTGGCGTGTGTGTGGCGCAGGCCCTTGATGGTGATGTTCGGTAGATCAGGCATGGACAGTCGCGCTTTCAATGCGAGCCGACTCCATCGAGCGCTCACATCGTTAGGACCTCTAAGGTCACCGTTGATAGTCGAAAAAACAAAAGCGCGAGGGTGCACAAAAGACGCTCCAAGAACCGACCTATTCGATCTGTACAACTCAAGCAGTACCAGAGTTTCTCGGCCTAGAAAAATAGCTCTGGGCCTATAGGTCTTTGTCGGCTTTACAGCTCTGGCGATCGCCGTATCAGCAGCACGTCTGATTGAAAGAATGCCAGTTTCAAAATCTATATCGGACCATTGGATTGCTATGCCCTCGCTCCTTCGAACACCAGTCTCAGCGACCAGGTGCCACAGCGGGTAGAGATCATCTTCCAAAGAATCTTTAATCCAGGTTAGTAGCTTTCGAAGTTGCTTTCGAGACAGAACTTGGTCACCCTCGAGGATCGCCCGCGAGCGCCGAGATTGACCGGGGGCACGAATGCTCTTGTGCTTGACGGGATTAGAAATGATTAGCCCCTCGTCCATTGCCGACTCGAGAACAGCCGACAGAACCAGATGGATTTTTGACACAGATGATTCCGAAAGCTGGCCTCCATAGTCCTTGGAGTCCTTCCTCCCAGACTCGCGCAACTTTGTATAAAGGCGCTTTACGTCGCTCACCTCTATGTCAGCCAAAGCTCTGTTACCAAAGCTTGGATTCAAGTGAGCTCGCAGAATCTTGAGATATCCCGCTCGCGTGGAAGCCGCAATGTCCAAGGAAACAAGCCACTCTTCGCTGAAGCTAGAGAACTTTCGCTTCGTTCCGACTGCCGGTCGGGCCGAAATGACTCTGAGCATCGCGTCATTTAGTTCTTGTTTGGCATCCTTGAACGATAGATAGCCTCCCTTGGATACTCGGTGCTTGGGGCCCTTGGGGTCGGAGCCATCCACAGGGACCGTGGCCTGCCATCTGAATAACGTCTCACCCACCGCATTTTTGTAAGAGTAGACCGACCCATCTCCGCGTCTTGGCTTAGGCAAGAGACTCGACCACTCCCGCACCTGACTCCAGCAAGTCAAGAAATGGCTGCTTGAGAATCAGCTTCTTACGCCCACCCAGTGGAAAAGTCTGAATGCGCTTCTCGTTGATAGCCCGACTTACAGTCTTGGTATCGACACCCAACACCGAAGCCACGTCTTTGATTGTCAACACGGCACCCGGGTGGTTCTTTAGCTCCTCGTAAGTCAATCTCACTCCTTAGTACTACTCTTAATGATAGTACCAGTGTACCACTGATTTTGGAGTTTGATGGTACTTTGTTCAAACATGGTGCCATAATACTTTTATGATCACCGTAGTAAAAAGCTTCGAGCAAGTGACGAAACCGTCTGGCTTTACGTCCGTTGGGCCCGTCAGCGACGTTGGGCTCCTAGAGGTACCTAAAGATTTTCATTACAGGTTCCAACTTGAGTCCTTACCGGATCTGGAAATCAAAGGTGTGTTCGATGGCGAGAAGCTTCGAGTTACGAAGCTTAATCTTGAACTAAATGAAGGCATCACTGCCACGCATCTCATTCGAGTAAAGCTCCCGGACCTGATTGAACTGATTGCGCTGGATGCAATTCCGAATGCAAAGTGTTGGACACCGAATGGAATTCCGCAGGGCTTGAAGCTGACTTCAAAAGAAAATCTTTACCCCTACTTGGCTCAGGCCTACTGGTTCCACCACCTGACTTGGGGAGCACCCCGTATGTTCATAATGAGTTTTATGGGTTGGTCGCGAAACAATACTAATTTTCACCTCAAGAAAATTTCTAAGATCATGAGGCTTCCTGCATCAAGAGTAAAGGCAGCTGCTAAGCGTTCCGATGAGCCTAAGCCCCGATTATCGATAGTGGACTAAAAACATTGGCACGTTTTTATAAAAGCGAGCATTTACCTTCATTAAGGAAAGATCTCTTTGGGGCAATCGAAACGATGCGAAATCGATTGGTAATTATCGGTTTATTGGCCCTTCACCTCTCCAAGGCTTAGCAGTTACGTAGAGAGGTTCTTTAACTTTATTGAGTTAGGGAAAAAGGGAAGCAAGTCTTATGAAAATAAATAGAGCTGACATTTTCCGAAGAGAACAAGATGACTCAACCTAAAAACTTTCATAAAACTTGCTTCCCTTCTTCCCTCACCTCATTCTTCGAGAAACTGGATCTGCTCGTAATAGTTCTCTCCGTTTGATTTAAGAGGCCGGGCGTTGTCCCCGCATTCCGTTGTTAGCTCTTCGTAAAAGGCCGGTTTTTTAAGCGCATCCTGAGCATTCTCCTCGGCCCACGTGCTGTAGCTTTCATAAAGATCCTTACGAGGCAAACGATCTTGGCTGTCGCCAGTGAATTGGATAGTTGAAACCAACCATGGCTGGATGTTTATAGAACCGTGGCGATATCTATCTAGAGCCTCTTCGCACCTTTTTTCGGGCTTGAGGGACCCCCTATTCATGGCACGTCGCAAGCCGTCTACGGCTTTTAGAAGCACACCCTCCAGCTCCAAGTGCATGCGAGGCTCCAGCGTTGCGTCCACTTCGTGCTTCTCCAGAGAGACTTTGTCAAACGGCACGATTAGTATTCTTTCAAAAAATCCATAGGTCGTGTCCTTCGTTTTAGGCAACTCATTAGCACCAAATATTAGAGTCGCTTGGCTGGTAAAAGAGAAAGTCTGCCCGTACTTAAACTCTCCACTCAGGGTGTCCTGCCCGGTTACCTGCTTGAACAGACTCGCGTCTGAAAGCGCCCTGGGGCTCAAGTCTCCGACGATACTTAGGATCTTTCCAAACAACTGGGCCGTTGCAAATTTATCCTTCGATAAGTTCTGAAGTTCAACATGGGCAACAAACTCTCCGGGGATGAGCCTTTCGATTAGACGCAAAAGTGCGCCCTTGCCGTTCCGGCCAGTCCCATCCAGGAAAATCGCTAATTGGAAGCCGATTCCCGTGTAAATACAAATACCGATAATTTCCCAAATCAATTCAATGAGGTCCTCGTGGACAACCTGCTCTAGGAATTTGTCTACGGTTGGGCAGGTCGCGTTGAGATTCCAATTGATTGGCAGCTGAACCGTTGAGTAATAACCTGGCGAGTGGCTTTTGACTTCGCCCGTTTGCCAATCCAGCATGCCATTCATCAAGTTCAAATATTCCAAGGGACCGAGATTGTAAATCGTCTGCTGCTCGCGCTTCATGAAGTGGATCAGGTTCTCGGTGTGCGTAGAACGAGCGTCCTCACCTAGAAGCCGTCCGGCTCTAAAAATCACGACATCCTGACCACCACGCTTCCAGTAACCATCCGAATATGACCAGAGTTCACTCGCTGGGCCGACTTCTATGGCCCCCAGGCTTCGCACGGCATGCTCAAGCGTTTGACGCCTTAGTCTCCCACTGCGATCGAGAAACCCTTGCCTTGCAGCAGACAGTAGATCCTCGTGCTGAGCAAATTCGCCTACTTTAATTATTTTTTGGGAATTTACCCATTCCTGAGTAGCTGACTCGACTTCTTTTGGAAAACGGGGTTCCAGCGCACCGGCTTCAAAACCTCCACCCCAAAGACGAAGAGTATTTTCAACCGCTGTCTCCTTGACTCCAAACTCACGGCCGTATGTCTTCTCCATGGCCTTCCTAAGAGCACCCTTGGCCTCAGCTAGGCACAACTGTCCTCCAGCAACTAAGCGCCCAAGTGAAAAGGCCTTTGCATTGAGCGCGTTATTTCGCCCGGAACCTGGGAGCATTTCGGAAAGCTCTTGACATGCATTTTTAAGGGCTGCCTTTGCGCAAGGGGTCGCTATCAGCGCCGCGGATGACAACTTGGACCACTGTTTCTCCCATTCATCATCACCCAGAGACACTCTGGGCTTGAGATTTGAGGTAGACCTTGACTTTTTGCCCATGTACCCGAGCGCGATCTCAGGCAGCTGAGCTACTTCTACTTCCCATGGGGCATGACCAGGCTTCCACTCATAGGGCACACCGCTGGCATGCATCGAACCCGGCCCTACGATGTAGCCGTTGTGCCGCAGATCGATTGACGGAAATCCAGACTTTGTAAGGTTGGCGTCAAACCTGAAGCCCTCCACTTGCTTGTGGTACTTGTGGGAACCGCGGGCATTCTGACCTCGAAAGGAGCTGAGCCCCGTAGACACTTCAACCGTTGGAACAAAGTCGTATTGGCACCTGTCATCTAAAAGATCCCAGGAGTCCCAGCCACCGGCTTTGACGTCTATGTCGATTGCCATCATTCCAGAACCCAGCATAAAAATTCCGTAATTGAGATCGTCCCGGCCATCAAACCACACAAATAGTTGCTCCAAGTCATTAGATGCTAGATCACCCCAATTCGAGATCGTCGGGTGCTTGCCGATTGCACTGCCATTAGCCGAGTGTTGGCCACCGCAGCTACACAGACCTTTAGCTACTCCGTATATCGGAATAATTTTCCATCCGAAATTGACTGCCAAGTAACTGACTTGCTCCAAGCGAGTCAACTCAAGCCAATCCTTGATAGGTCTTTCAGGAAGCTCCAGTATTTGTTCCATTTTTTGCCTTTCGTACATCGTCGACCTGCGCCTTTATTAGGATAGACGCGAAGCATGGTACTTAGTTTAAGCACAGTGCTATCTTATCGACCAGCTATGAAACGGTGAGGACATGTTCGCCGAAGGCGTTATGAGTTAAATCGGCGGATTGCCATTTCGCTCGCTTTGGACATTCATCACCATTGCTGAATCGACATAGAGTAGGGGGTGGATACTTCCATTTTCGAAGGGGTCTAGTGATAAATATTTTGAAGACTATTACGACCACGTTGGTGGTCGGCTTTTTTCTTTCAGGATGCGTAGCGCAACTCGATAACAGCAACAAATCCAGAGAGACATGGCCGGCTATTTTGGGGGACAGCTTCGGAGCGAAGTATGTGTCAAATTTTGTTGGCGAAGAAGCCGGCTATGCCGCTTGGTCGCAAGCCAACGTCCTGAACACTTGGTTTAG
>Ga0306866_1000319_pt1 | contig 16352 bp, 19 predicted proteins | sample AntRauTorckE5432_FD_190450 | JGI IMG/M metagenome (GOLD analysis project Ga0306866, IMG submission 190450) | Saline lake microbial communities from Rauer Islands, Antarctica - Metagenome Torckler E5 #432 (v2) (version 2) | ecosystem: Environmental > Aquatic > Non-marine Saline and Alkaline >...
GCACAGCCACTTTATCAGAGTGTCAACCTCCCCATATAATGAACACGCTGTCTATTCATAAGGCGGTATAATTCATTAAACAAGGAGCCCTTATTCATGCCCAAAGGCAAACCAACTAGTCCACAAACAAAAGCAACAATAATACGCAAAGTACGTCATGAAGGTATGAGCGTATCCGAAGCAGCTCAAACCTATCATGCCAGCCCTAAGAGCATCTACAGCTGGCTACGCGGCGGCATCGTAGATGGCGACCGCAACCTTGTTCTAGAACTCAACCGTCTCAAGAAAGAGAACGAACAACTCTACAAGTTGCTCGGCAGAGCAACCGCAGAGATACAAAGCTCAAAAAGTTAGCCATCCTGGATGAGGTCGAACCAGGATGGCGCAAGCACTTTGCAAAAGTGCTTGGTGTGTCCAGGACGAGTCTGTACGTAAGGCCAAGCAAGCAGACCAGCAAAGACAAGGCTGCAGCGCAGCAGCTTACAGCTGCGCACATGCAGCATCCGTTCTACGGCGTCTACCGCCTCGCTCTACACCTCGGCTGGAACAAGAAGAAAGCTAGACGTATCCGCACATTGGCAGGGGTTCATATCCCCAGAGCTGGAAAGAAACATAAGTACACTAGATCAGCTGTAGCAGAGATATCTGCTCCTCAGAACATTCTGCACAGATACGCTCAGTTCAAAGACGAGCTACGTCCACAAGATGGTATGAACTATGGCGATATGGTTAACGCCGAAGCCTGGGTGCAAGATTTCACTCACGTCTTCTTCCAACAGAGACATCTGTACCTAGCAGTAGTCATGAGCCTCAAGACAAGAGAGATAGTGGGCTGGAGGCTTGGCCTCCGCCACACATCCGAGCTGACCCACGAGGCCCTGACCGATGCGCTCAGTCGTCACGCATCACCAGCTATTCTCCACTCTGACCAAGGCTCGGAGTACCTGAGCTACAAGCACCAGCTGCTCTGCTAGCGTATGGAAATACAGCTCAGTGCCAGCAACAAAGCAAGTCCCTGGCAAAACGGATTCATGGAGCGTTGGTTCGGAGGCTTCAAGCGAGAGTTCAAGGCAAGTCTATACAAAGATACGTCACAACTTCATGAAGCTATAGCCCTACATATTCATTACTACAATACCCAAAGAATACATACTGCTCTAGACATGAGCCCAGCGGCTTACGCCGCTACGCTACAAGTCTAAGAATAGAATAGACAGGGTGTTCAGGATTAGGGGAGGTTGACAGACAGCTCCAGCACTCTCACCTCCATACACCAGACCCTCGTCAAGTGATTTTTTGAGAGCTTCACTAAAACCAGACTTTTTGGCGTAAAAGTTCAAGTGGAAAGAGTTGCCACCCATAACCCAAACAAGATTTACATTCTTTAGTGACTGCTCCACTGCCCGCTTGTCAGAGCTGGACAAGTCTAGAATTGAGGTTTTAAGCCCGTACTTCTTGAAAGAAGCCACACAGTTGTTAACTTCAAGCTCTTTACGTTCTTTAGGATAGGTATCCCATGCGTTTGGGACAATGGCTACAGATAGATTTTCATCAGCGGGTAATAGTTTAAGTAACTCTGTTTTGTCAGCAGGACTCATTGAAGACAAGTATAGTTTCATAGACACATATTAGCAGTTAGTGACTTAGCAATGCCAGATACTTAGTCTGCTACTAGTAGGGTGTATACCCTTAGGGGTGTATCACTCTAGTGGACGCTTTTCTCTGTGTTTATGGTCTAGGTAGTCGTCCCCGAGTAAATCACGCCAGCGACGTACTTCTTCGATGATGAGGGGTGAACTTTTTTCGAGGTGCTCCACCATGTAAACACCTCACATTCTATGTGGGGTTTTTTCATGGTAAAAATAGGTTCTGTCCGTGAGGGTGAAAACTGCCAGTGGCAATTTGAAGTTGCAACATGTAGCCCTTGTGAGCGTGCTTGCACGTTGCCGAGAAAGCTGATGATGATTCGAACCTCGCCAGCTCCACCGAAAAAAATACCTCACATTTAGTGGGGTCTTTTTATTGAACGTATATGTTAGTTTTGCATCACTAAGCAAGTACAGCTATGACTGAATTTTGTAAATGTGAGTAATCTTACTGTAAGAATATAGACGTTTTTTAATAATAGAATATGAAAGTAAATAATAAAATCGTTGCATCAGACATGCCTTTTATGTTTACACTATAAGCTATGAAACCAGTCAAAAAACAAACCCCACCCGTTATATTAAAAAAAGAAGATGTTGCAGACGCGCTGAAGCACATTGATGGCTATTGGAAAAAACTAATCCGTAAAACTTCTGCCAACGACAGTTCAACATTGATCAGCCTTCCTAACTCATACGTTGTACCAAGTCCTGGAAATGATCATTTTTCTTTTGAAGAACAATATTATTGGGACAGTTATTTTACAGCTTTAGGGCTAAATGATGAAGAACTTGTCACGGGTATGCTTGATAACTTAATTGACTTGTTTGAAAACTTTGGCTTAATCCCCAACGCAAATCGCTATTACTTTACATCACGATCTCAACCACCAATTCTAACAACATTTATTTTTCATGTTTATGATAAGTATGGAAAAAATCAAACATGGCTACAGGATCATATTGCGGTTGCTAAGCGAGAGTACCATGAAGTATGGCTAAGTCACCAACACCCGCACGATAGAAGCGTCCACAAAGGCTTGAGTCGCTATTATGATATAAATTACTTACACGACCTTGCAGAGGCTGAGAGTGGCTGGGACATGACGCCTAGGTTCAAGCGTCAATGCCTGGACTTCCTACCGATTGACCTAAATTGTCTGCTCTATAAGTATGAAGCCGATTTTGCCAGGGCTGCAGAACTTGCCGAAAATCCAGGCGAGGCTCGCATCTGGCATTATGCATCAGAAGAACGAGCTAAAACAGTAACGAAGTTGATGTGGAACAAGCAAAAAAACTTCTTTTTTGATTTTAATTATCATGAAAAGAAACGTTCCGATGTTTGGTCGCTTGCAGCATACTATTCGATGTGGGCAGGCTTAGCCACTGAAGACCAGGCCGCTAAATTAGTAAAAAACCTTGATAAATTTGAGAAAAAAGGCGGGCTCGTTACTACCGCTGGTTCGTTCATGTACACAACGCTATTTGGATCGACCAAGACTCAGTGGGCGTACCCAAACGGATGGGCTCCCTTGCACTATATTGTCATTGAAGGACTCAATAACTATGGGTATAGCGACGAAGCTCAACGTATCGCCCACAAGTGGCTCAAAACGTGCAATGACTGGTACGGCTATCACGGAGAATTTCAAGAAAAATACAATGTCGTTAATCAGAAACTCAAACCAACCGAGGGTGTCTATCCTTCACAAACAGGTTTCGGATGGACGAACGGTGTATTTGTCTACCTGAGTGAAAACTATATAGATACTACTCGCCCGCTTTTTTAGTATGATCTATCATTTTGACAAATAATTCCTGGAAGACAGTTTGCTCTCGATACCCGAGGCCTTCAAACAACTCTAAATCTATGACAGCTACAATCTGTTCTGCTTGACGGCATATATCTTCGCCAACACGTGTCAGCAGCAACTCTTTTGCACGTCTGTTTCCCATAACATTCTGAACAGTTATTAAGCCTTTTTTTTGAAGTATAGCAATTTGTCTTGAAATGCTCGCTTCTGTTTGATCGAGTAATTTTGCGACTGTATTTTGTTTAGTGAGTGCGTTTTGGTTGATAGCTTCAATAACTTTGTACTGAGCAAAACCAATATCTAATGCTAAACGGAGCTGTTCGTCCGCCTTTTTTTCAAACAATGAGGATAGTTTATGGATGTGCCAATACAGTCGAGTTTGCATCTCTATCTTATCGCTATCATAACAATTGCCATCAGAGCCATACCAAAATCTTCCACAAAGCTAATACGTGATAGGGGCAATTTAATAACATTACCAAGACAGACGCAATGTATTTCTTGCTTCTTCATAAGCGAGTTCAGTACTCCGGCTCCGCTTAGAAGCGATATCGCTATAACAAATAGATCTAAAGGTGCTGACCCAACTCCCAAAAGATAGAGTGAACCGAGAACTAATTGAATAAAAGGATAACTGTAGCTGTAAATAAGACTTTTTTTAGCTACTAAATCATAGTTTTGAAAACCATACGCGAATGCTTTTAATTGAGCAATCTTAAATCCTGCAAATACAACAAAAAACACTCCCATAAATGAATCCAGTGCGCCAAGACTGCTGTTGCTTGTTATCAGTTGAGAGACAATAAGGATGAATAGTAAAATTCCTACAAACTTCAAGTACTCAGTGCCGTTACTCGTGTTGTCGCCATGTTCCATGTCGTGATGTTCAGATAAATCTTTCTTCATAGTTTTAAGTATAACTTATGCCAATCTTGCAATGATAGTTCTTGGGCTCGAGCTGTTGGCTTCATTTCAGCAGAAGCTAAAAGAACCTCGACGTTTTCTTTTTCTATGCGTAGTCCTCCGCTCAAGCTATTGCGGAGTGTTTTACGTTTCTCAGAAAAGCCAGCTTTCACTAAGTTAAAAAACTTTTGTTCATCAACATCAAATAACTTTTCCATGCGGCGCCGCAATACTGCGACCTGTGAATCAACTTTTGGCGGAGGAGTAAATAACCGTGCTGGAACTTCTATACCCAGCTGACAATCAAAGTAAAATTGCGACGTCACTGACAAAATCCCCATCTGACCTGGACTAGCGCATAATCTTTCGGCTACTTCTTTTTGGATAAGGAGTGAAGCTATAAACGGAGGATTAGTAGTTTCACTAATTGAGCGTATTAAATGACTTGTTAAGTAATAAGGTATATTAGCAATAATTTTATACCCGTGAACCATCGTCGAAAAATCGAACGTTCGTATATCTCCCAGCAAAATAGTAACACCATCAACATTAGCGTATTTTTGCTGCAATTTTGGTACAAGATCTTGATCGAATTCTAGAGCAGTTACTTTTGCACCACGCTTTATTAGAACATCAGTTAAGGTACCGAGTCCAGGCCCTATTTCAAGAACCTGATCACCTGACTTCACATCTGCCGCGTCAACAATTCCGTCTAAGCTTGCTTGATCGTGCAGCCAATGCTGCCCTAAGCTTTTCTTCGTATTGTTCTGCTGCGCTCCAGGTACGTATTTCATAAGTATGATTCATATTCTTTTATTTGACTAAAAAACGAAATTTTATATCCATTTGGATCAATAATTCCAAACGATCTATCTCCCCAAGAATTATTTCTTAAGAAATGGCTTATTGTAACTTTTCCATCTAATTGATTATATAACGCATCAACGTCTTCCACCTTCAAAGAAAGTCCGCTTCCCGTGACCATATCTCCTAAATTTTCTTCAATTGGCCACATAAACTCAAGTATTGTACCGCCAACGTCAAACATGACACCTTTATCTTTTTCTCTATCCCACTCGTGACTTATCTTAAAATCTAATATATCTTTATAAAAAATGCGTGTTGCATAATAGTCTGCTGGATATAATTTAATTCTAAATTCTAAAATTCGCATACTTATATAATGAAGTATTTAACTTTACTAAACAAATCCAAGTTATTTTACGTAGTGAAAGTAACAGTTGTTAATGGTTCCAACAGTTTATAAACTCTAGACTATTATTTCGTCCATCCGATTTATTCGGTGGTAAGAAATATAACTATGGGAAAAGAACAGTCCGAGTTGACTGGCTACAGACAGCAATCTGGCACGATAAGAAAAGGGCAAAGACCTTGTCTTATGGCTCTCTACCACCATGATTGGGCCAACCATGCATTGTAAGCCCCTTGCCAGCCTCCGTAACGCCCATTTGCATAGCCTGCACACCATCTTAGCTGTGTGACTGGGTTAGTGCGCCAATCTGCACCAGCAGTCGCCATTTTAGAGGCAGGATACGATTGACATAATCCATATGCACCAGAACTAGAATTGACAGCTCCTGGCCGCCAGCCAGATTCTTTGGAAACAATATAATCAACATATGCGTAATCACCAGGAGCAATACCGGCAGCAGCCATCAATGCTTTTTTTTCAGCAGAAACATTAACACTAGAACTCAGTGTTGCGGGTTTTTTACCTCTTATAATAATTTCTGTAACAGGCTGAAGTGTCACAACTACTTCGAGTGGTCGCCTTGCTGTTTCCACACCATCTTTTTCTGTGATTTCATAGATAACCGATTGCTCACCGTTTACACCAGCTTGTTCGATACGTGATTCTCCAATTTGTAGAGATGGATCTTCGCGCGTTTCACTCGTAAACTCAACTGGTTGCACTTCTGTAATAGTTTTAATCCCTACTGTATTAATTGCTATCAGTATTCCCTCAGTAATAGCAGTAGTGGGATCAGAAGGTTGCAAAGTTGCTGCTTCGTCAACCGTCAATCCATTAGCATCTAGAAAATCTTGCACAGTTTTTTCTGTAGTTTTCTTCTTACTAACAACCCCATAAATATTCAGCTGTACTTCTTTTGCACGAGTGACGAAAATTTTTTCAGCAGGCTCTAGCGTCGGATTGATTTGATCTGCGGGAGCTGGAGCAACTATATCCTCGGGAGATAAATCAAGGCCTGCTTCTTGGGCAATCAGCCTCGGAGCTCGCTGAGCGCTCAACACAGTAATCGTTCTTTCTTTATCAACAACCGATACTGGACGAGCGCGGTACACATTGACCTGAGTATTATCTTCAAACAGCAGCGTATCTTTGCTTGGCTCAACAATATCTTCGTCGATAATAGTAATTTCTAATCTATTTAGTAGGTCTTCCACAGTACTCGCACGAGTGCTGACTGTTTTACGCTCTTCATCAACATACAAATCAACGATTTTTACATCCTTCGCGCCCTCTGTCGTCGCACCAAGTGCCACAAAAGTCACCAGCCCAATAAATACAATCGATACAAACAATACAACAGGCACAAATAATGGATGTCGGCGAATAAATTTTGCCTTTTTTTGAGCCTGACGCTTCTTTTTCTTGAATAATTTGTGGGATTTATTTTTCATGTATAGCATGAGCTGTGCTCAATCTGTTTATTATACCATTTTAGAGTAGTTCAGAGGCAGCGCGTGCGTCTGCGCCTAAAGATGCATCATCCATATGTGCCCACCTGTAAGCTTCAATTTCTCTATTGGCTTTGATGTTGGGTTTCTGATCAAGATTTGCAAGATATATTTTTTGACGAGACATGATGCCATATTCTTTTATTGTTTTGAAACTTTCAGTAAGCTCTATAAGCTGACCATCTTTCAGCACGACACCTAGTTCTTCACGACTTTCGCGTATAACAGATTTGATCGGCGGCTCACCAAATTTAACACCTCCACCGGGTAAGTTCCATTGTCCGAAATATATTTTATGTTTTACAACAAGTATTTCACTGCCGACTTTCATGGCTATTGCAGCACGCAAACGTATCGGAAACACCAACCAAAATATTGGCCACATTGCATATCCTAATATTCTATAAAATATGTTCACGACAGTTTCCTAATTGGAGCAAAGCTCGCATTTAGCTTTTTGGTGCCTTTGTTTTTGAAATGAATTGCTAGATTATCTCCATCTTTGTCTACGATTGTGCCAGCTCCAAATAAACTATGCTCAATATTGTCCCCGATTTCATAATCTGATTCATATCGTGGCTCATGTGAGTTAAGCGGTTTGTCTAGTGCATGAGCCCATCCTGAATTATTTTGAGAAGACTGAAACCTTTGTTGACTACTATTATGTTCGCGCACATTTGGAGAAAATCCACCGCTTGTTTCTTGCACCGATTCACCTGATATTTCAGATAGAAATCTTGCTGGTGGATTATGTTGAGTGCCACCGTATAGCATTCGAGTCGTTGCATGCAACATATATAATTCTTCCTTGGCTCGCGTCATACCGACGTAGCAGAGACGTCGCTCTTCTTCCATTTCTGATTGATCATACATTGCTCTACTATGCGGAAAAACTGACTCTTCCATTCCTGCCATAAACACAATCGGGAACTCTAAGCCTTTTGCTGCATGCAGTGTCATAAGTGTTACTGCATCACTACCAAAATCAGCCCTATCAAGATCACTGACGAGCGAGACCTCTTCTAGAAACCCACTCAATCCAACTTCGCTATACTCTTTAGCGACACTCAGTAATTCTTTTACATTTTCTTGCCGTGCTTCACCGGCTGGAGTTCCGTCGTGCAAATAGTCCATATAATTGATTCTTCTTATGAGCGTATCAATAATATCAACTATAGAAGTGTCATCCATGACCCGCTGAGTACTCAATACTATATCAACGACGTCTCTGAACCCTTTTACTGCTTTAGTCGGTAATTTTGGAATATCATCAACTGACTGCAAAGCTTGCAATAGAGTTATGCCACGTTCTTCTTGCCAAGTATAAAATCTCTGAAGACTCACCGCACCTATGCCGCGCGTTGGCACATTGATGATTCGTTCAAAACTCACCCGATCCTGAGGCTGAAATATGAAACGAAGATAGGACATAATATCTTTAATCTCTTTACGATCATAAAATCTTTGTCCACCGACAATCCGATACGGCACTCCATAATGCAAAAACGCTTCTTCAATCCCACGACTCTGTGCGTTAGTACGATACAAAATTGCATGATCCTGGTAGCGTCTCATTCCACCGTCAACAGCATTCTTAATGCGCCTCACAATTGTTTCTGCTTCTGAGCGCTCAGTGCTAACGGACACGACTTGTATGGGCTTACCCTGTGTTTCGGCTGTCCATAGTTTTTTATCGCTTCGTTGTTGATTTTTCGTAATTACTGCGTGAGCGCCGTCAAGTATTGGTTTTGTAGATCGATAATTTTGTTCGAGTTTTATGACTGTAGTATTTTTATAATCTCGTTCAAAATTAAGAATATTTCTAAAATCAGCACCCCTCCAGGAATAGATAGACTGCCAGTCATCACCAACAACGGCAATGTTATTATCTTCATTAACTAATGACTTGATTAGTTGATACTGTGCACTGTTTGTATCTTGATACTCATCAATCATGATGTATTTAAAATGACGACGGTATTTTTCACGCACCGATTCCACAGTCGTAAACAACTGAACTGTTTTGGCAATAAGATCATCGAAGTCCAGTGCACCTGCGTCATGTAATGCTTTTTGATAAAGCGGATATACCTTAGCTGCTGCTTGGGCAGCGGGAGAATTTGCCTTCCCTGCATATTCTTGAGGGCTCATGGCTTCATTTTTAGCACTACCTATCAAGCTACTAATAGTCCTTGGGGTAAATGCCTTATCGTCAATCATAAGCTGTTTTATTCCGCGCTTAATTGCAGCCAACTTGTCTGATTCATCATAAATAACAAAACTACGAGGGACACCAATATGTTCGCCATCATGACGTAAAAATCTAACACAAACACCATGAAAAGTGCCCATGTATGGTAGAAAAGACCGGTTGTTAGGGTTCTCCCCGAGTAGCTCAGCAACTCGCAGACGCATTTCTTTGGCTGCTTTATTAGTAAATGTTACGGCGAGTATCTGCTCTGGAAAAGCAAGATTTTGTTCTAAGATGCGAGCTATTCTGTGCGTAAGTGTCTTAGTCTTGCCTGAACCGGCACCAGCCTGAATAAGCAGCGGTCCTTCACTCTGAAGTACCGCCTTTTTTTGCTCGTCATTTAGTCCATATAATAAATCTTGCATTGCTACTACAAACTATTGTAACAAAACTGTAGCGCTTACCTATCAAGTGCAATCATGAAGCTATAATAAATCAAAAGGTAACTGGATACCTATGTCTAAGATGTCTAGGTCTATAAGCACTGCCACTATCAATAAAACGCCTAGTGCAGTGACAATAAAAGTCGTGATGAAAGAACGAAAGTTGAAAGCTTTCGATTCATTTATATCAACATTATATTTTCCAGACTTGATAAGTTCATGTAGCTTCGCTTCGCGCAGATCTACAGCTTCTTGTTTTTCTTTCTCTAGCTCGTTAACAGTTTTTGATGCTTCTGACTTTTCATTGACCTTACTTACCTGCTCAATAGTAGTCGAATCTTTTATATTTAACGATTTAGGAACTTCAGATGTAGATAAATCTTTATCTTTGGTTTGAGTAGCGTCAGTTTCATTTTTTGTGCCATTTTTTTCTGCGTCAGTAAGCGGCTTTAAAATAAGTTTTTTAGAAGGACTCAACCCAACGGTGGCCTCATGTTCTTGTTCGCTTTCGTTATCTTCTGAATCTTTTTCTTTTGTGGTCAGCATCGATGAATCTGCAGAAACGGACTTATGACCGATTACCATTGGTTTAGATCCTGTTTCAGGCTCAGAACTACCAGGTTTTGCCACATCAAATATCTTTTTCTTATCGTTTTCAGATGAGTTGTTTTTTGTTGCTCCCATTATGAATGCCTATTCTTGTGTTCGATGCTGTTGTACGCGGTAAGCAATATCTACTATTTTCCCGAACTTTTGATACTGTAAGCTCGCTCCACCTATTAAGCCACCGTCGCAGTCTTCTAAGCTAAGTATCGCATGGGCATTATGATCATTAACACTTCCACCATAGAGTACTCTCACAAGCTTCGCAGCTTTTGGACCGAAGAGATCTTTTACTTGCGAGCGAATATATTTAAGCGCTGCCTCTATCTCATCGAGTTTTGGTATCTCTCCACTTCCAATTGCCCAAACTGGCTCGTAAGCGATCACCATCGCACCAACTTCTCTTGCGGTAACATGCATAAGACCAGCAGTCAGTTGGTTGTGTAGTATTTGTTTTGTTTCTTTCGCTAATTTCTCTTGTAAAGTTTCACCAACACAAAGTACCGGCATAATACCGTTTCTTACAGCAGATTGAACTTTTTTTGCAGCAATATCGTCATTTTCATTAAAGATGTGTCGCCTCTCAGAATGGCCAATCGTGACATAATGCACGAGATCGCGCATCATTGCCATAGAAACTTCTCCGGTATAGGCGCCCTCATCTTTATAATAGCCGTCTTGAGCTCCAAGACGGAACTTTCGTCGATCAATCTGTACACTAAGAGGCTGCAGCACCATTATGTTAGGAAACAGAACCACTTCTACGTTTTGACGGAGTGGTACTGATTCTTGCAGTCTGTGTAAAAAATGGCTCGCCTGCGAAGTCGTGAAGTGCTCTTTCCAGTTCGCAGCTATCATTATTTTTCTGTTATTACGCATATGTTTATACTACCATTTATTCTATTTATCTAATAACGCTTCGATGCCAGGTAGCGACCTACCGGAGAGCAATTCTAAGCTTGCACCGCCGCCAGTTGATACATGGTTAAACATGTCTATGTAACCATGCTGTTCGACGTATGCAGTCGTATCTCCACCACCAAGAACACTGTAGGGCTTATGACCATACCGACCGACTAGTGCATCTATAATTAACTCTGTACCGTGTGCAAAAGGCCCAATTGGCCCATGAATTGCTTTTGTTTCAGATACACCCATGGTGCCATTCCAGACGACTGTATCAACCATTTGCATTGCACCTGCTATAAATGCGCCAGAAAAGGGACCTATATCGAGAATTTTTTCATCCTTAGCTACCTTAAATGCGGATCGATCAGGCTTACCTGGATACGATTCTATATCAGCAATAACATGTGCATCCCAATCAACTATCCTGGTGTGTGTTTTTTTATCTATTTCTTTTGCAACAACGCCATCTTGTGGCAGATAGAAGACAAAATCGCGTTTAGCGGCTTCTGCACGTGCCATATCCATGACATCGTGTGCGGTATCAAGCTCATCTTGATCAACTAAACTGTCGCCGACTTCTACTCCTTGAGCAAGCAAGAAGGTATTCGCCATTGCGCCGCCAATAGCAACTATGTCTGCTTTTTTTATAAATTCATCAATAATTTCTATTTTGTCAGCAATTTTTGCGCCGCCAATAATTGCCATTAATGGACGCTTTGGCTCTTTCATGACTTTCAAGATAGTTGTTGCTTCTTTTTCCAGAAGCAAACCACTTACTGAGGGCAAAAGTTTGGTGACGGCGTCTGTACTGGCGTGAGCTCTGTGGACAATACCAAAACCATCCTGTACAAACACATCGGCATTCGATGCTTCAACTAACTGTTCTGCAAATGCGGTGTCATTCTTTTTTTCTTCTTTATAGAATCTGAGATTTTCTAGTAATAAAATTTCTCTCGGTTTCAAATTGCGTGCTGTTTCTGCAACGCTTTCGCCAATACAATCATTGGCAAATAACACTGGTTGTTTTAAAAATTCAGATAGTTGTTTTGCGACTGGCTTAAGTGAAAACTGTGTGTCTTCTTTAGATTTTGGTCGACCCAGATGAGATAGTATGACAATTTTACAATTTTTTTCTAAAAGCGCCTTAATAGTAGGTAAACTTTTTGTCAAACGATAATTACTTGTAATCTGCTGCTTATCATCCAAAGGGACGTTGTAATCGGCCCGCAAAAGAATAGTTTTTCCAGAAATATCGTAATCGTTTAAAGTTTTCTTATGGAACATTGTTTTACCCACCTAATCTATATTTTTAGTCTACAAGAAACCATTACCACTTACAATAATCAATTGTCGCGGAGCTTTTCGCTCACAGTAATTAAGAAGGGACTTGTGTTAAAGAATTCGAACTTTGATTGTGTCTGTAGTTCCAACTTTTCCAGCATACTGGCCAGAAGCTGACACAACAATGTCTCCTTTGTTCATGACTTTGTTTTTTAACATCCAGTCAGTTAACTTACTAGCAGCTTTTTTACTGTCTGGCCTGACATAACTTTTGATACCGTAGACCAATGCCAGCTGATTTGCGACATAACGTTGTGAAGTAACCGCTATAATAGGTCGTCCTGGACGACGGGCAGCAACTTGCATAGCTGTAGCACCAGACTTAGTTTCCGTGACTATTGCTATTGCATCGACTTCGTTTGCAAGAGTAATGACTGCGCTGCAAATAGCAGCTTGCTTTGAGCGATCATCTCTTTGAGAACGGAACACCGCGTCTACTGGACTGTTCTTTTCTGTGTATGTTACTACTTTCTTCATCATTTTGACTGATTCTAGTGGATATTTGCCGCTTGCAGTTTCATCGCTCAACATGACGCAATCAGATCCAATAATTGTTGCTGTCGCGACATCTGAGACTTCTGCACGAGTCGGTTCAGTTGCATCAGTCATTGATGCCAGCATTTGGGTAGCAATAATGACTGGTTTAGCATACTGACGACACAGTCCAACAATTCGACGCTGTTCTATTGGCACAACTTCTGGAGCTGTTTCAACAGCCAAATCACCACGAGCCACCATAATAACGTCAGCTTCTTGAATAATCGCATCGATATTTTCTAGTGCAGCGACGGTTTCGATTTTAGCTACTATTTTTGCTTTACTGCCAAGATTTTTTAGTATTTTACGTAACTGCACTATATCTTGAGCAGTTTGCACAAAACTCTGCGCAACGTAATCGATGTCTTGAGTTGATCCATATGCAGCATCTTTTTTATCTTTTTGCGTAATCACATCGCCAGCGAAATCTGTATCTGGTAGATTCATTCCTTTGCGCTTCACGACATAGCCGCTATTAGTCGCCGTCACATGAACCACGCCATCTTTGACACTGTTGACCATCGTGCGCACTTTACCATCAAACAAGTAAATCCGCTCTCCGCGCTTCACTTTTTTGGACAAATCATACTGAGTAGGTATATGGCCACTTCGTTCGTAATCAGCCTTGTATTTAAATTGTAGGTTTTGCCCTTCTACGATAGCTATTTCGCCCTCAAAATCACCTAAACGTATTTTTGGACCTTGCAAATCTTGCAAAATAGCAACCGGCTTACCATACTCTTTTGATGCCTTGCGCACCCATTTGATACGTTGTTCATGTTCAGCGTGATCACCGTGAGAAAAGTTAAGCCGTATACCATTTGCACCAGCTTCAATAAGTGATGCCACTAGTTCATAGCTATCGGTACTTGGTCCGACTGTTGCAAGTATCTTCGTGCGTTTATAATCTTCAATAGGTACGTTCGGTACCATTGTTGTTGTCTTCATATTATCCTTAGTATAGCGCTTATGTTTCGTTAGTAACAGCTTAATGTTGCTACAATGCAAGCATGAAGATTACCATGGTCGCAGCGATGAGTAAAGACGGATTCCTTTCTAAAGGCGATGATCCCAATCCTGCTCATTGGACTTCTCTAGAAGATAAACGACATTATCGATCACTTGTAGAGAGTTTCACGCTACAAGTTATGGGCAGGACAACATACGATTCGTACGATTTTCCTACTAAATCGAATATTTTAAAAGTAGTATTGACTACTAATCCTGAAAAATACAAAAAAGATCAGATCTTAGGAGAATTAGAATTTCATACAGCAACTCCTGCTGAATTTGTTAATAAATACGAATCTGATTACGCAGAAGCTCTAGTTCTTGGTGGTGCGAACGTGTATCAGCAATTTATTGATCAAGAAATCGTTGATGAAATATATATCACGATAGAGCCTGTTTTTCATGGTAGCGGGGTGTCGCTCTATGGTGAAGCGCACGATCTGGATGAACTACTCCAAGATTTTAGACTCGTACATTCAAAAAAACTTAATAATAACGGAACTATACTGAATAGATACAAAAAGATACAACCGTGAACAGTTTGGTTGGTATACTAAGGCAATGCAAGTAACCGCTATTAAAACGAGAAGATTTCTTCTACCTAAAGATTCTTTGGAAGATCTTCTAAGCTACTTCGATGCTACGTTAAGTGACGGCGATGTAGTTGCTATTTCTTCGAAGGTACTTTCTATATGTGAAGGAGCCTGCAAGCCGACAATAGATACCGAGAAGCAAGTATTAATTGCAAATCAATCCGATGAAATACTCTCTATCAAACAAGATGGCGAAGCCTTGTTGACGAGAAACCACGACATGCTTTTGGAATATGGTGGCGTCGATACATTGAAAGCTGGCTACTATGTAACCTTACCAAATAACCCATATAAATCTGCCTTAGCCATATGGAAAATACTGAAAAAACGTAATAAAATTAAAAAGCTGGGAGTTATAATCACTGACTCGCACAGTGTTCCCTACAGGCGTGGTGCAATCGGAATGGCAATAGCAGGCTATGGATTCAAGCCAGTTACTATGGACGGTACTATCACTAAAACACATAAAGAAGTAGCAATGATCGACACATTAGACAGCTTAGCTGCCACAGCAAATGTCGTTATGGGAGAAGGCTCAGAATCAACACCTTTGGCAATTATTAGGGCCGCTCCAAATATTGAATTTTTTACCAAAACCTTACCCGCTTCGATTATGCGAAGCTATATGTACGTCAGATCAGGTGAAGTATACAATCTAAAGCCTTGAAAAAATAACCTACCTCTGTTAAAATAGTTCAAGTTAGTCAATAGTAGTTGAAACGGTCTCATCGTCTAACGGTTAGGACACCAGGTTTTCATCCTGGCAATAGGAGTTCGATTCTCCTTGAGATCACCATAAGAGATTTTTCGGCTGGCAACAGCGCAATTAATGAATTCACCCCCGTAAAAAGGGGTGTTTTTGTGTTTCCAGGTTTTATATTTTCGTATGTCGGCAACTTAGTGAATAACGCTTTGAAGAAGCGGGCTTTTTTCTCTGGTGACCTCTGTTTAATGAGTAGCTCATCAAGGTTTTCCAGGAAATACTTTACTCTCGCCATAGATTGCTCTATTTTTGGTATATCTTCATTGCTTGAAGTATCTTTTCTGGCTTACAAGGCCGTTATTTGTTTCTCTATGCGATCTAGATCCTCCTCCATGTATTTAAGTGCGGTATCATTAGTTAAAATCTTCAGTTTATTGACAGTCATCTCAGCCTCAGTACGTAGGGCTGCAATCTTCTCGTCTATGCTTTCTATCTCCGTCTGCTCACTGCTGCAGCGTTTGTCGTATTCCATGCGCACGAGTGTCATTAGATCATCAATACGCTCTTGCGGGACGATAAACTGCTTCACAAACTCATTGACGCCTTCTTCTAGCTCATCACGATTAACTCGGAAGTAGTGGCCGTGGTTGCTGCAGTGATATGCAGGATAGTATTTGCCGTTACGCCCTTTAGTTGCGCTGCCCAGCAGTGGGCGTTCGCATTCTGGGCACAGTACGAATCGACGGTACGCGAATTCCTTTGTCTTGGTACCTCTATTAAGTATGTTCTGAGGAGTTGTGGCTTTGGTGATGATATATTCACCTTGATCATCAACCTCGATGATCTTCTTGCCTCTGTTAGCCTTATTGAACAGTGCGATGCTGACTAGTCCGTCAAATACGCTCTTTACGGGTTTGTTGTCTGTCCACTTCTCCAT
>Ga0306866_1000322_pt1 | contig 16265 bp, 11 predicted proteins | sample AntRauTorckE5432_FD_190450 | JGI IMG/M metagenome (GOLD analysis project Ga0306866, IMG submission 190450) | Saline lake microbial communities from Rauer Islands, Antarctica - Metagenome Torckler E5 #432 (v2) (version 2) | ecosystem: Environmental > Aquatic > Non-marine Saline and Alkaline >...
AGGGGACGCCGTTCACAGGGCGCCTCGTTCGAGGAGGCTCCCAGCCTTGAAGACATCGCAGACGTCCTCAATGGAGGTGTGGAAGTACCCCCTCTTGAGGCTCCAACGTCTGAGGAAGAGGTTCCGACTCCCGAGACCTAATACAAGGGACGTATAAGCCCTTAAGAAGCGTTATCTCTATACACGAGATAACGCTTTCTTTTTGGAGCTTACCCATGCCAGAAAACGTCCTTGCCCACGGGCTTTACTATAAACGACCCCTCTCCCGTGTGGAATGGGAGCAAGTCCCCAAGGCTCTCTTGCCTGGGGCTTCCGTGGTCTTGCTATTGAACAGCCGTGTCTACTACAGGCAGGCGGCTCAGGCAGAAGAGGCAGGGTTGGAGGTGCGTGATTGCTTCGCTATCCCGTGTAAAGACCTCGCTCGCTTCGCGCTACTTGCTATGATGCCTCTGGAATCTAATTTCGTATCCAATGCCTCAAAGCATGGTATTGCGGGCCTTAACATTGACGCGGCAAGGCTCAAGGTAGCGAAAGAAGACCCTAATAGAAGACCTAACAGGCAAAACCACGATTTAACAACTAAAAGTCACGGGGTAAGTAGTTTACATACCTCAAAGGCTCAAACTTTAGCTTATGCTGAGGGGTCACATAACTCTAAAGGGAGGTTCCCTTCTGACTTTATACTAGAGCATACCGTAAAGTGTGAATACCTGGGGGTAAAGAAGATTAAAGGACACGTCTTGAAGTATAAAACCGTAGATGTAGGTCAAGGGGGTTACCAAGGGGGCTTCAAAGGACGACCGGCAGGAGTTCAGCTAGGAATAGGAGATGAGAACGGAATGGAAAATGTTCAGTCTTGGGAATGCTCGGAGGGGTGCCCTGTAAGAGGTTTGGATGCTCAGAGTGGGATTCTGAAGGCGGGCGCGCTAGGTTTGTACGAGTCTGACTCAGCAGGTGTCACGTTGGGTAGAACGTTAACAGGCAACACATCCGGCACATACGCCGCCACCAGCGGGGGAGCCTCCCGATTTTTCAAAAACGTGTCCTCCGAGGAAGAGCTTGATTCCTACCTCACGGACCTGATTTGCCCACCTTACCTGGGAAGCCGAACCCTTCTTACTACGTTAAAAGAGGGTACAACCGTATTTGAGACGCATAGAACATTGGAGTTGACATGAGCCTTTTTGATGTATTTAATCTAAAGCAACCGGCTAAAGAGCCGTCGCATCCTATGGACATGTACAGTCACTTGGTCCCCAAGACCCTGCCCTGGCTTATTCTCAACGGTGATGCTCTCAAGCTACTGAAGTCCTTACAGTCGGAGTCCTATGACGCCTGCTACTGCGATCCTCCCTACGGAATTTCATTCATGGGCCGTGAGTGGGACCACGGTGTCCCCTCAAAAGAGGTTTGGGCTGAGGTCTTCAGGGTGCTCAAGCCGGGCGCTCCTCTAATGGCGTTTGGCGGCACTCGCATGTGGCACAGGCTCGCCATCAACATTGAGGACGCAGGCTTTGAGTTTGAAGATGCGTACCAATGGGTCTTCGGCAGCGGCTTCCCCAAGGCCCTTGACTTGTCCAAGGCCATGCAGAAAGCCGTGGACAAGGGAGTCCAAGGCGTCACTCAGGAGGATGTCGCCAAGTGGGATGGGTACAAGACTGCCCTAAAGCCCGCATGGGAACCTCTGGTGATGGCCTACAAGCCAGGGACCCGAGGGCCTGGGGTCGAGCGTAAGGACCAGTTCTACTACACGGGGAAAGCGTCTCGAAAAGAGCGTGAGGCAGGTTTGGTACCCAAAGTTGGAGAGGAGCGCGCCAATTCTCACCCTTGTCTGCATCCTGATAGTTTGGTCATGACGTCGAAGGGCTATCGCCCTATTCGTGAGGTTCAGGTCGGGGATTTAGTTTACACCCAGTCTGGCGTCATGTCTGCCGTGTATTCAGTATCCTCGCACGCTTACCAATCCGAGAACCTTTTTGAGTTGGATGTTGCAGGAACCAACCTAAATACGCAGATTACGGACAACCACCCTATGCTCATTTGGAGACCTGAGAGAAAAGGGGGTGCCATCATAGGTGGAGAAGTCGCATGGGTTAGTGGAGATAAGGTACGCAAAGGCGACTATACCATGACCCCTCTGGACCCCTCACAAGAGGAAGGTCAAAATGAAGCGTTCTGGTGGTTGATGGGCCTCTATGCTGCGGAGGGCTCTTTGCAAAACGCTGGTCATGGGTCTAATGTTTACCCCACCTTTACGGTCCACGAAGCTGAGGTAGCCTCGGTTGTACAAATGATCTCGCAAGTCACTGACGCACGTGTGTCTGTGTATGACCGACCTAGCCGAGCCAAGACGGTGATGGTGTTTGACCCTGAGTTAGGAGCCGAATGCTTACGTCTTGTTGGTAAACATTCGGACCGAAAGACACTTGACGAGAGTATCTGGTCAGAACCGCTGAACCACCGTAAAGCTATACTTGAAGGATGGCTTTACGGGGATGGAGGCATAGTCAGGACGTATATTCAAGGTAAGAGCGTATCCCTAAACTTGGCTTCTCAGATGTTGTTTATCGCGATTCAGTCGGGGTACAAAGCTAATCTTCATAGGGAAAAAGTCACCCCTGGTAAGATAGAATCCCATATCGAAGGTCGGCCTATCTACGCACGTCATGATGTGTACCAAATCCGAATTTACGAAGGGCTGCATCGCACTAGCACTCGGAAGTCAAATCGTCCCAACCATGTCGAGTTTGAGGGGCAGATGTATCTTATTCGCTATGTGAAGCGCGTAACTGAAGTACCTTACTCGGGCGACGTGGTGAATTTATCTGTGTTGGGCTGCCCTACTTTTCAAACCTCGGCAGGAATGTCGCACAACACGGTTAAACCCATTGACTTGAACAGGCACTTCACCTCCAAGATCCTACCCCTGGACGCTTCGGAGCCTACGCGCCTACTGACGCCTTTTTCGGGGTCGGGTTCCGAGATGATCGGGGCGTTCAAGGGAGGTTGGGATCACGTCACAGGAATTGAGCTTCAAGAGCAACACGTTGCGATCGCACACCAGAGACTTGAGTGGTGGGTGTTTGGGGGAGGTTCGGATGACTGACCCTGCACACGGTATGTACTACAAACGACCCCTCTCAAGAGTAGAGTGGGATGCGGTACCGGGCGCGCTTGTTTCGGGCTCGAATGTATTGGTGGTGTTAGAAGCCAGGGAGTACCCAAGACAGGCGCTTCTAGCTCTTGACGCAGGACTTGAGGTGAGAGATTGCCTTGCGATTCTGGGACCCGATTCAACGCGTGTGGTACTATCTGCCATGAGACCTCTTGAGGGGACCTTTGTTGAGAACGCTCTTAACTACGGCGTGGCCGGGTACAATATCAAAGACAGTACGATCCTGGCGCAAATTGAAGGTGAGCATCAGAGGCCCTTCCAACCTACGAACTCAATGCGCTCCGTGCTCGGTAAACAGACTTCGTTCCACCCTACCAACGCTCCAGGCAGATTCCCAGCCAATCTTCTATTGCTGCACCATGAGCAGTGCGTGTGTCATGGTCTCAAGACAGTCACCCCTTCAAATGGTAGTGGCAAGGCTTATGAACAAATCAAAAATAGGTCCAATACCGTCTACGGAACGGGTCTACCCTACCGAGAAGGCGTATTTGGAGTTGTAAACTCCGACGGAACGGAGAATTCATTTGACTGGGAGTGTCATTCCGACTGTGCGGTCACAGCACTTGACCTTCAGGCAGACGGTGCCGTGTCTTTTCGTAATCCCGTGGGAACCTCCTCAAGGTTTTTCCAACACTTGACCTCAGAGGTCGAGCTTGACGCTTACTTAACTACCCTCATCCTGCCACCTGCCGGAGTTAGAGTGCTACTCGCGGAAGGCGGAACCTCTTGCTTTGAGCGGACAATTTCACTGGAGGCTTTTTCGTGAAACACCTTGACTTTGAGGCGAACACATACGATGCGTGCTTCGGGGAGATGAGCGATGAGCCCTCTCCAGAAAGGCTGGCCGCCGTGTTGAAGGGTATGAGGCCCGGTTCACATTTCGTAGCGTTGTGTCAAGAGAATGTACATCGAATCTCGGGTGCTCTTGAGGACGCAGGTTTTGAGATCAGGGATATGATCTCGTGTCTGGGCGAGCATGGGTCCGAGGTGGCTATTTTAGCCATGAGACCCCTCGAAGGAACCTTTGTGGAGAACGCCGTGACTCAAGGTGTAGCCGGGCTTGATATAGAGAGGTCACGTTTGGAGGTTCCTGAAGCAAGCGATATTGTGGGCTACACAGGAAGGTTCCCAACCAATACCGTATTTATCCATGCCCAAGGTTGCTCAGAAGCGTGTGTGAGTCACTGTCCTGTCGCAGTGTTGGACGTCATGACGAAAGACTGGGTACACGGCGCGGGTAAGGAACGAGACGGACTTGATGCAGATATGACCCCTTACAACTCCTCTTCTTACAATATAGGCATAAACAAGGCAGTGTTCCGTTTTGGAGACTCGGGGTCGGCGGTAAGGTTTTTCCCGAAGTTCAGGTCAAGGCAAGCTTTAATCGACTACCTCACGGGTCTTATCTTGCCCCCTGAACGGGAATCTCCACGAAGGATAGCGCTGCTTTCGGAACCCACCAAAGAGGTTCTACAAGGGATCGCATCGAGACCCTGGGAAGAAATTCATGTGTAAAATGAGCAGTTATATAGGGCCTGAACCCGAGTCCTGGGAAGAGTTGAGAGACGATCTCTTACCGGGGGCGAACGTGTTAATCCTCTGCGATTCCAGTACGTACCACAAAGTAGCCCGTCGAGCCGAAGAGGCCGGACATGAAGTCCGAGATTGCTTGACCGTGATCACGTATGACCGAACACTAAAAGTCCTCTGGACAATCGAGCCCCTGGAAGATACCTTCGTAGGAAACGCCTTGCTTCACGGCGTATCAGGCTTGAATATCGCAGGAAGCAGGATAGGAACCTCCAAGCGCGCCCCTGGAGGATTGAGTCGTGCTATCGGGGGTGTAGCTCTTTCGGGTTCTGTGGACGGATCTTTTAGGAGGGAGACGGGAGAGGAGGACGGGCACAATCCTAATATAGGACGTTACCCTACCAACCTGATCTTGATGCACCATCCTGAGTGCGAGGGCGATTGCGTAGCTTCCTGTCCTGTAGCGCTTCTGGATGCTCAGTCTGGAGAGAGACGAAGCTCAGGGCATTACATTGGAACCTGTGATGGGAATGAAGACGGCTGGGTCTTTCAACGAGGTGGTTTGAACGCCACGACCTCGGTGACCTATGACGACTCGGGCGGAGCCTCCCGCTTCTTCAAGCACGTGACCTCAGAAGAAGAGTTGGTAAATTATTTAGCTCTTCTAACAGAAATGCCTTGACATCTCATACTCACTGCCCTATAGTTCAAATCGTCAGCAAATGACGTCAGCACGTGAAGCTCAATGGTCGAGCAAGGGCCTCTAAAACCCCAGGAAGCGAGTTCGATTCTCGCCACGTGCATGTACAATACTCTTCTTCTAACCGTGTTAAGCAGTGCTAACTTACTTAACACGGAGATATAGAAATGAACACATACGAAATCTGGGAAGGTGAAGACTCTTTTGTTCTGGTCGAGCAAGACCACCTGAATAAAGAAGAGCTTACTAGAGGTTGTAATCACGTCGCTACCTTCGACGCAGTAGATTGGGACGAAGCCAATGCTATGGCGCGAGTCTACCGCTTGTTAGGGGATAAAGCCCTGGAGCAAGCACTAGCATCCTAAACATATGGAGTCAATATGCAGTTTAAGCCTCTAAGTAACCGAGTTCTGGTTGAAGTCATCACGCAGGAGAAGACGAAAGGTGGCGTGTACATCCCCTCTATCGTCAACCCCACTTCTCTACAGAAGGGTAAGGTGGTTTCAGTCGGACCCGGAGCTGTGACCATGAGCGGAGACCTCATCCCTATGGAGGTCACGCAAGGTGACGTGGTGGTGTTCAGGCCCTCTCAAGGTAGCGAGCTACTGGTAGAGGACGGCAAGTACCTTCTCTTCCACGAGACGGACCTTATGGGCGTCTTGCACTGACGCTTGATTCATAGTCCCTGAAGAACCCCGAGGCTTACGGTCTCGGGGTTCTTTGTGTTGTGAAGTTCTTTTTGTTTTGGGCGCTCTTTACTACCAAGTCCTACGGAGGTTACAGTGTCCAAAGATTTCAACAGCCTTAACCCTAACCTCATCTATGACTTTAACGATTTTGTATCTGGCGGGTTGGGGATCTCTTCGGTCGTCCTGAGTCAAAACCCCCTCCTGTACTACAGGTTTCAAGAGGATGCCGGGACCTCCGTTGAAGACTCTTCGGGGAACTCCAACACGGGCACCTCCACGGCTACAGGCATAACGCGCGAGCAGTCCCCTCCCACAGCGGAGGCGACCGATTCGTCATACCTGTTTGACGGTGTGAACGGGTTCATTACGACACCGACCTCATCTCCAAGCCTGTCAAGCAATTTCTCGGCTCTTTCCGTAGAGTGCTGGCTTCGTGTACCTTTCTTGCCCGCAGCCGAGCAGACGATAGTAGGTAAAGGTCAAGGGCCGGGTAACGATCACTTCCAACTTGCGCTGGCCCCCGACGGTCGCATCAAGTTTTGGTTCTCTGACAACACGTTCCCAAAGCTGGCGTTCTCGGCGTCCACGGTTCTGCCTAACTCCTGGGTGTACGTGGTGGCCGTGTGGGACGGGACAGAGAACGTGGTCTACCTCAACACGTCTCCGGGTACGCCCGTTGCGAATGCGGTCAATCCAGTGACCTCCGCTCAAAACATTCAGGTCGCAGCGTACAACTCGGGCGGAAGATTCAACGGGTTCTTGGATGACCTCGCTATCTACGGCACGGCTCTTGCACAAGAAGACACTCAAGACCGCTACGTCTTTGACAACTCAAACAACACAATCCCAATCATCACTGCCACCACAGCGAATGCACAGGGCTCAGGGACCCTGAACATCTTTCAGGGGGATACGGTAACCTTTGTGACCAGCGCCACGGATCTTGACGGGGACACTCTTCAATATTTATTCTCCCCTGACGGCTTTGTGCCTTCCATTGGCCCTCAACTGGGCAACTCTACCTCTGTGCAGTACACAGAGACCGGGGTGTTCAATCCCACAGCGTTTGTCACAGACGCCAAGTCTAACCGCGCGGCTCCCTTCCCACGCATCAACGTGGACCCGATCCCGGATCTCAGAGCGTTCAACAACTCTTATGCGACGTCATTTCGTAAATCGGTTATCCTGCGTGTGTTGCAGAATGATACCTTCCCTGTAGGCGGGGGTGGGAGCATCCTACAGTTCACACAACCGCCTGGAGGGGCCGTTGTGCTACAAGGGTCGGGTGAGGCGGCTACTCTGCTTTACACGCCAGATACGGACTTCTCAGGCATAGACACGTTCACCTACACTATCACGGATGGGGGATTCGGAACCTCTTTAGCAAGTGTGACGGTGGACGTCGAAGAGAAGCAACCCCCGACCACTCAGACCTACACCCTCAAGGTCGAGCCCAACTCAACTGACAACATCGTGGTGCCTCAATCTAACGATCGTTCAGATCCTTCGGGAGAGGTCTTGACACTCCTGTTTGTCCAAACCCCTACGGATGTGGGGGGTACCGCCGTGTTAGACGTGCTGAACAACCGCGTTTTGTACACACCTCCCACGGATTTCCTGGGATCGGATTCATTTTCGTATAGCATTGAAGATGAGGCAGGTCTGACAGCGATCGGACAGGCTAATGTTACAGTAGAGACTTTGGTATACGAAGCCTTGAACGATAGCATCTCGGTGTTGTACGAAGAATCTGCGACACTCAGTGTCCTTAACAACGATCCCACCCCCTTCCCTGATGTCAGGACGATTGATTCCATCACGCAACCCCCTGTGGGAGAGGGTGTCGCCACCATAACGGGAGGAGGTACAACGGTCACTTATGATGCGGCGGGGACAGGGTTCTTTGGAAACACTAGCTTTACCTACACGTCTACGGACGGGACCCGATCTGACACAGCTACGGTACTTGTAAACGTTATCGAACGCCCTCCAAGAGCCTTGTCCGACCGTCTGTCGACTGAACTCGATACCCCAGTGAGCCTGGACGTACTTGGCAATGATTCCGATCCCGAGGGACTTCCTCTACTCCTCTTCGATTTCACCCAACCGTCTAATGGTACCGTGACGCGTGAAGAGAACGGGACTCCGGGTGACCAATCAGATGACACCCTCTTGTATTCCCCTGACCTGGGTTTCGAGGGGATCGATACATTCTTCTATACCATCGAAGACTTCGTAGGTCAACAGGCCACGACTACGTGTAGTGTCGCAGTCGGCTTCTTGCTCTCTGTCGCAGTCAACCAAGATTTCGGGCCTGTAACGGAGAATTTTAGCTTTAGCTCTTCGGTCACGGCCTCTTCAGGGTACGACAAGAGCTACACCTACTTTTGGGACTTCAAGGATGGGTCAACCTCTACCCAGAAGAACCCCACTCACCTGTTCGTAGGCATAGGCGTCTTTGAGGTCGAATGTACCGTGCGGGACTCTTACGGGGTAGAGAAGACAGCTTCGGTGCAGGTTGAGGTGATTGCCAACACACGCCCTGTTGCCAATGATATTTCAACCGAGGTGGCCGAAGGCAAGGTCCTCAACTTCGATCCCAGGGTCAACGATTTTGATATAGACGGGGACCAGTTCTTCATTGTAACCGCTGACGTAACCTCGGCGCAAGGGGGGACGGTGTTCTTGAACAACAATAACACCCCTGGTACCGTATACGATGATTTCATCACGTACAACCAGCCTGCACTACCCACGCCCTTTGTAGACTCTTTTGGGTATACCATTGAGGATGAGTTCGGGTTGCAAGACAGCGCGACCGTCACGGTCACTGTCTTGCAGAACCTGCCCCCTGTTGCAGATAGCGTTTTCGTCTCCACTATTTTCGAGGAATCTATTCTGATTGATGTTGTCAGTCCTGCTGTAGACCCCGAGGGAGATGACATCACCGTGCAAGGTACGTCCTCTATCTCTTCGGGTTCGGCCAGCGTTGTTTTGCCAGACCGTAAGCTAATCCAATACACGCCGTCTAACGGCTTCCTTGGTACGGCGACGTTCGACTTTACGATCCTTGACGACTTTGCGAACACCGACCAAGACCAAGCGACGGTCGCAGTCTTTGGACAATTTTATCCCAAGAGGGTGGTTCAAGATGAACCGATCAGCTTCTACAACTTCAACGAGCCCGATTCGCAAGGTAGAACAGCGTATGACGTACGCCCCATTTCAAACCACGGAAACTACGTCAACCGAGTGCTCCGAGATGGCCAGCTTGGACCTCTCGCAAAAGACCTTGAGAACAGCGCCAATGTAGAACAGGGTTACGTGACCATCAACACGACTCCCTGGGACTTGACAGATCAATTCACGCTTGAGTTCTGGGTGAGGGTCACTGCGGCAGGTACCTCTTCAGTTATTTCACCTATCTTTACGGTAACCAGTTCAGGACAGATATACCAGTTTACTCTAACCACCGATGAGGGAAGCGCAAGCGTCACCTTCAATGGATTGGAGATTAACGAATGGTACTACTTTGGGATCACCTATAACGGGGCGTTCCTCCAGGGTTACCTTGACCTTGAACTGGTCACCTCTGTGCCTCTGACAGGAAACCTCACGCTGCCTTCTATTATCAACCCAGGCTTGGGAATGGCGGGGAAAATCGCCGCTCTCGCTATCTATGACCAAGCCCTAACGTTGTCTGATTTCGAGGCTCATTACGCCGAAGCTGTCGGGCCTATAACCTCCTATGAGGTCACGGGTCCCGAGTTCGTGGCAGCAAATGACATCTTCCTCGTACAAGCCAGATCACGTGACGTGACGGGCAAGAGGGTGATCACGAACAGCACCGAAGAGGTGACCTTTGCGACTGACGATCCTGCGATTGAGTTTGATGGCGATGGCGACGGGACCTACAATGAGCCTTGAGGAGACCTAAATGGCTGATGATACAAAAATCCTTGTAAGGGGTGAAACCGAAATTCAAGCCAGGGATACCTCCCCCGGAGCGTTGACTATAGATGCTACGGATACAGTAGTCACTACGACCTCAAGATCCTTCCAACGTATCTCTACGGCCTGCCCTACTCAGGACCAATTCGAGGCTGAACCTCCCCTGGGAACTTCGACGTTGAACAGTAGGCAGTTCTTTGCGGTGAGGGATCAGGTTACATCCTTCCTGCCAGACCCTGCGGGTCATGAGATCTTAACACCTCGTGTCTCCTCTTTCACGGAACTTGAGACCTTACCTCCCGTTTTTGTAGGGGGTGATATCTCTATCACCGCCAACAGGTCACTTTTGGGGGTCGGAGCCGACCTCCCGGTTTTGTTCAATGGGGAATTCTCAAGCTTCCAGGGTATCCAAGACACGTTGTCAAGTCAAGCCACTCTGGAGGACACGGCCTTCTTGTTCGGCAATAAAGGGTTGGAGTTTGACGGAGGGGATTTTTATACTATACTCGCTTCGGACTTGTTGAGCGTTTTAAAAAGCGAAGAGGACTTCGTTATTGAGGTCATCGTATCTCTAGATTCCGTGGCAGGAGACCAAACCCTCTTCTCTCAGTATGTCAGCGCCGCAGGGAACGGTTCTTTCCTGCTACACTATAACTCGGGGTTCAAAGTCGAACTCATCTCGGATGGTGTGCTCGGAGACGTGACACTGACCTCTGCGGCTGCCGTGATCGATAGGTCCTATCATCTGATGGTGGAACGTGTTGACCTGACCTTCAACCTGTATCTGGACGGAGTGATCGTAGACACCGTAACAGAAGTGTCAAGTAGGGCTTTAGGAGACTTTGGGGCTCTGGTCGGAGCCCGAGATACAGGAGGCGTGTCATTTGACGGCACTCCGGGTAATTTCTTTGAGGGTGTTATAGGCCGCCTGAACATCCAAGGCGAGGTTGCTCCCGAGGACCTATTCAATGACTATGCCTTAACGTACAGCACTGGAATCGAAATCGTAGCCAAGCTGGAGTTCACAGAAGCCTTCTATGATGCGCGTGTTTGTCCTCATGTTACAAATGCCTCTAATGTAAGGATTTTTCCTGATTTGACGGGTAAATCCTCGACGATTCAACCGAGCACTTCCACGGCGTTCCGCCCAACGTACACGGAAGACGTCCTCAATGGCCACCCGGCGCTCACCTTTGACGGCTCAAACGACGTCTTCAGACTATTGGAACCCGTCGCTAAGATTGCAGAGGCAAGAGGGGCCTTCACGATCACAACTCTGGTACGACCACGCAATACGAACACCACCTACTTTATAAGTTTTAACACCTTTAACGGTGGAAACCGCGTCTTGTTTGGCTACAACGGCTCCTCTCAAAGATGGCTTCTATTTGACGGGATTAGCGTTACCTTGTTCACCTCTATCGAGGTCGCCCCCCGAAATGTGTTCTATATAGTAACAGCACGATTCAACCCTGACACGGAGACCTATGAGATGTTTGTGGACGGTGAACTCGTCCTATCTGAAGTGTTCTCGGGAACCGTGGTCCAATCTGATGACCAGTACATCTTGGGGGCTGAACTGGACTTCACCACGGTATCTGATGTTCTGTTAGGAGAGGTTTGCTTTCATGCCATCGCCTCGACAAATCAGCCTAGCTACAGGACCTTGTTTGAGGCTTACGCCTTGGGAGCCTTCTTACTCCCTGAAGATCTTCCCAATGCCGTGGCCGTCTACAGGTCAGACGATACGGGGACGGTATATGCAAACACCGATCCTGTCACCTCGGTTCAAGACCTTTCGGGCTCTGTAAACACCGCCACTCAGGGTACGGGGGGTGAAGAGCCTTTGTTCATCACAGACGTCAAGAACGGCTTTCCCGCTCTTCGGTTTGATGGGGCCAATGACTCCCTTGAGATCGGAACACTATTCAGTAACTCGGCGGTCACGGATCTTACCGTATCTGCCTATGCGTCTAATACCTCGGGAACATCAGGCTCGCTACTCACCACCAAAGAGAACGTGGGAGAGGGCTACACCGTTGGATATGATGCAAGCAACCTCCTGGCATACGATCACGAAGGGGAAACACCTGTGGTCACCTCGGAGTTCGGGCTAGCCTCAGAGGAATCTCTGGCCTTACGACGTTCGGCCCTACTGGCCTCCATACAAAAGAACGGTAAGTTGCCCGAAGACACCTCCATCACAGGCTACACGGCGTCTACGGACGTTGTAACACGTATTGGAGGCTCCACCACGAGTCCGTTCTTTGAAGGGGACTTGTTTGAGATGGCCGTCTATGACAGAGCGCTACAAGACTATGAAGTCTGGGGGCTGTCTTTCCGACATCGCATCAAGTACGGAGACTTTCTGGTACCCAAACCTGTCATATCCGGCACGGTTTTTGAATTCGACGTGTTGGACTTGACGCCTGTTGCAGACAACACGGCTTTGGCTACGATCCCTGACCAATCCCTTGTCAGTTCTGATGCGGCACTCGTCACAGGCACAGGTGCCGTCTACAGATCAAATTTGGTAGCAGGGCAACCTACGTTGTACTTTGGAGGTGACTCGAATTACAACACGGGTGCGATCACGCATCCCACAGGTAACGCTGCCTTTACCATGATCATGGTAGCCTCCCCTTGGATTGAAGGGTCGGGAGGTAACCTTTACGTCGCAGACCTGGGAGACGGTACGGTGGGTCAAAGCGTTCTATTCGGGGCAGACTTCGCGGATGCAACCCCTGACTGGCGAACTACCAAAAACACTGTTGATATAACCAACTTCGCTACCTCACAACGTCACCTTGAGGTTGTGTGTATTACCTATGATGGGGCAGGTACCTTCGCTTCGTATACCAATGGTATTCAGAGGCAGTCTGTGGCTCAAACCTACAGCACGACTTCAGGCTCACTCACCCTGGGAGGGCTAAACGCCAACACGCAGTTTTGGTACGGGTGGGTATCGTATTACCTCTTGACAAGCGACGTCATGAGTCAAGAAGAAGTTCAAGCCATGACCAAGTACCTTCACAAACGCTTTCGCCTTCCCCTTTGAGGAACTGAGCTATGATTGTAAGTTTTGACATAAGGGTCCCTTCGGTGGTCGAGACTGAGGGGGTCTTTCAGGTGGAAGTCCGAGCCCTGGACGTAGACGGTAAAGTTCTGGTGAGTGATTCAACCACTGTTGTTCAGGTGATCCCTTCGGACCCTAACATTGAGTTCGATGCAAATGAAAACGGGATCTTCGGTGAGGTGGGAGACGACACCAAGACCTTGACGAACGGGATCGCTATCTTCCCCGCCAAGGATACCAAGTCGGGTACCTTTACCATTGACGTCACCGACACGCAAGCTAATACAGGCTTGCGGGAGTTTTCGTATTCGTTCAACTGCCTCGTCTTACCTAGCGCTCTTACGGACCCCCCTGAAGGCGTCTCGACGTTGAATAGTCGACAGTTCTTTGCCGTGAGAGACCAAGTTGACCCTTTCCTGCCTGATGCAGCGGGAAACGAAATATTTACATCCCAAGCAGCGTCTTTCACCGAGCTTGAAACTCTCAGGGTCTTTCGAGAGGAAACCCTCGACTTTGACTCACGAAACATTGCACAAGGTGACGGTACCACAGTTGAGACGTTACCCCTTGGAGGCGGGACCACACTTCCTACTCAAAGTGTAGCAGCTTCTCGCGCGACCTTCAACACCAATGAGATCAAGGGGAACCCCGTCCTTACTTTTGACGGGAATGATTCTTATGATCTGGAAAATGAGGGATTGGGGGGCGTCTTTTTACCCGAGTCGGACTTTACGATCCTGGCAGGCGTCCGATTGCTACAGTCGGGGGGAGTACAGACGATCTTCGCTCAGTATGAAGAAGCTGTAGACAATGGAAAGCTGGTATGCAGGTATGACAACGGATTTGAACTTGCGATCGGTTCGGATGGGGTCTTACCCGCGTTGAGCGTCAAAACGCCCTCCCAAGCCACGAACACGGCACACTTCGTGCTATTTGAGCGACGCAATGACGTATACCGCATTGAGGTTGACGGCACCGCTCTTGCCTCTGTGTCTGACGGTGGCACAAGACAAGTTCTCCAGACAGGTAACGTCATAGGAGCAAGGTCAAGCTCTGGGGCGTACAACGACTCCCTCACCGACTTCTATCCTTCCGACCTCTTTCTACTGGAGACCGTATCAGGAGCGCTTGAGGCAGGTGACAAGGCTCTAAAAAGGTATGACTTCGAGGATGCTTACGGCGATCCTGTGGTCGTGGCGACGTCCTATGTACAAACAATTTCCAGCACGTACACGCCCGACCTTCTCGTGTCTCATGATGACACGGGAGCCACAGGTATCATCCGCGACTACTCGGGCAACGGATTCAACCTCGAACCTGTAGTGTTGCCGACGCCTCAACAGGTGGCTTTGAATACAGACGGAGGGTCTAGCTATCTGTACCAGTCCGAAGCTTACTCTTTCATCCCCGGCTTCACAATGCCCGTTTCTGCGGGGAGGTCGTTTCATTTCTGGGTGAACGTGCCCGGAGCCGTTGACCCCGGAGGCTTGGATAAATACCTGTTTGACCATGCGTCACCTCGTACCATCATGTTCTGGGAGCTTGGAGCGGGAACAGGATTTGGAGGGGAGATCGGTATCTTCGATACGACCTTCAGGAGCTTCGGAGTATCCTTACCTAGAGCCTCCACAGTGCTCCTGTCTTACATCTTTTCTGGAGCCACCTGCGAACTATACCTTGATGGTATTTCACAAGGATCAATCGCGGCGAGATCTGTATCAGGCTTAACCCCCTCCACGACCAGCTTTGGTGCAAACATTGCGGGGGACTTTGCAGGGGGAGCGATAAACGTAGATACAATGTTCGTATCTAATGTGGCTCATGATGCAGCACAAGTTCTTGCTATCTACACCGCAGGCGTCTCTTAATCTTTAAATAACACGGAGTGTTTGAACTCAATCACCCTGAAGAGGTTTGTTATGGCCCGAACTTATGTTAAAATGCCCTTTTATGACGCTAACGTTACGAGTAGGGGTGGTATTTCCGAAGCGAACTACGATGCCCAAGCTTTGGACTTTAGAGATGCGATCAGAGCACAGCTTGACCCTGACCTTCTGGCTACAAATTGGCTTGTAAGCGACCTTGCAAAGTGGGACGGAGTGAATGGTAACGTAGAAGGGTATGGGTTCACCATTTTCCACCGTAACGGAGGATCGAATACGGGGCCTGCCTGGACTTGGTTTATCCCAGGAAGAAACTCTAATGCAGGGGAGGCGGAATTTGACGATATCGTGCAGCCCTCTCAGGCTGTCAACTATTTCTACGACTCGTCTGGTGGCGTGGTTTTCTTTCAAGATGGTTCGCCTGGAATGCACTATTCCCAGTTCGGAGGTACTTCCGACCCCTATGACTTTGGGTACAATTTAGCTACTGGTGTCTTGCCTGGAGGAGACTTCTCCGCTCCGGCTACAAGTCCTTATGCGGACTTGGTGACGTTCATGCCTTCTACCCCTTTACGGGGTTGGTGCTATGCGAACATGAATGCTAACTTGGTTCGGAACTATCTAGTGCTGATCGCTGACGATACGAAACCCTTCCTTGCCGTGTACCACACCTCAGGTCTCTTTTTGATGCCTTCTTACCTCACAGTGCAAGGTAATATCATTGTCCCTTACCGTTCAACTGATGTTGAGACACATGGTCTGGTTTCCTACACAAATAGCTTTACCGCTACGGCGCAAGGAACGGTAAGTGCAGAGGTTATTCAAGTTCAACGTGATACTGGAGCCCTTGACCTTATGTCAAGCGTTTTCAACACATCCTTCACCGAAGACAATGTTCCTTTTGATGACGGTACCTATCCCTGGGATGTGGTCGCCTTGGAAAGCTCAGGTTATTTCAAGGGATGGCTTGATTCCGATGTCATTCGAGTCATGGGGCCTAATAACCGTGAGTTGAATTCCTTGTATGACGGAGGCAACCTCGTAAAGTTCACCCAATATCTATGCTTTCCTTATGCGCCCAATCGTACCATTTGGCCGTCGTCACCAGGGAGTTGAAGTATGTCCCGAGTAGGTTACTCATTCGTCGCGGGAACCCCAGGCGAAAATAAAGCTCAAAACTTTCGCAATTTCCTTGCCTCCAACTTGACTACTTGGACAGTAGGTCCTGTGTATGCCTTTAATTCGGGCACCGTTGAACGTG
>Ga0306866_1000326_pt1 | contig 16124 bp, 19 predicted proteins | sample AntRauTorckE5432_FD_190450 | JGI IMG/M metagenome (GOLD analysis project Ga0306866, IMG submission 190450) | Saline lake microbial communities from Rauer Islands, Antarctica - Metagenome Torckler E5 #432 (v2) (version 2) | ecosystem: Environmental > Aquatic > Non-marine Saline and Alkaline >...
ACAAATACTAGAAGAAATTAAAATCAATAAAACATTACAAAATTTTATTGATGAAAAAGAAGAATTGACAATATCTGATGATGAGTTAAATGAATTAGAAAACCAAGCTAGACAAATCAGCCAAGGTTATACTGAAGTATCAATCGGATGTTGTGATATTCTTAGAGGATCAATGAGTGTTGAAGACATGACTGATCTTAACACTAGATTTAGAAACGCTGCTAATCCAGATCAAGCAGGTAACATTTTAAGTGATGGTGTTTCCAATAGTTTTAGTGGTGAAGATGCTGATGATGCAGAAGAAAATGAAAGAACAATTAAAGATGGTATAATCAAAAGAATTATCAATGCAATAATTGCTATTTTAGCTGCAGCAATAACAACATCACCCGAAGCAAGATTTATTCTGCTAATAACAAAAGGGTTTAAAAATAATGGTGTTATACCTAGTGGCAACCCTACTGGTGATTTAATTAATTTTAGAGTGTTAATTAAATGTCTAATAAAAAAAGTTAAAGAATTGATATTTGAGTTTTTATTTAATTTAGTAAAAGAACAGTTGATAAAACTAATTATACCAATAAGTAAAAGAATACTTAGAGAAAAAATAAATCAATACATCGGGGTTCTCCGTACTTTAATAGGATTTGGGTAATGGCAACAGATTTTTCAAACATAGAATCAATAATTGGATCGATAACGACAATTTTAAAAATACAAACTATCGGTGGTGCTACTACAGTACCTTCACCTCTAATATTAGCTGGTGCACCTTTACGTAGTGGACTTAGCCCGACTAAAATAGCATCTAGAATTATTGCTCGTAAAAGTGAAGCAGGTCTTCCTGTTGGTGCATTACCTTCTGGTGGTGCTAGTCCTGATGAACTAATGGAAAGAATTAGAGTGGAAGAAATTATTAAAGCAATACAACAAGAAGGTGTTGTGACAGTTGCAATTAGACCCGGTATTACATTAACTGCTGCAGGTACTAGTCCAACAGGCCCTGTTACTGTATTTGGGTCAACAATAACATTAGCATCAGCAAGAGGAATTATACAATAATGACTAATTTAAAAGAGTATACCGAAACTGAATTATTAAAATTTATCAATGATGCTGAACGTGATCATAATGATAAAAAAGAGGTCATAAAAAAAGTTTTAACCGAATATAAAGAAGTAGAAGAAAAACTCAATAATGAAATCAATTTATTAGATGATATTGAAGTTAGATACGTAACACTGATGGAAGAATTAAGTAGTAGAGCTAATAATGGCATTTGAAAGAAAAATAACACAAACATCTGACCCATATAATAGAGTCGGTAACAAAGCAACTAATGTATCTAATGTATATTGGGGTGAAGTGGTATCAATTGAAGATAATACTGATGGTGGTAGAATAAAAGTTAAGATTGCCGAGTTAGATACTCAAACACCTAATGAAAACTTACCATATTGTTATCCGTTAATGCCTAAGTTTTTTCATGTATATCCTAAAGTAGGTGAGGTAGTAAGAATCATTATTGAAGATACAAACTCTCCACAAAGAAGTAGATATTGGGTTGGTAGTGTTATATCTCAATTACAGAATGTTAAATATGATAATGTATTTAGAGCATTATCGACAACCAATGTTAAACAAACCGAACCATTAAAAGCCATATCAACATATCCAGAAGCTAGAGGTGTATTTCCAAATAAACAGGATATTGCATTAATTGGTCGTGATAATACCGATGTAATATTAAGAGAAAAAGAAGTACACATAAGAGCTGGAAAACATGAAATTGATAATGTTCTAGTTTTAAATAAACAAAATCCAGCAACACATTCATTATACTTTGAAGAAGTGAGTGGGAAAACAAGAAGTATGTCATTACATCTAGCAGATAAAATTGCATTAATTGCTCATGAAGGTATACCTAAATTTAGAGCTGCTGATCTTGATGTAGATGAAAGAAATAGGATTATTAGTAAGGCACATCCGATGGTGCGTGGTGATGTGTTGGCAGAAATACTTGAGGTTTTTAGAAAAGCAATATTGAATCATATACATCCGTATTCTAATTTACCTTCGGATAAATCAGGTATTATTCTTGATTTAGAAAAGGTTAATCTAGAAAGTTTTAAACAAAATAACATCTTGATCAATTAAAACATTGACATTATAGATTTTTTTGTGTTATATTGCACTCATGAGTCTTCCAAACGTACCTATTGAATTTTTTACGACATTTAATGAAGTGACTTATTACGATGAACCACATAAATATTTTGTGGGTGATAAGGAACTAATTTCGATGACAGGGTTGATTAAAAAGTATAAACCAGCTTTTGATATTGAGTTTTGGTCATTAAAAAAAGCACAGGATTTTAACTTAGATCAAGAAACCATTAAGTACCTTTGGAACTTCAATAATGACCGAGCAGGGATAATGGGAAGCATATTACATGATTATGCCGAGAACATGTTTTTAAATAAAGTCTTCCCGTACCCCATGAACACCGTCCTAGATCGATTTGGTCACGATGCTACTAGAGAACTATTCGAATTTAAGAAAGAACGCTTTAATAGGTTCTATGAGCTTACTAAGAACCGACTGTATACAATACGTACTGAATATGTAGTATGGGATAAGGAATTTGATCTTGGTGGTATGGTCGATCTTTTAATGTATAATGTGAAAACAGGTGACTTTGAAATATGGGATCATAAAACCAATAAAGAATTTACTTATAAGTCAAAACATGGTAATTTTTATAATCCACCTTTTGATTATTTAGAAGATTGTAAGTTTACTGAATATTCATTACAATTATCTGGTTATAAGTATATTATTGAAAAATACACTGGGCTTAAATTAGGGAGTTCTAAAGTAATATGGTACGGTAATGAAGAAGAGGATTGGAAAGTCATTGAGATGAGAGATATGACACCTCAGATAAAACAAATGTTAGAGTTACACAAAGAAGAAATAGCAACATAATGACAAACGTAAGTACAAGTAATACGCTAAGAGTACCTAAGCCAATGGATAGAAAAATATTCTTCGGCAAACAAGTTGATCAATCTTCTATCGAAGAAATCGTAAAAAAAATAATTACCATAAATGAAGATGATGAACATTTAGAAAAATTATATCATCTCTATGAATTGGATTATCATCCAAAACCAATTGAGATATATATTGACTCATATGGAGGTTTCGTATATCAAATACTAGGATTAATTTCTATTATGGAAAAATCTAAGACTGAAATTCACACTATTGCAACAGGTGCTGCAATGTCATGTGGATTTATCATGCTCATATTCGGACATAAAAGATTTTGCTATGAGCATGCAACACCAATGTATCACCAAGTGAGTAGTGGTGCATGGGGAAAAATAGAGGACATGGAGCAAAGTGTTGAGCAAACAAAAAGACTTCAAGATAAACTGGAAGAATTTACGTTACGTAAGACTAAGATTAGTAAAGAAAAGCTAGATCAAATTAGAAAAGAAAAATTTGACTGGTATATGGACTCCCATGAAGCAAAAAGATTGAACGTGGTAGACGAAGTACTCTAAAACAAAAAAAGACGACTCGAAAGGTCGTCTTTTGCTTTATCTTGCTTTTCTTAGTAGTTAAGTATACATCTCCAAGGCTGGATTGTTAGAGTTATCATTTGCAACTCGTCTGATCCCATGTCATTGTTACCGAAACTTACGTTTGTTATCATACATTGTTCTAAAAACCACTTTTCCACTTCAACTCCCGTTGGATCGAGTGCTTTTAAGTTAATGTTCTTTTTGTAACCTGCAGCATATCCCATCCTACCTGTTAATGATTCCGCATGAAGTCTTACCCATTCCATTAACTGAACCGAAGTAGAAGGGCCTATCGTATCGATGAAGGTAATATCCATAGTTTCCCATTTGTATTTACCTGCAACGTAGTTGGTCTCATTTATAAAAGGAACTTCTACTGAGTTGATACTCATAGCTGGTCTTTTAAATGTTTGAACCTTCCAAACCTCAATGCCTAAGTCATCTGCAAATTCAGCAAAAAACCTATTTTCTCTCTTTGGCTCGTAATCGAAAGGAATTCCTCTGATTAATTCTTGTGCCATATTTTAAATTTTATTTTAATGTTATATTCTGATTATAAATACTTGATAAAGTGAAAATAATCTAAAATTAATTATATTTTGCTACTTCTAGCTAAACTTCTTCGTTCTCTCTTGCTCAGTTTACTAATGTCGATCTCTTCTTTTTCTTCAGAAACTTCTTCTTTAGGCTCTTCGGCAACATTTGTTGATTTATCAACTAACACCCTATCGTTATTAGTTTCAACATAATCCTCATCATATTTTAACCCATTCTCTTTTTGATCTTCATCTTCTGGAAAAAAATCATTGTAGATTTCTTCGACTTGGTTTTTAAGTTTATCCTCTAGTGTTGATTCGTCAAACCTAAATTCTTTTACTAATTCTGATATCATTTCTTTTTTAGTCATAGCTTTATTGTTTACTATAAATACTTATAAAAAAGAAAAACCACTCAAATGAGTGGTTCTTCGTAATTGACTATTTTAGTCTTATCTTATACATCATCAAAAGATGCTCCTGCTGGAGTAATGGTAAATGTTATACCAATGAACTCAACTGCTGCAGTTGGTCTTAGTAAGATTTCACCATACAGCTCGTTTCTTGCTCTAGACTCTGGTGAGTTGATAGAATCATCCATCTTAACTCTAAAGTCATCTAAACCTCTTTCTCTTCTAATCGTATCTAATATAGGATTTGTTCTAGATAAGAACTGATCTACTGTAGTCTGATCATTCTGTTCGAATAATAGTCTTGTAGCTACGTTAGAAATAAGAACCTTAGTTTGAAGCAATAATCTTCTTACATTAATTCTATCTAATGACGACTCACGTACTTGTAAAGTCTTCTGACCGAAGATAACGTTACCTACGTCAACAAAGTCTGCTAGAGGGTTGATACGACCTTCATAAAGAACATCTCTAGCACCTTGTGATAGTTTATATCTTGATCTAGCTGCACTTGTTACACCTCTGTTGAAACCTGCAGTAGCAAACCAAGGGAATTTCACGTTATCAGTGAAAGCAAAGGCTTTTACTACTTCACCTGTTGGTGGTAAATAAACTCTCTTATTGTTTTGAGCATCATTGATTTGAATCCAAGGTGCATATGTAGCAGCGTAACTACTATCAATATCTGCAGCTTCTAATAAATCTGTAATGTCATTTGAAAACACAACGTCAGTTCTTGATCCAACTGTTTGTGGTACAACAATGTCAGGAGCATCCATTACATATAATGAATCAGTACGCTCACTTTCAATCATGTCAAGAGTATTCTTAACAAGAATGTTATTGTCAGACCAGTTAATAGCTGGAGTTGCGAATAAGTTAATTGTAACGTCTTCTGGGTTGGCAAATGTATCGATTGCAGTTTCCCATGCAACAAAGTCAGTATTTGGAGTTAAACCATCGGCAACACCATCAAATACGCCACCTTTTCTGTAAAGGTCACCATGACTTCTTTCATTTCTATGAACATCCCATCCATCAAAACCACCTGCTGGTGCAACAGTAAATTTACGTGAGAATAATTCCTCGTAAACATCACCATTTAATACATCAGATACTGTTCTTAATTGACCAGCACCTACTTCAAATTCACCAATAAATGTTTCACCATCACTATAAACGCCTGTAGCACCAGAATCTAAGTGGAAACCTTTTGATTTAACACCACTTTCATTGCTTAGTGCAATCATACCTTTATAATCAAAGTGATCTTGATCATATCTAGTACCTTGTAATGATTGACCATCATATCCATTCTCACTAACACCTAAATATGTTTGTGTTAATCTTTCATCAGTACCATAGTTAGTCTTGTAGAAAATCTTAGGAGCTACACCATCAGTTCCCGAAGTTGTTGCAGATGATGCCCAGTTTCTTTGAACATAACCCTCAAAACCTGCAGGGAAACTATCTTGATTGACTTCTTCATTAAGTTCTAACATGATAAATTCACTTCTTAATGGATAATCACCATTTGAAGTACCAATTCTATTACCAATGTAATTAGTTTCCCCTTCTCTCATTGTACAACGAGTGAATGACTCTAATATAGTTTGATTAGCATCAGTATCGTTAAAATCTCTTACTACAATATTGAACTCTTTTGTTACTGGATCAATATTAGTTATAGATATTTTAATTTCTTGATTAGCTGAATCACCATCAGAAATAGAGATAAATTTGAATAATCTTTCGATCTCATTACCTTTTAGTTCTGATACAATCCAAGGAGTCTCTGGAGTCTGGAATTGTTCTCTATAATCAGCATATACATTTGAATCTGCATTGATTACACTAGTATTAATACCGTAGAATAAACCATCGGCATCAGCTTTCTTAATTAAGTTAGGATATACTGCTTCAACCCAAATTTTATTGTTTTTTCCTTTAGGTTTAGTACCTAAAACATTTCCAATGTAATTTCTTGAGTTAGGGTCTAAAGATACTGAATAAATTTCTTCATCTGATTGACCTTGGTTTACAGTTATTTCAAATACACCGAATAAATCGCCTGTACCTGTATTAGTTTCGTTTGCAGTAATTGCTAATGAAGTCGCTTCAAAATTAGTTTGAGATGCAGTGTCTTCACCATCAGTTACTGTTGCTCTTGAACGAATAACTGCAATAACCATATCTTCATATTCTGTTAGTGAACTACCTGATATTCTTTCAGTTCTAGTATCACCAGTAATATTTCCATTGTTAATTGTTGTAGCTGAGAAAATTACTCTATCACCTTCAAATGTGTTAGCACCTGTTTTAGTGAATCCAGAAAAGAATACTCCTGATTCACCAACACTATTAAGTGTAACACCTAAATAAGTATTATTTGTAGCATTAAATGTTTGCACTGATGAAGTTGATCCAGTTACGATTGTAGATAAATCAACACCTGCACTTGCTGTAATAGCCCATGCAGTACCAGCTTCATATCCTGACAAACCTAGAACTCTAGTAACATATAGCTGAGAAGATTCTTCTAAATAAGCATTGGCTACATAAGGTAATTGATATTTTATGGTGTCGTCAGAAAAAGTTTCAGTACTTTGTAAACCAAATCTAGTTCTGAATGCAGCAGCATCTTGTATTAATACTGGTTCAAATGCAGGGCCTTTCAAAGTTTCGCCTACAACGCCTAGAGTCGTAACTCCTACGTTTCTTGTAACGAACGAAAGGTCTCGTTCTTTAAATTTAACACCCGGTGAGGTAAAAATAAATCCGTTAGCCATTTTTTAATTTTTTGTTATATTATTTCGATAATTATTATTCTAATGTGTTTGTATTTTTTTATAAATACTTGAGAATTTTTCAAAATCTATATTTTTCGTATATTAGTATTTATAAAAAACTGTATATATTCCATGAATAAATCATATCGTATAAAAACAAATGTTAATCCTAACAGGACTAACAACATTAAGCTTAAGCTAGAACAAGAAGTTGATCAGTTTGAAATCTTATCATTAAAGATCGATCAAGAAAATGAGTATAATGACTTCAATTGTAATCATGGAGTATTAGTCGGCAGAGTAGTGGCTAATGGTGGTGTAGGAATACCTAATGCTAAAATATCGGTGTTCATTCCTTTGAGAGAAGAAGATGAAAATAAACCAGATATTGTGGCTGTATATCCATATAAAAATCCTAGAGATCAAGATGTCAATGGAAAAAGATATAATCTACTTCCAAGAGTGGCAATACAAAATCCTGAAACTGGAGAATATAGTCCAACACAACCTTTCGGTTCTTTTCCAACTAAAGAAGAATTTATTACTAATTCGACATTATTGGAGGTATACGAAAAGTATTATAAATATACAACTGTCACTAATCAATCAGGTGATTATATGATATTTGGTGCACCAGTTGGAATACAAACAATACATATGTCTGTAGATATTACTGATGTAGGGAAATATTCAATGACACCATCTACTATGGTAACTAATTTAGGTTTTTCGCCTAACTTATTTAGTAATAATACTACTAGAATAAAACCAAGTAATGATTTAGATGATTTACCTAATATTGAAACACAAGAAATATCAGTAGACATAATACCTTTTTGTGGTGATGAGGAAACATTTGATATTGGTATTACTAGACAGGATTTTAGAATTAGAGCAGAACTACTGGGATCGTTTAGTGTTTTTGGAAGTACATTTACCGATGGTGAAAATTCTGCATATGGTACTGGTTTTCAAGATAATAGAAATATTAATGAATTATATAGAATGAGGGATGATGCTGATATAAATGCTTCTATTTCTTCTAAAAGAATTGGTATTGTAAACGAAAGAATATATTATTATCCACTAAAATTTACTGATGAACAAATAGAAAATGAAGATGTTGATCCAAGCGATTTATTGATATTAGATAAATCGGAATATTCCATTTTTAAAAGAAATGGTGATTTTGTATTTATAATACCGTGTAATAGACGTAGAGTCATAACGAATGAATCAGGTGAAGAAAAGGTAATTCCAAGTGACAGTGATAGTGGGGCTTTCACTGAATTTAAAGGTTTTATTACGTTTGAATATGAGAATGATCAAGCACCAATGAATTTTAGTGATGATATTGGTTTGAATACAACTTTAACACCATTTAGACATAGATATAAAGTACCACAGTCAGCCGATAGAAATAAATCATTTACTGATGATGACGATAGTGCTGATACAAAAACGTGGAAATTACAACACTATACTTTTGGTATAAACAATATATATAGTGTTGCTAAATTTCATGGTATGGTTTTTAATGATTATAGTACTCTGTTAGGTGGAGGAGATGAAAATCAAACACCAGATAATGGATTTTCAATTAAAGATCGTTTAAATCAATTACCTAGAGACCTTTTCTGGAATACAGGTGTGATTAGTATTAGAGAAAACCAAGATGAAATATTTGAATTACCATCAAATGGTGTTAATAATAATGGTCAGTTAGATTTATTTGGTGCTACATGGTTAAATTTTAGTTTACATTTTATACAAAACGCTTATCTAAGTGATGGTTCTGCATTTGTTGACAGTTGGAGAAGTAATACTAATTTTACTAAAGAATATAAGAAAACTTTCTTTTACACTGACAATCAACAAGAATTAGCTGCTGGTATTTTGAATACAAAATGGTATGCTAGATCAGATTTACATTATACTGACTTTATCAAAGTTCCAAGAAAAGATATCCTAAGTATTTTAGAAAATATAAATACTAAGGGATTTATTGATGATGATCTAACTTTAATTGGTGACGAATATAAAAATGGTAGTAGTCCAGTACCATTTGATGGTGGTAGGATTGATGGTGACCCATCAAAAGGAGTTGATAATAAAAGTTATTTCTTTCGTGGTCTTGGAGAAGCAGACTGTATAACATATTTATCTGAACTAGGAATAATTTAATAGATAAAAAAGTAATGTGTATTTATTGTTGTGGATATAAATAAAAAAATACAGCTAAGACAATTCGAAAGTGTTAACTCGGTTAATGAAGATAGTTCTATTAAAGTAGATTTAAATTATTCTAATAAATTAATCAACGAAAATAACATCAATAATGTATTAGATGTAACCAATCAATTTGATAGAGAACGTCAGAATCTCGATATTTATAGAATACATGGGCAATTACAAATATTATCAATATTAAATGGAATTAGTACTTCATATAGTACGATAGAAGATTTTTTTAGAAGACCATCTGGTACATTAAATAAAAAAAATCTTGAAAATTCATTTAGATTTTACATATTAAAACCAGTTCCACCTGCAGGTAGTAGATTAGCTAATGATGAAATATCTACTGGTTACGAAAGTTTAGGAAATAATAGATTTGTTAGGAAGTTTGAAGTTATTAAAACCGATGATGATTTTAACATTCAAAAGGCAGGATTTTCAACTAACATATTTGGTGAACAACAATTTGCATTCACAGTATTCGGTGATGTTAATGTAACAAATCAATTTGATGCTTTTAATATACCGTTAACTGAATTATTTTTATATGTTGAATTTGATCCGAGACCAAATGGTAATGGAGAATCTGAAGGTGTTAGAATAAGAGAATTTAGTAGCACAGGTGGTTTTAGTGGTTACGCTAATCCAGTTACTGATTTTGATAGATATGAAGTTGGTGATATAATTGAAGGTGATATTGTTCAACTTAATGCTAATAGATATTCACAAGAAGTAATTAGTCAGAGAACATATAGAATTGAAGCACAATATGAAAATGCAAATGGTAATGATAGAAATGCGGTATTTGAGTACAATCCATTTATTCCAATAAGAATCAGATATTTATCAGATGATCTTCAAAGTGTTAGTTTAGATACGACCGATTATCAAAGAAAGATTGATATACCTGATAATGCTTTTAATATAGGAGGGGATAATTTTGTATGGAGAGATTTACTTGATAAAGGTTTTCTTGATCCATTAACCGAAGAAGGTGTAAATTACCCATTTATAAATTTAAGGCATTATATTTTTATAAATCAAGTATTGTCATTTAAATCTGTCTATAATCTTAATATAGACTTATTATCTGACACAGTATTTAGTGGTAATAATTTAATACAAACAAATCCAACATCAGATTTAGATAAAATAGGTGATAAATGTTAATATCTCAAAAAATAAAAAGAAATAATAATCAAACTACATCGGTAAAAATACCGTTGAACAGTCAGAATTCTATATCTGGTGATGAACAGGTAATACAGAGATTTGTGGAGTCTGAAACACAATTATCAGTGAATTCTGTTAATGATGGAGAAAAATTTATTTTTAGTAGAAGAGGGAGTTTTAAAACTATATTTGAATTTTTTAGAAGTTCTTCTGGTCAGTATGAAACTTCTTTGGCTGGGTTTGGTGGATTTAATCTAGAAGAAGATATTCAAGGTCAATCACCTGCATTACAAAATAGTTTTTATATTGCACAATATTATGATACTCCCGATATCGATAATCAAACTTTATTACATAGTTCTTTTTTAAATGGTTTCGAAATAGTAAAAAATGGAGAGTCTACTGATTATTCTCCAACATTTATTGCTGGTACAGAATTAGGTGACATATATTTAACTCAAGAATTTCTAGATAGTCAAGGTGATTTATTTGATATATATGTTAGATATTATTTTTTCAATTCTAAAAGTGGACAGGTTAATGTTTTTTTAGCTAAAGATAATGAAACATTAAGAACAAGTCAAAGATTATTCTATACTGTTAGTGTTAGAAAAGCAGAACGTAATTTTACATATTTATCAGATAGCTCAGTTGAACTTAAAGAAGTTAATAATATTCAATATAAAAATAAAATAGGTAATAGTGTTGATAAATTACCAAAAGAAAAACCAAATCCACCAATAGGTAATGGATTTAGTAATCTAGGTGAGTATGTTGAATTATAAAATTACTTACTAAGGTCGTAACCGAATCTTGGCTTTCTTGATGTTTTAGTAATCTCAAATTCTTCTTCATCTTGTATGAAAGCTTTACATAATAATGTGTATTGACCAACGTAGAATCTATCACCATCAACATTATCAATGGTATTAGCTTCTTCTACTGTATTAAGATAAACAGGCATTGGATTACCTTTGATAAATATATATCCTTGTTGGGATGCGAAATTTCTAAACATCTGCTCATCAAATTTATTCACATCGGTTCTAAACTTGGTGAACAATCTAATATCATATGTCATATCTACATTTGTTGGTTCAGGTATTTTAAATCTGAGATAGATCACTTGACCTTCATCTAAAATTGGCACATCTAGATATCTAAACGCTTTATTTTGTGCAATTCTATACTTACTTCCGAGTCTAGTGCCTCTATCTTTATCACTTCTTCGGATTGTAATGTATGGTGTTGGAACGTTTTTATCCTCGTCCATTAGTTTCCATGTTTTAGAAAACTCACCCCATCTTTCATTTTCTAAATAAAACACTGGAACTTCATCACCATCAATATTTAAACTTAAATCATCATTCATGACATAATCTCTCATTGTTAGATCAATGTCTTCAAATAATATAGTTCTTGGTAGGTACGTAGTTTTCTTATCAGTATCAAGCATTAGCTGCTCAATTCTGTCCATACCATATTCTAAATAATCAAATCCTACTTTAGGTGGATTGACATTGATATCTGTTTTCTTTTTCTTAGGAAGTGCCATATATTTTATAAATACTTTACTTATTAATAATTTTAACTTATATTTGTTTATTATGATAATAGAACGTAAAGAAACAATCGATGATGACGATGGAAAATTAGGTGTTATTGATACTATATTCGAATCTAGTAATATTCTTAGATCGATTTATTTTCCAAAAACCAATACCCTGTATTTATCCTTCTCATATGGACAGACATATCGTTATGATAATGTTGATAATGAATTATATGAAAATTTTGAGAAAGCAGATTCTCAGGGTAAATATTTTAATTCTAATATTAAAAATAATAGTGCCATTCCATATCAGAGAAGTTATAAATTATATGACTCTGAGATAGAGGATACTAAAAAAATTATTAGTGAATGGAAAGAAAAGAACAAGAACCAACTATAGAAGAACTCATCAGTAGAATTCAATTCTTGAAGCAAGCATTAGAATTCTATGCTGCCGAGTATAATTATAGGACAGGAAGTATTGAAAGAGATCAAGGTCATCAAGCTAGGTTTGCATTATCACAAATTGTTAATATTGATAAGTATAATGATTCAATCGAATCAGCATTAGATGAAATTAAGTATATGAGAGATAATACTTTAAATTCTGATGATATTGATAATGATTTCCAGTTGAAAATGAATGAAATTAATAAGATAATAAAAAAATATAGTGATCCAGATGAGTAAAAGATTTAATAACGACCCCGAAAACTTGGTTGTTTTAAATAACTCTGATCATAGATGGCTATATAAACAATATGGAAATGCAACATAGTGGGCTTTCATACATGAAAAGGTTAAATTAGAAGAATTAATTACTCAAATGATCCCAAAAAAATTATTAATTTTAAATATAACTAAATAAAAAAATGGATTTTAAGGTAAAAAAAATACATAAAAATGCTGTCATACCTGAGAAAGTTCATGAGAATGATGCTGGCTTTGATATGATTTGTGTTTCAAAAAAAGAAACTCAGGAATACATTCAATACGGAACAGGTATTTCAATTGAAATACCTAAAGGTTATGTGGGATTTATAGTCCCGAGAAGTAGTATAACTAAGAAAGATTTAATGTTGAAAAATTCTGTAGGTGTAATTGATAGTGGATATCTAGGCGAAATATCATTCAGATTCTATAAGATAATTACTGAAGAAGTTGATAGGACATCTGAGGTATATGATACTAGTCAGGGTAGATTGATTAAGAATAGTTTTAATGTGTTAAACCATAAAAAAGAAGAAGATCAAAAAGTTTACGAGGTTGGTGAAAAAATAGGTCAAATCATTTTTATTAAATTACCGTTAGTAAGATTAGTTGAAACTACTGATGATCTATCTGAAACAGAGAGAGGCACTGGTGGTTACGGTTCAACAGATAAAAAGAAAAAAAACTAAATAACAATAGATATGAACGTAAATAAGACAACAAGAAGAGAAGATGCATTAGCAAGACTACAAGCACAATTAAAATCAGGTAAGAAACCTCAGAAAGTCGAAGGTAAAGATACTGGAAAGAAAACTGAACATACCGAAAACGATACTAAACGTATCCAAAAAGAAATAACATTATTAAAGGAAAGAGTGTAACATGGCAAAATCATATCAACAGCAATATGCTGAAATACTACGTAAGTTAATTTATAAACCACAAAAGCAAACTCCAAGTAGAGTTGGTGATGTGAGAAGTAGATTTGTGGAAACAATAAGAGTTGATCTTGAAAAAGAATTTCCTCTTATGGAAATAAAAAAGGTATCGTTCAAAAACATTTTAGTTGAACTACTTTGGTTTATTAAAGGTGAAACAAATATTAAGTTTTTAGCTGATAACAACTGTAATATTTGGAATGATGATGCTTATAGATTTTATAAGCAAAACTATTCCCCATTTAGATTTGATAATAATGTAAACGGACTTTCTAAGCAATTAAAAATTGAGTTTAATGATGATTTTGAAATATCAAAAGAAAAATTTGTTGAGAAGGTAAAGTTAGGTGAAAGAATTGTTGATCAATATTTACAACCTAATGAAGAAAATGGTAAACCATTTCTAGCTGATAAATATGCTTGGATTGACACCGTATATAAATATGGTGATATGGGTAGAATTTATGGTTTTCAATGGAGAAACTATAATGGATCAAGTGATCAATTATTAAATTGTATTGAAACATTAAAAACTAATCCAGATGATAGAAGGATGATTGTTACAGCACATAATCCAACTGATTTAGAATCTAAAGATGTTGCGTTACCTAGCTGTCATAACTATTTTCAGTTTTATACTGTCCCTTTGACTGCAGACGAAAGAGCAAAACTAGACCCTGATTATTACTCCAAAATAACATTTGAGACTGATGCTGACATTCATAAGTTTGCAGATGAGAAGGGATTACCAAGTAGAAAGCTTTCTGTGTATTATAACATACGCTCTAATGACTTTTTCTTAGGTCAGCCATACAATACGCCATCTTATGCATTATTGCTTCAAATGGTCTCTAAAGTGGTTAATATGATACCTAGTGAAGTTGTATGTAATGCAGTTGATTGTCATTTATATGAAGCACATTTAGATGCAGCTAAAGAATGGTTAGAAAGATATGATAACCGATTCCAAAGTGAGAGTGGTAATGATGAAGAAAGACAATTATTATTTAGTTACTGTCGCTCAAATGTGAAAATCAAAAAAGACATTAAAAGTATTGATGAATTTACCATTGATGATTTTGAGTTAAAAAATTATATTGCTGATAAGCCGATAAAAGCTCCCTTATTAACATGAAAATAATAAACACACCAATAGTCGATTGTTATAAAATAACTCCGAAATGTTTTACGGATGATAGAGGTAGTTTCCAAGAATTATTTAACGGTAAATTACAAGAGACTATTGGTGATTTTAATATAAAACAAACCAATGTTTCAGAGTCCGATAAAGGAGTTCTAAGAGGACTACACTTTCAAACAGGTAAACACTCGCAAGCTAAGTTAATATCGGTTCTAAGAGGTCAGGTATTGGATGTGGTGGTGGATAGTAGAGTTAATTCACCAACATATGGGAAAGTAGCTACATTTATATTAAGTAGTGAGCTAGAGAAGGAAAGTTTATTTGTACCTAAAGGCTGTGCACATGGTTTTATTGCTCTGCGTAATGAAACTGTTTTTATGTACCAATGTGATGAATATTACAATAAAGAGAGTGAATCTGGTATAGTTTGGGATGATAGGACATTAAATATTGACTGGATGTTGAATGGTGATAATTTCTATATTTCAGAAAAAGACATGGAACTACCTAGTTGGGAAGAATCATATAAATTTAATAATGAATGATGTGTTATGGATAGTAGTATTTATTCTTCTATTGGTAGTTGTATTATTATCGATAGCATTAGTTACTGTAATAAAAAGGGCAACGTATTTATCTGAAAAAGATAAAGACTTTATTGTTTTTGTTATTGATATATATATTGACTATGCCGAAGAACTAAAATTGAACACAGTTGAAGAGCATGAAATCATAGTCAAACAATTAGAGAGAATAAAAGAAAATAGGATGAAAAATGGATGAATCGGTATTTACTAAGCAATATTATAGCAAATATACTGAAGAAGATAAAGAAGTTTGGAAGACCTTGTTTAATAAACAATGGGATTTTCTAAACTCAACTATGGTTGCTTCTAGGTGGTTCTATGATGGTGTTAACGAATTAAAATTAAATGGAAACGAAATTCCAAAATTTAGTGAGATTAATAAAACACTATCAAAAAAAGGTTGGAAAATAAAAGCAGTTAACGGCATTGTTGATGATGGTGATTTTTTCGAATGT
>Ga0306866_1000329_pt1 | contig 16053 bp, 29 predicted proteins | sample AntRauTorckE5432_FD_190450 | JGI IMG/M metagenome (GOLD analysis project Ga0306866, IMG submission 190450) | Saline lake microbial communities from Rauer Islands, Antarctica - Metagenome Torckler E5 #432 (v2) (version 2) | ecosystem: Environmental > Aquatic > Non-marine Saline and Alkaline >...
AGGCGCTCGGTTTCATCTACGCGGGGAGCACCGGACGGAAGCGGTTCTATCGTGACTCCGCCGGGGTCCTCCGACACCCGAGGCAATGCGGTGTAAACATCTCGCTCGAGGCCGCGAAGGAGCGCGGCTGGACCTCGGAGATGCGCGACTCAAAACATCGCTACGTGCGACTGCTCCCGTCGAGCAGGCGGGAGCGCGCCCAGTTGCCCAAGATGCTCCTACTCGAACCCCTCCCCTACCCGACCAAGGAGACCTGACCATGAAGCCTATAACCTACGCTATCCGAATCATCGTCGACGGCGAGAAGACGCTCGAAGCCTTCGTCGAGTCGACCCCCGAGCAGACCTTCGTCAAGTACCGCCTGGACGGTAAGCTCAAGACCCGTCTGCGCTACGACGAACTCCGCGAGGCGCTCGAGGACGTCGTCGAGAACATGACCTCCCGCCTGCTCCTCCCTGAGCCCCCGGGCGCCGAGGAGGAGTGACCCGCGAAGCCCCGCCGAACCTCGGCGGGGCTCTTTTCGTTTAAATGCGTTTTTAGGCCTTTACAACCGCGCCCGGTCCCCGTAGTGTCCTCTCATCGATCGGGAGTTGGTCCCGACCACACAACGGAGAGAAGACCATGGCCAAGTACCAGCCCCCGAAGTTCGACGAGACCGCCGTCGCCCAGATCCGCCGCGCGAACCGCGCCGGGGAGGCGATCGTCGCGATCGCCCGACGCCTCGACAGTTCTCCGACCACGATCAGGGATATCGTCCACGTTCGCGGCGCCTACGCCGACGTCGACGCGGCGGCGAATTGCCGAACGAAGTGCCTCTCCGACAGCGAGGCGGTCGAGCTTCGCGCGCTCTACGCCGACGGTGTCCCCGTCGCGGACCTCTCCGACCAGTTCAACGTGAGCCGCGGGACGATTACGAACGTCGCCTTCGGTAACGGCTGCTACTCGGGCTTCGAGCCGCTCCCGCGACGTCGAGGAGGGACCGAGACCGAGACCGAGACCGAGACCAAGGTCACGCCCGGACTCGTGAACGTGGTCCGCCGTGCGTACTACGTCGATGGGCGCCCCTCGGCCGAGATCGGGCAGAGGCACGGGCTCAGCCGGATGACCGTCGACGCGATCCTGTGCACGGACCACCCCGTGGCTAAGACCACCCCTTTCCGTACGAAGTCCTGGCCCAAGGAGGCGGTCGAAGAGGCGATCGCGGACTACGTCGAGTACCGCGACGGGAGCGCGCGGGGTCACGAGGTCATGTTCCCCGACTACTACGGCACGAACGTCGTCGACCGAGTCCGGGACGAACTCGCCATCGCGCACGCTGCCGAGATGCAGGTGATCAAGGACCTGAACGAGAAGCTCGCCGCGAAGGCGGAGCATCTCAGCGAGGAGCGCATCTCCGTTCTCGATCGCGCTTACAGGGCCGAGCGTACCATTCGAGTCGAGCGTGTCAGGTACGCGTCGGCCATCGACGATCTCGAGGCGGCGAATAAGAGGCTGGTCAAGACCGAGGCCGAGTTCGATGCGTGGCAGGAGAGGACGACCAAGGTCATATTCGAAGCAGGTAACGCCCTCGCCGCCGAGTTCGACCGGGCGACGGCTCTCGAGGCCAAGCTCGAGGAACTCGGTGCCTTGTACAGGAAGGAGGCTGACCGAGCCGCAGGGATCGACGAGGCCAAGGCCTACTTCGACGCGGCGCTCAAGCTCGCCGAGTCCGACCTGTCTCCGGCCGTCCGCCTCCTCCTCGACGAGGCGCGCTCGATGCTCGACGACTGACCCGTCGTCGCCCTCCCCGGGTAGCCCCGCCGTCCAGTTGGACGGCGGGGCTTTCGAGGTGAACCTACTGACCAACGGAGAGAAGTACATGACCAAGCTCATCGGAATCACAGGCAACCGGCGCGCGGGGAAGTCCACGCTCGCACGAAGCCTCGCCTCGGCGCGCCCCTACTCGCGCGTCGAGCTCATCCCCTTCGCGGGCGCGCTCAAGGACGGGCTACGGGCCATGTTCCCGTGGCTCACCGAAGACCAGTTGTGCGGGGAGACCAAGGGGGAGTTCGACGCGCGCCTCGGCTCGTCGCCCCGCCTCGCGATGCAAACGCTCGGGACCGAGTGGGCGAGGGAGACGCTGGGCGACTCCGTCTGGCTGCGACGCTGGGAGTGGGCCTTCGAGCAGTCGACGGCCGACCTGGTCATCGTCGACGACGTCCGATTCGAGAACGAGGCCGACCTGCTCCTCTCGCACGGGGCGACCTTCTACCACGTCGAGGGCGGCGAGGCCCCCTCGCAGCACTCCTCCGAGGGCTTCGGCCCCGCCCCCGGGAGCAAGGTCGTCCGCTACCAGCCCGACCTCGGCACCTTCGCGTTCGTCTCCGCTGCCCCGGCGAGGTTGCCATGACTCACCTCTCACTCGCCTCTGGGATCGTCGCGGCCGTGCTCACGTCGGCCTTGGCCAGGGAGGCCGTCGATGCCTTCTACGTTGCTGCGATGGTCACCCCGATAGTCTGGAACTTGGCGCACATCTACCGGACGCGATTTGCCTCGCCGAGGGCGCCCAGCCACCTCGAGGCTCACATCCTGGCGGCCCTGGCCATAACCGCCGGGATCTCGCTCGCTGTCCTCTCGCGGCTCACGGAGAGTCCCTTGGACTCGCTCGCGGGTTGGGTCTTGACCGTCGTCGCCGTTCTGCTCTATGACTACGTAGCCGGGGATGCCCCGAGCACAAAGGAGTCTTCGCTATGAGTTACGACGTCGCCGACGTGATCTTCGAGATCGCGAACAACCGAGATTCTCCCCGCGGCCGCTGGTCGCTGGACCGCTTGCTTGGGTTTTTCGAGCTAGAGGCCAAGCCCTACGAGTCGATCGACCACGGGACCGAGCGAGCGCTCGCCGCGTTCACGGCGGAGGACGAGACCAAACTCCTCGACCTCCTGAACTATGAGAAGGGGGCCATCGACGACGGCCGCCGGAGCGAGGAGGACGCGGCCGACGCGAAGTGGGTCGCTAGCCGCTGGTTCGTGGCTCGCGGAGCCTCCGCGCTCACCCAGTACATCGACGAGACGGTGCGTCGCGCCGTCGAGGAGTCCAAGTGATCAAGATCTCATCCACACGCCTCGGGCGTTTCCTCGCTTGCCCTCGCCGAGCACGCTTCTCCGAGGACCTCCCCGAGGAGAAGCCCTCGAAGGCCATGCTCTACGGGACGCTGTTCCATGCGTGCGTCGAGTTCTACGTCGAGCGCGGGCGCTGGCCCAGCCGAGGGGACCTGTGGCGAATGACCGGGTCCTACTCCGACCCGAGGGAGGCGGTCATGGCCTACCCCGAGCTCTGGGCCGAGGTCGGTCGCTACTTCGACTACGCCCCCCTGCTCGAGGATCTCGCCGAGATCCGGGCCAAGAAGACGTACATCGTCGAGAAGCCGCTCGCCGACTTCGGGCTCACGCTCGCGGGCGGGCAAGTCGAGGCGACCGGATTCTTTGACCTCCTCGACCTTGAGAATAGAACCATCGAGGACTGGAAGACGCGCGGCGACTTCCGCTACGCCCCGATCACGGCCGAGGACTTCCACGACAACGTGCAGCTTGCCTACTACGCCGCCGCGCTGGCCCAGGTTCACCCCGACTGGCCGGACGTGACCGTCCGACACCGGAACGTACGCCGACCCTCGGAGAAGAGCCCGTCGCTCGGGCTCGTGACCTACGAGGCGACGATCGACCGCTGGTTCCTGGACGCGGTCTGGAAGCGCCTCGACGAGGAGATCGCCCCGGCGTACCTCGACGCGCTGACCCGGGAGGATATCGAGCCCCTCGGCGCGCGACCGGAGGCATGTTACATGTATGGTAAGCGGTGCCCCTTCGCCTCGCCCTGCGCTAAGCTCGATGCTCCCGACGCGATCGGCCTCGATGAGCACGGTCGCGTTTCACTTTTGGACATGGACTTTTGACATGAACCACGCACACTTCGACGTCTCTCATCTCAAAGACCTCCCCTCCGAGCCCGGCGAGCAGCGCGAGCTCGCTAGCATGGTCCTCGGCGCCGAGGACGCCCCGGGCTCGAGCATCGAGGTCACCCTCTACCGTGCGCGGCCTCGAATCAACCTCGGCGCGCAGACGCGCCTCCTCGGCCAGCGCGGCCCGACGGGCAAGATCGTCGGGGGCGAGGGCAAGGCCGTCCGAGCCGCCTTCCCCGTCGACCGCCTGCGCTCGTGGGCGGACGCCTGGCTCACGGCCCACGGCTCTGGCTCGTCGCCCTGCGACCCGATCGAGACGGCGTTCGTCGTCGACTACCTCGACCGGTTCGGTCTGCCCGCCAAGTACCACCGCTACTTCGCCGAGGAGGTGTCGTCGTGAACGAGCAACGCATCTCCCCGCCGACGGCGGCCCCCTGCCCTCGTCCCCGGCCCTGGGACACGTACCTCGTGAGCGAGGTCCCCGGGGTCACCGCCCCGGTCGCCAAGTCGCTCGCGGCCGTCGACATCCGACTCGCGAAGCAACTCTACCTCGAGATCGAGTCCGGGATCGCCTTGATCGAACTCAAGGGCGTGGGTAAGGTCACCGACGCCAAGATCCGAGCCGGGATCGCGGAACTCCGCGAGTCCGTCGTACAGACCGAAAACCTCCGCAACGAGTACGCGAAATGAACCGAACCGAGAAGAACTGCCGAGCGTACCGTGAGTACAAGCTCGACGAGCAGCCCACCGACTACGACTTCGTGAGCGGGACACGTCCGCTAGGGTGCACGCTCGGGCTCGACCTCTCCGTCGTCGACCTCGTGCTCGAGACGCGAGGCACGCCCGCCGCCGACCGCGCCCTGCGCCGAGCGATCGTCGATCTCGACAACCAGGTCGCCGAGATCGCCGAGACCATCGAGCTCATCGAGGCGGCGTACATCGAGTCCAAGAGCAGGCCCACGCGCCCGGCCGCCGATAAGACGCCTTACAAGGCCGACCCCCGGGTCCGCCTGACCAAGGTGTTCCCCGACTTCATCGTCCCATCGCTCTCTTACCAGGTCGACGGCGCCTACGGGCGGCTGCGCGCGGGCTACGCCGACGGCTCATGGGAGGCGGCGGGGTGACCTACGTAGACAAAGACGTCCAGCGCGTCCTCGACCTCCCCCGCGTGGTCTACCCCCCGGAGCTCGCCGAACGCCTCTCAGAAGCGTGGCGGGCTCCGGGGGGTTCTTGGGTCCTGCGAGAGGACCAGGCCAAGTTCCTCTACTCCCTGGGTCGGTTCCGAGGCGCCGTGGGCGGGCTCTCGGTCGGCATGGGTAAGTCGCTTTGTGCGATGCTCGCCCCGCTCGCGCTCGGCGTGCCCAGCGAGGACGTCCTCGTGATCCTGCCCGCCTCGCTCATCGGCGAGGCCGAGAGCGAGCGCCCCGGGTACCTCGAGCAGTTCGCCTTGCCGCCCGCGCCCCGTTACCTCTCCTACGCGATGCTCGCCCGCCCGGACAACGTGAACATCCTCGACGAGATCGCCCCGAAGGTGATCGTGGTCGACGAGGCGCACGCGCTCCGTAACTCGAAGTCCGCGCGCACGCGCCGGCTGACCCGCTACCTTCGCCGGAACCCCGATACCGTCTTCGTCCCGATGAGTGGGACGCTCGCGGGTGAGACCCTCTTCGACTACGCCCACCTCCTCCGCTGGGCGATGGGCGCCGGGGCGGCCATCCCGAAGCCGAGGCGTATCCTCGAGGCGTGGTCCCGGGTCCTGGACGTGGGCGCCGAGGAGCCCCCGACAGGCTACGACTACAAGCTGCTCGAGCCCCTGCTCGCGTGGGCCAAGACGACGGACCACCGCGCCGCGCTCTACGAGCGGTTGCGCACCGCGCCAGGTATGGTCCTGTCGACCGAGTCGTCGTGTGACACGCCGATCTCGATCCAGCGGTGGAAGCCGTCCGTCCCGAAGCCGGTCTCCGCCGCGCTCGACCGGCTCGAGGAGGCGTGGGTCCTGCCCGACGGGACCGAGGTGCTCGACCAGCTCCGGCTCGCGGTCGCGAAGAAGCAGGTCTCGCTCGGCTATTATATGCGCTGGACGTGGCCGGTCGCCGGCTCGATCGACCGGGAGTGGCTCAAGGTCCGCTCGGACTACTACCGCGAGATCCGAGGGGTAACGAACCGGGGGAAGGAGGGCTACGAGACGCAGGGCCTCGTCGAGCGCGCGCTTCGAGCCGGGCGCGACCCCTACCTCCCCGTCGAGCTCTACGAGGCGGCGGCCGCCTGGGAGCAGATCGAGGACCGCGCGGACCCAGTCCCCGAGGCGGTCTGGTTCGACGACTCGGTCGTGCGCGCCGCGCGCGACGAGGCGGAGGCCAGCGGAGAGCCGACGATCATCTGGTACACGTACGTGTGCGTCGGGAAGGCGCTCGAGGCGCTGGGCGTGCCGACGTCGTACGCGGGCGACCCGGTCCCGTGCGCGCGCGTCGTGGCCCTCTCGGTGCGCGCGCACGGGACCGGGCTCAACCTGCAACGGTTCACGAGCAACCTCGTCCTCGAAGCCCCCGGGAACGCCGGGACGTGGGAGCAGATGCTCGGGAGGACACATAGAGGTGGACAAGCGCTCCCGGTTGCGTGTACCGTCCTCGCTCACACCCCGGCGCTCTCGGGCGCGGTCTCGAAGGCCCGGACGCGAGCGAAGTACGTCGAGGAGACGACGGGGATCAAGCAGAAACTGAACCTGGCCACATGGTCATAGGAGACGAGCCGATGAGTAACCGGAAGTTAGTTAAACCCTCGCCCGACGTCGTACTCGCCGACGCACGTGGCGAGGAGCACAAGATACCTGGTCGAAGCGTGTCCGGGCGCGAGCTCGTCGTCTCGTTACCTCGAAGCCGAGGTCAGTTGTGAGCAATCTGATCGGAGAGGCTCGATCCATCGTCGCCGAGCTCGGCGGGGATTCGCCCTCTCGCCTGGGCGGCGTCGACGTCGAGGGTCTCCTCGTGGAGATCGCGGTCGACCCACGAGTGTTCGACTACCTCCTCTGCACCCTGACCCCGGCGCAGTTGAACACCTACACGTGGACCAATAGGCGACTCTATATCGGCGCCTCCCGGGAGTCCTACGCTGCACCGGTCCCGACGTGCGTACTCGGGCGACACTCCCGACTCGACGAGGAGACGGAGCAGATCTTCCGTGACCTCGGCTCACGTATCCTTACCATGCCCGGCCCGAAGGTGTACACTGGGCGGAGCCCATTGCTTAAATACGGGCGGAACCCCGTAGCCAACGCCCTCTACTGGTCGACGGTGCGCGAACTCTGGATGGCGGGCAAGCTCGCCTTCGACTTCCCCCGAACGAGGCACGAGATATGACCTACGAAGCCACCGAGGCCGACCTACTCCGGGCCATCGCCGTCGACCCCTTCGACGACGGGCTCATCGCTGCGCTGCGCGCGCTGCGTCGAGGCGACGACCGACGAGGTCGTAGCCGAGACAGGCTATGGGAGGCTGGCCTAAAGAACATTCTAGCCTCGACCCGGGGCGACGAGTCCGAGTACGCTCGCCGAGAAGCGGTCCGAGCCTGGGCTCAGGACCTCGAAGACAACCCCGACGCCTGCCCCGTAGAGGTCAGCGCCGGTTACGAAGGAGAGATGGATGACTGAGCGCAACAAGGTGACCCTAATTAGAGGGGCGGAGTGTCCTACGGTGTACGCCCTCGTGGACGGTCAGTTCCAGGAGGTACTGTTGCTGGATTACGGGGACATCTGTCTGACACGCCTCGGAGAGACGAGTCAGTGGACGGCAACCATACGAGCTTACGACGGCGAGTTGGACTGGACCTGGGTCCCCGGCCGGTTCGACTCGCCGTCCAAGGCACTGGTCGCAACCCGGCTTGAGATTTGGAACATGCTGCCCGAGGCACCTTGGGTACCGAAGCCGCCACCCGCTGAGATCACCCCCCGGTTCGATATCGACGTGCCCGCCTTGAGCTCGGCGGTTGAGAGAAGGCTACGCAGCCTCCCTGGGTGGCGGGGCCGGAGCTCCGCCGAGCTCGAGGCATTGCACCTCGGGGCGACTACCTTCCGAGACGCCCTGATAAGCGAACTAGTGGGCAAGGGAGGTCTGGTCGATGAGTGACAAGATGGTATTCTCGGGCACTAACTACCCAACGATCTACGTCCTCGAAGGCGCGAAGCTCGACGAGGGGACGATCGTCGACGTGATCACGATCGCGCTCCGACGCGACCCCGAGATGCCCCTCGGGCACTGGACGGCGTCGTACCAGTTGGACGCCGACTGGGTCTCCGTCGGCACGCACCAGACCGCCTTGGCGGCCTGGGACGAGGCCGAGAGGGCCGCCTGGGGGTCGCTCCCCTCGTTCCCCGTCCCGACGTGTAAGCGTCTCCCGCCGAGCAGGCTCGAGCGCATCCGCCGCGAGGTCGAGGATTCGATCCCCTTCGCGGTCTTTAACTCGGTGAGCAAGGTCCACCTGACCAACGCTCTCGACTTTTTTGAGAAACTAATCGAAGAAGCCCTTGACTCCGAGGGTGGCGGGAGTTAAGTTGTCTCTCGTCAGCAGGGCAATCCCGGTAACCAGCCCCCCGGGATGATAGTGCTACGAGGGTTACTGAGCAACTTCGCCCTCTCGACGTAAGGCCAGCCTCCGGGCTACTACTCGGGTTCGATTCCCGAGCGTCGGTTCCCTGCTCGCTCCGCAGCGCGGACGAGCGAGACAGGGCTACTAACTAAGACCGCGTAGCGCTTCGGCGCAAAGGTAAGATCGCATGTCAGCGAACATTCTCGACCTCTTCGACACCGGTAACGACGACTCCTTCGACACGGACATGGTCCCCGACGCCTCGCCGTCGTACCTGAACAAACGATCGCCGTTCGACTTCGACGCGGTGGTCACGAACGCCCATTTCCGTGCCTCGCAGAAGAAGAAGGGCACGACCTACGCGATCTTCGAGGTCGAGTTCGTGTCCGGTACAGGAGTCCACGGAGACAGCTCGGACATGCCCGGCGAGGAGTACCGCGAGGGAGACGTGATAACGTTGATCTACGACCTGAACCCGCCCGAGAACCAGAAGAAGTTCGTCATCGCGGAGCTCTGCTCCGTGATCGACGCCTGCGTCGGGGCCGATCGCCCCGGCGTCGCGAAGGTCCTGAACTCCGAGCTCGGTGTCACCGCCGCCTCGAAGGGCAAGCTCGAGGACATCGTCGGTCCCGACGTCATGGACTACGCGTCCAAGTCCGGTAAGGGCCTTCGCGTCGCGGGCTTCGCTCGCCTCTTCGCCTCGGGTCTGCTCGACGGCGCGAAGATCAACATTGCCTCGACGGGTGATCCGAACAAGGGCTGGTACAAGTACAACGCGAAGGGCATCTCGACCGAGAACGACGCCGACGCGATCCGCGCTGCCCTCGCGGTCCCCTCGAACTGAGTCGCAGTTCTCCCCTCCGTAGCGCACCCGACCAGCGTTTCATCGCGCTGGTCGGGTTTCTTTTCCGAACCGAACCTTGCAACCGGAGCCCGTTACTATGGACTACTTCGCCGAACTCCGCTCAGCTACCGAATCATCCGACCAGTTCTCGAAGAGACGGACGACTATACTCCTCGCCGAGGCGTACCACGCGCTCGGAGAGGGTCGGTATCAGGCCGTCGAGGACTACGTCTTGGCCAAGGACCCGGCGGCCCTGACCCCCGGGCGACTGGCGGCGGCCTCCCGGGTCAAGTGCGTATCCACGCGCGACGTGGCGATCGTCGACTTCTCCGGGATGTCTGCGCGGCAAGAGGAGATGCTCGGTCGGCGGATCGGCGCGCGAGGCGCGATTGTCCACCGAGCACTGCTCGGGCACACCCTGCGCACGAAGTTGGTCTACGCCTCGGAGACACTAGCCACGAGGGCCCCGATTTCCGCCTACGAGGTATACCGATGAGCGGCTACGAGAGGACCACGACGTCGCTTCTCGCCCGAGCGCGCCGGGTGCAGGTGGTTAAGGCGGCGGAGCTTGTGCTCGAGGGTGGACACTTGCTACGGTGCATCGAACCAATCAGACACTACGAAGAGGAGAGCGAACGATGAGCACGAAACAGAGACTGGTCGGGTTCGACTACGAGACGTACATGCCTCCGAGGCACGGGAAGGCGACGCTCGCGGGCGTCCAGGAGGCCGTCTGTCTCGGACTATACTACCCCGAGACGGGAGAGAACCCCCTGTACCTCGCCGAGGATGGGACCCCGCTCATCCTCGACCTACTCCGTGACCCCGAGGTCGTCCTCGTCGGGCACAACTGCGCAGCGTTCGACCTGCCCGTGTTCATCGACGACTGCCAGCGGAGGGGCATCGAGGGCTCGCTCGAGGCCGTCTTCGACGCGATCGACGGCGGGCGAATCATCGACACGATGCTCGCCTCGCAGTTGGGCTCGATCGCCCAGGGCGGGGTCGCCCGGAGGCCAAACGACCTCGCGGGTTGCGCGAAGCGTTACCTCGGCATCGACGTCGAAGGGAAGCACGGGAAGGACGCGTGGCGCAAGCGCTACGCCGAACTCGCCGGCGTGCCCGTCGAGTACTGGCCCAAGGCCGCCTACGACTACGCGCGCCTCGACGCCGAGTACACGGTCAAGATCTGGCAGGCTATGACCGACCGCCCCCGAGTCGAGCACTCCGCCGACCTCGGCTTGCAAATCTGCGCCGCGTTCTCGCTCGGGCTCGCGAAGGCCCACGGGCTACGTGTCGACCCGGACTGGGCCACGAGGCTCTGGGACTACTTCGCCGGGGAGCAGGCGAGGTACGCGGGGGAGCTCCTCGAGCATGGGATCATGCGTGCGGACGGGACGAAGGACACCGCGAAGATCCGCAACGTGTTCGAGGACGCCTGGGTCGCGAAGCTCGGCCACGTGCCAGCGGAGCGTAGGTCGGACACCGGGCTCATCTCGACGGCCAAGGAGCACTTCTTCGCTCTCTCGGACCTCTACTCCGACGATGAGGACATGGACCCTGCGTTCCGCTCCTACGCCCAGTACAACCGGGCGACGTCGAACCTCTCGATCTGGCTCGCGCCGATCATGGACGCGGTCGACGCGGGGCACTCCCTGCACCCCTCGTACACGGTCCTCCTGAACACGGGGCGCGTGTCGGCCAAGTCGCCCTCGATCATGAACATCCCTGGTCGTCTTCGAGGAGACGACCAGGCGCGCAGGGACGCCGACCCGACATGCGTCGTGCCGATGGACATCCGAGGGTGCTTCGTGCCTGCGCCGGGGTTCGTCTTCGTGGCGTGCGACTACGTCGCCTTCGAAATGAGTGGACTCGCTCAGGTGCTCGCGAACATCGCCGGGGAGATCACCCCCCTCGGGACCGCGATCAACGAGGGACAAGACTTGCATTGCAAGGTGGCAGCGTACATCGTCGGGTCCACGTACGAGGAGGCGGTCCGGCTCAAAGACGCGGGCGACCCCGTGCTCAAGCGCTACCGAGGGCTGGCCAAGGTCATGAACTTCTCGGCGCCGACCGGCGCCGGGCTCGACGGCTACGTGACCCAGGCGCGCACCGGCTACGGGCTCACGATCACGGTCAACGACGCGCGCCGCGCGCTCGACGCGTGGCAGCGTGCCTGGCCCGAGATGCGCACGGTCTATGACCCCTGGATCCACGGGTCTCGGTCCTTCGACGGGTCGTACCGTGTCCAGCAACACGGCCCCGGAGGTATCGAGGGCTGGGCCAAGCGCGGGCGCCGGTGGCGGGTGAGACGTTGCGAGGCCCAGACCGAGGCCGCTAATACCGCCTTCCAGGGCATCGCTGCCGACGCCGCGAAGTACGCGATGTACCTCCTGGCCAAGGCGTGCTATGTCGACCGTACGTCCCCGCTCTACGGGTCGCGCGTACCGCTGTTCGTGCACGACGAGTTCGTGATCGAGACACCCGCCGAGGGCGCCGAAGCAGCCCAGGCCGAGCTCGAGCGCATCATGGTCCTCGGAGCCCAGTCGTTCATCCCGGACATCGCGATCCGAGTCGAGAGTAACATCCTCCCTGACAGGTGGTCCAAATGATCCGCGTCCCCGCCCTTGGTCTCTCGGCGAAGGGCGCCTTCGACGCCGAGGTCGAGAGACGCGCGAACGAGGACAGCGCGCGCGGTGGACTCTCGGAGGTCCAGGTGCTAGGGTAGGGGCTCACCGCTGATCCCCTACCCTACGAGGGCCCCTATGACCGGTTACGCCGACGATCTCCCCTCCCTCCTCTCCCTCCTGGCCATGTACTCTCGCCGCGCCGACGAGTGGGCCAAGGTCGAGGCGCTCGAGCTCGACGAGTCCAAGTCCGTCCGTAAGTTCCGACTCATCGAGGCCCGGAAGGGACGCAAGCGCGCCGAGGCCCGCGTCGAGCGTGTCACGGCGAAGCTCTCCGAGATCGGGCACAAGGCTCCCTGCCACCTTCGGCTTGCCTCGGGGGACGTCGACTCATGAGCCACCGAATCATAGAAGAGGGGGGCAAGACCCTCCTACGCCTCGTCGGCGAGGCCCTTGTGACCTCGACCGCCGCCTCGGCCGGCACCCACTTCGGGGCCGCGCTGGGCGGGTGGGTCGCGCACAAGCTCGGCCTACTCGAGGAGGACGAGGACGTCCCGACGGAGCCCGTCGTCGACCCGGCGCCCGAGCCCGAGGTCAACCCATGACCCTCGAAACCAGAACCCGGGTCCACCTGGGCGAGATCACGATCGTGATCGGCGCCCAGCGCTCGCTACCGGACGAGCAGATCGAGGTCTCGTTCGAGCCCGAGCCCGGGAACATCGAGGACGAGGCCGTCGAGGTCTACTTCGCCACCGGGGGCCTGTCCATCCCGGTAGGGAAGACCTCGGCGACCGCGCGCGCGCTCCTCGCCGGCGTCGACGTCCACTTCGCCCACGGGGCAGGCATCGTCCACGACGGGGACACGATCACGTTCGTCGGTCTCTACGACGACACGCTCGGGGACTTCGTCCGCGCCTCCTTCGAGGCGGAGTTCGGGATGTGCCTCGCGTGCGAGTTACTAAACATTGTTATTCTAGGGAGGTTCCTGTGAGCGAGATACTCGTAAGCGTCGACCCGGGCCTGCGCGTATGCGGCGTGGCCATCTTCGAGGACCGGGTCCTCCTGGACACGCGCGCCGTCGCCCACGACTGCTCCCACGGTCCAGGCCAGCGCACGGGCATGGCCGGCGCGGTCATGGACTACGTGGCCTCGAAGACCGAGGGAGTCGACTCGATGGTCGTCGAGCTCATGGTCATACGCAAAGACCGAGGCCGCTCGCCGTCGCGCGGCGACGTCCACGCCGACCTGATCCGACTGAGCCACGTAACCGGAGCGATCTGGTACGAGGCGGAGCGGACCTACGCCTGCTCGCTCGTCGAGATGGACCCGGGCCGCTGGACGAAGGGGCGCAAGAAGAAGATCAACCACCCTCGGATCGTCGAGCGCCTCTCCCCCGAGGAGGTCGAGGTCCTGACCGCCGAGCTCAAGTACACCCACGCTGGCTCCGAGAAGGAGGTCCTCGACGCGATCGGGATCGGCCTCTACGAGCTCGGGAGGCTCTGAACCATGCCAAATAGATCATACGTGGGCGTCTACGTCGCCCCCTCCGACCACCGAGCGTCGGGGCAGTACATGGACGCGGTCTTACGGACCTACGCGAGCGAGTCGGGCTATCCAGCCGAGCGACCGTTCGCCGTCCAGGCCCTCGGCCTCGGGGGGCTGCCCGCCGAGGGCTGCGTCCTCGAGGACGTCGAGGCTTCGCGCGTCGAGGTCTGGACCGACCTCGCCGACCCGGACGGAGAGGCCGAGGCGATCGCCCAGGTCCTCGGCCAGTTCGGATTCTATGTGACCCAGCGGACGCTCCGAGACCACGCTCCGGCGTGGATCGCCTTCGTCCGCCTCGTCGGGTTGACCGACGAAGAGGAGTACCGCCCATGAGCTTCCACGATACGTTCCGAGTGTCCCCCTGCCCCGCCCTGCCCACCCTCGTCCGAGTCAACGACCACCTGGTCGCGACGGCCACGCCCGAGGGAGGCGTCGACCACGTCGCCCCGCTCGCAGGGCTACGCTACCGGGTTCGATGCACCGGGGTGGACGGGGGCGACTGGCTCGTCGTCGTCGAGTATGGAGGTTGGGCGGTCCGACTGTACCCGCCCGGTCCGGCGTCGAAGGACGAATCGCTCGCATGCGCGGCGGCTGTGAGCCGTTGGGTAGCAACCCAGATAGCGAGGCACGGATGAGCACCGAAACGAAGAAGGAGCGCATCGAGCGCGCCGGTCACCTCTACCATGCGCTCGTGAGCGACGCCCCGGGGTTCGCGCGAACCCCGTTCGTCGAGACGCTCGCCGAGTCGGAAGCGGGCATCTCGGAGAAGTACGCGAAGCAGATCTACGCGTCGATGGACCTCGACCTCGGGGGCGTCGAAGAGGCCCGCTTCCGACGCATCGAGCAAGCGCTCGATCGAAGCGGCCGCCCCGCGAGGCGAGCGCACCCGTTCGACGAGGGCAGCCCATCGGAGGCCGGCGTGAGCACGTACGTCGTCGTCGCCGACGCTCACTTCGGGCAGGAGCGCGAGTCGCGCGTCGCGCGGGTCGAGGACGCGGTGTACGCGCTCCTCGACGACGTCGACGACGCGACGGTCGTCCTGCTCGGGGACACGATGCATGCTGACACGCACGAGGGCACGACGACGAAGGGGACCTCGGTCGACCCGGGTCGCCGGCCCGAGGACGTCGTACCCGAAGTCATCGACTTCGTTCAAGGTCTCGACGAGCGGGGCTGGCCCATCTGCGTGGTGCAGGGCAACCACGACATGTTCGCCTCGATCTTCGTGGCCGCGAGCGTGCGTCGGACGGCGAAGCGAGCGCACGTGCTCGCGAGCGGGCGCCTGGCCTTGATACACGGCGACATCCCGACGAAGAAGGTCTACGGGCATCTCCGCGAGCTCGGGCTGGTATCTAATCCGACCGAGGCGCTAATTCTACGTGGACATAACCACGTCCTCGGCGTAGAGTTCGTCGACGGCGTCGGTTACGTGATCACGCTACCAGCGGCCACCCCCCGGTCCGAGTGGGCCAAGAGTGAGGGGTACCCGTGGCATTCGCCCGCCGTGACCCGGATCGACCTCGACGCGCATGGGCGCCTCGTGGGCATCCGGTTCCAGTACATCGCAGGAGATAGTCGAACATGAAGAGAATCATCGCAGCCCTGGTCACCGGAACGGGCGCAGTCCTGGTCGCGAGCGTCACCCAACTGCTCCTGAGCATACTTCGCGCCCTGGGCGCTACGATCATGACCACCGTGGCCCTCCTCGTGCTACGAGGGCTGGCCGTAAGCCCGCTCTACCTGAACCTGAGCCTGCTCGCCGTCTGGGTGCTCACCTACTCGAGCCCGAACAACTCGTACCAGTCGAAGAAACTCAACGACGCCTTCGAGGCGTGGCTCGACTCCCGTCTCGACTCGGCCTACGTCTGGCTCCTGGCCAGGGGGTCGAACATCGAGAAGCCCTCGAAGTGGTCCGACGGGCGGTGGGCCGCCGTCGAGCGCCGCGCGATGGACTGACCCGAGCCGCCCTGGCCCACCGTCGACCTCGACGGTGGGCTTTTTCTTCGAGAGCGGCCTTGCAACCGGACTCGGTTGGACGTATAAATCCTCTCATCGGGTCGATAGTCGACCCGGCAACCCAGCTAAAGGAGCCCACCGTGGCTGATCCCGACGAGCCCGCCGAGAAATCCGAACCTGGCCCGATGTCCGCCCGTCGCCCCGGAGGTCCTCGGATGAGAGCCGAGCTAGAAGCCCTCGTACGGCTCGTCTCCCGGGCTGCGAAGTCCGGCGAGGGTCCTACGTCGCTCGGCACCCTCCGAGGCGCGCAGGAGGCCGAGGGGGAGCCTCTCGTCCGACGCGTGGAGTCCAAGGGGCTCACCCGCCGGATCTACCGGCGGGTCGCCGACGACGCGCTGCTCTCGCCCCTCGACGTGACCTGGGCCGACGTGGTCGGCGGGGACATCGCCGTCGAGCTCGTCCTGCTCGAAGGGGCGTACGGCCTGGTCGACGTCGAGTCGGCCCGCCTCGACGCCGACGCCGAGGAGAACCCGTGGAGATGGGTACTATGAGCAACGCGATGGACC
>Ga0306866_1000337_pt1 | contig 15853 bp, 25 predicted proteins | sample AntRauTorckE5432_FD_190450 | JGI IMG/M metagenome (GOLD analysis project Ga0306866, IMG submission 190450) | Saline lake microbial communities from Rauer Islands, Antarctica - Metagenome Torckler E5 #432 (v2) (version 2) | ecosystem: Environmental > Aquatic > Non-marine Saline and Alkaline >...
CTGCACGTCCTGGTAGATGAGATCGAGGTCACCATCACCATGGATGATGTTGACCTGATCGACGCCGTAGGTCGCCTCGGCTGCGATGACGACGCGCTTCTGTCCGCTGAGAATATTGGCCACGTGGACCTCCTTATGTGATGTCGCTGGGGAGCGGTTGCTTGCGGGGGGCGAGAGTCTTCTGGGTCACACGGAGGACCGCGCTGGCGGAGCCAAAGAGCGACCCGTCCTGCTCGTTGGTGAGCAAGCGCGCCTCATCGGACACGTAGGCGATGTCATGCACGGTGGAGCCGTCCTGGCTGTACTCGAGCAGCGTGTGGAGCAGCGCGCCGGTGTAGATGTCGGTGAGCAGCGCCATAAGCTCGGCGTGGAGGTCGATGGCCTCGAGCGCGTCGGGGTCCACACCATCGGGGCGCGCCACCTGCGCAGGCATGTCCATGATCGGCTCGCGAAAGATCAGCAGCGCGGTTACGTCCATCGACACCGGCAAGCAGTAGCCGTCGGGGCCAGCGCTGCCACGCGTGCCTGTGGGGCTCGTACCGCTGGAGGGGTAGACGCTCACCCACGCATCTGCGTTGGCGAGGATGGCCTCGGCGTTCGCGGGCGCGATGCGGAACACGTGCTCGGGCTCGGGCGCGGTCAGGTTGGCGATGCCCTGCGCGGCGGCCTCGATGGCCAACCGGTTGGCGTACTCCTCCCGCAGCACCCTCACCATGCGGTCGAGCGCGTATCGCCTCGCTCGTGCGAGGGGGATGCTGGCCATGTCATGTGCTCCAGGCGTTGCCGCGCGAGTCACCGCGCGCCACGTACAATGTGATCAGTTGGGCGAGGCGCCCGACGCTGCGAGGCCCGAGTCCCACGAGCGGTCGAGCTGGCATGGGCTCGCCAAACATATTCGTGCCGCCTCGGTGCAGCCGCTCGGCGTAGCGCAGCGATGTGCCCATCGCGACTTCATCGGAGCCCGTGCGCCAGACGTGATGAGGCGAGCGCGGGTCCACGAGCGAGGGGTAGAGGCGCTCAGCCTTGCCGCCCTTCCAGCGCAATACAGTGAGGTCACCCAAGACGGCCTGCTTCCAGGCTTTGTACTTGGGCTCAGCGCCGTAGCCCGCCCACGCCTTGCCCTCGGACGCACCGCCGCTGTCGAAGAGCTCACGCTCTCGGATCAAGAGAAAGTCGTGGATGCGAGGCGCCAGCACGGTCCACCTGCGCGTACGCTTGGCCATGTCTGCCAAGAGCTTGTCCACGCCCTTGACGCCATCGACTGTGACGACGCTCACCACGGCATGTGCCGCCTTGTGAAGGTGCCGCGCGTGTCGGTGCGCGGGTTGGTGTCGATGGTCGTGCTCACGGCGCTGGGCTGCGCGGCGAGCGTGGAGCCAGACGACTCAAAGCGCGTGAGCGCGTCCTCATAGGCTCGCATGGCGTTGGTGTAGGCTGGCGCGCTGGTACGCCCGAGGCGCGCCAGACACGCTGCCACGACGTAGTGTTCAAGCGCTCTCTTGACCTGCGCCTCGGTGTCGTCGTCGAGGGTGTCGGGGTCGACTCGCACGCGCTTGAGCGCGGCGGTGATGCGCCCAGCGCCGTCCTCGATGTACCCGGTGATGCCGGTCGTCGAGAGGGGCGTGCTGGCGGTGATGCCCTTGGTGTTGACAGGCAGCAGCGCCAGCACGTCGGCCAGCACCACGCCGTAGGTACGCACTGCCATCTACTCCTCCTCGTCGCTCTTGGGGGTGGGCACGAGCGGCCCGAGAACCAACACACGACCACGCCGCTGATGCTCGTAGGCAGCGGCGCGAGACAGGATCACCTCCTCGCCAGGATTGCGGTCATTGAGGGCACGCACGCGTGGAGACACGCGGCACACCACCATCTCGTCAGGGTCGCTCATTCCTCCTCCTCGAACGGCTCACGCAGCGCATCCTCGATGCGGGCGCGCAGTTCATCCTTGGTGCCGCCCACGGGCAGCCCCTGCTCGCTGGCGAGGTCGCGCAGTTCGTTGCGGCTGAGCGCGTCGAGGTGGAGCGTCGTGCTCACGAAGCCCTTGGGCTCCTCCTCCACGAAATCAGGCACGGGGGCGATGCCCTCGAGCAGACACGTCAGCGTCTCGCCCTTGGTGTGGCCGCACTCGCCGCAGGAGCGGCGGCGCGCGTGCTCGCGCAGGTCGGAGAGCGACGCCTTGGCGAGCCCGAGCGCGTAGTCCTCGGTGGCCACGAGTCGATGCGTGAGGCCGTGGTGGCCGCGAAGCCAGCGCGGGCTTGCATCGAAGGGCTGGTACGGCTCGCGCACGCCGTCCTCAGTCTTGATGGCGTTGGAGCCCGTGAAGATGAGGCGGTAGCGCTTGCCGTCCGCGAAGGCGTCGAATGTGATGGCCATGTGAGCCTCGTGGGTGAGGGTGAGTGGTGAGAGGCACAGGCGGAATCGAACCGCCAGCGCGCCACGAAGGCGGCGCGCTCCATCCCCGAGCCGGGGTCATGCCTGTGGGTGCGAGTCGGTCAGACTCAGATCACGCCGGTGATGACGGCGCCCTTGTCCTGGTGGACACGCACAACGTCGAGGCGACGCGTGAAGCGGATCGCGTGCGCCTCCTGCGCCTCCTCGCGCCACGTGGCCGAGTCGGGCGAACCCTGCTCACAGACGAGCAGCGCGTCCTCGTGGCCCATCCACGCCAGCCCGTCGAACTGATAGGCGAGCGTCGCCGCCTGCCCCTCGTTGGCCGAGTTGAACATGTTGTTCCCGAGCACGACCTTGCGGAGCGAGGGGAACAGGCGGCGGATGATATCCAGGATCTCGCCCTGCGACGCAGCGCCGCCCGAGTAGTTGCTCAGGCGCGCGGTGAAGTCCGGGTGAAGCTGGAGCGCCTCCACGACGTCGCGACCGAAGAACGCCACGTCGCCGTAGCCGCACTTCGCCATCGCGTCCTGCATGTCCTCGATGGGGGTCGAGGACGAGGACGTCCACGCGCTGTTGCCCACAGCCTCCTCGGTGTTGAGCGAGGTGGAGGAGAGCTTGGTGTTGAGCATCGCGTTGACGTCAACGGCGACGTAGGCACGCGCCAGCTTGCCGTAGCCCTCGAGCACGCGGAAGCCGTGGCCCTCGAGCGCGATCGCCGTCCCGAACGGGATGTACGAGAGGCCCGGGAACTTCTTGATCGCGTAGGTGGCGTTGCTCAGCCCGAGGTCGAACGCCTTGGGCGCGGCGCCCTCGGCGACGCCGTTGGGGTTGACGGAGCGCGCGAGCGTCGAGAGCGATGGCATCGCGGGGATGGTGCCCGAGAGCTCGGTCACCGGGATCTTGGTGCCGATCTGGTCGACGGCGGTGCCGTCCTTACCCTCGAGCCCCATGATCACCCGGTCGAGCACGTCGCCGGGCAGGCTGTTGCTGTTGAAACCCATTGGGGCCTCCTATATGCGAAGAGCCCGCCTCGGCTCATGCCGGGCGGGCTCTTGTGTGTGATGTGGTGGCGGCGCCCTTATGGGCAGCCGCCGAGGCTGATCAGTGATCAGGTGGTGGGGTCACCGAAGTCACCCGGCGTAAGGACGGCCAAAAAGACGTCACCATCGACGGCGGCCTCGAGCGCGTAGCCGCAGATGTAGACGCCGGTTGCGGCGGCGTAGGGCGCAACCTCACCGGCGGCGGCGGGCTGAAGCTTCTCACCCTTGTCGATGGTGTCGCTCGCTTTGAGCTTGACCACCCCAAGCGAGGTGATCGGGATGATCTCGCCGGAGTCGGCGGCGTCGGCCTGCGAGGCGCCAAAGACGCGCTCCGTGGCGGCGGTCGTCACGATGACGTTGGCGCCGCTGACCTTGACGAGCTTGTACTGACCGACCGCCGCACCGGTGGTGTGCGTGGTCGCGAATGGGTTGAGAGCCATGCTGGCCTCCTATGTGTGTGCCCTCTCGGGCGTCTGTGTGGTGGATGCTGCCCGGTGCGCTCACTCGAAGAGCGTGGCGCCGGTCAGGTGGGGGTAGCGGCTCTGGAGCACCTTGATGATGCTCGAGCCCTCGGTGGTCCCGATCTCGGTAGAGATGTTGTCCCACGCCTCCGCGAAGTCGACGGGCGCGGCGGGCGCGGTGCCCGGCTTGCCGATCGGCTCTTGCACGGTGTTGGAGGTTGGCTTGGCCTCGGCCTTGTAGGCACGCTCAGCCAGCGAGAGCAGACGCGTGCCACGCTTGGAGTCGGTGACGATGGCGTGCGCCAGGTCGTCGACCTCCTCGGCCAGCGCGTGCGGCAGGACGGCCAGCACGGTCGTCTTGGCGTCGGCTATGGCGAGCCTGCGCTCGAGTTCAGCGACGCGCTTGAGCGCGGTGGTCTCGGCGTTCTCGGTGGGGATCTCCTCCTCCGACTCCTCCGGCTGCATCATCTGCTCGATGTTGTCGAGGCGCTCGGAGAGCTTGGTATAGCCCTCCATGAGCTCGGCCACGGCCTGCGCCATGTCCATCTCCTCGCCCTCCTCCATGCTCTCGGTTGGTGCCGTCTCCGGCGTCTCGGTGTTGTCCGTGTCAGCCAAAGCGGCCTCCTGTGTGGTGGTGGCCCATCCGGACTCGGACAGGCTGTAGTGCGCCCCAAGGGGTCGCAAGTTCTTCAGGTGCGGCACTGACACGAGGCTGACCTCGCGCAGCAACAGCGCCAATTCGGCGCCCGTATGCGGGTGCTTGAACATCTTGTAAAAGCTTGGCGAGAGGTACGGGCGCCGACCGCTCGCGATCTCATCCGCCACGCCAGCGGCAAGCTCGACATCACCCCAGATGCCCTCGTCGTCTGTCGACAAGGCGCGCACGAGGCCGAGGGCGCCACCGTTGGCGGCGTGCTCCTCCAGGATCGGCGGGTAGTAACCATCTGCCGTCATGGCCTCGAAGCTCGAGAGCATGGTCTCCGCGAACTCCCCGGTGACATCGAAGTCACTGGCAGGATGCGCCACTGGACCCCACGGGAACAGGAGCCAGCGCTGGCGATCAGCCTCAGACATGAGCACGAGCGCGCGCCCGTCGAGCATCGTTGCGTGAGCGCTCATGAGTCCTCCTGTATGGCCGTCAGTGCTTGTCGTTCCGCCGCCGCCTGCTCGCTGATCACGCCAGCGTTGGCGAGCGACTCATAGGGCAAATCGTAGGTCCACACGCAGCGGCATCGCTCACGCCCCTCGCACCTGTTCGGCGGCGTGAGGGCGCGGTAAGCAGCGGTGCCCACGGTGGCCTTGCGTCCGTCGAGTTGGCGACAAGTCTTGCATGTGCGCGAGTCGAGGACGGCGGATCGGGTGGCCACGACACGACCGATGCGAGCGCCCTGGTCACGAGCCCGACCCACGAGCCCCTGCACCACGCTGTCACGGGCGCGGTTGATGGCGCTGGAGGTCACGCGCGCAGCGATGACGGCCAGCGCGCCAGCCGAGAGGATGGCCACGGTCTGCGCGACGCCTCCACGCTGCCGCTCCACCTCGCTCTGCGTCATGACGCCGATGATCCGGCCCAACGTCTCGTCAATGGTGGCGGCGGCGAGTAGTGCAATCTCGGCGTCCATGTCGAGCGTGTACGTGGCATCGGAGCCGAGCGCGTCGAGGTAGGCGGCGCCAGCCTGCTCGGCTGCCCCGCGCATCGCTGACTCGACGGCCTCAGTGATGACCACCTCCCACTCGTCACGCATCGCGCGCCGGTCGGCCAGCAGGTCGCTCGTGTTGCGGTTGTCACGGATGCGCGTCCGCCAGTCGGCCTGCATCTCACGCTGGATGCGCGCGAGGTCGACGGCAAGCGCCGCCTCCACCTCGTCCATGATCGCCTCGAGCCCGTCGACCTCGCTCAACTCGAGCGCGCCGGGGGTGCGATCGTCGAGGCTGATGTGGTCGTGTCCGCACTCGGACAGCCCGAGCGAGGGGCGCGCCGGGGCGGCCTCCTCCACTCTGTCGAACGTGTCGGGGGGCAGGTCGAGTTGCTCAAGCGCCACGGCTTGGGCGGCCTTGGGCCACGTGCTCACCGGGCCGCCGAAGAGCTCCATCATCTGCGTGAGGCGTGCGCCCTGGTCGGTGGCGCCGTCCATGCGCCACACGAGCCGGGGGTACTCGACCATCGAGCCAAGCTCAGCCGCCGCCACGCGTGCGATGTGCTCGTTGAGAGGCGCGAGGATGCGGCGAGCGTAGTACGGCGCGCTGCGCAGCGTGTCACGCTCCTTGACCTCACCCAGCGCGTAGGACCCCACCGACGACTGCATGCCGAGCAGCGAGCCCTCGACGCTGAATGGATGCGCGATCATCTGGTCGCAATAGGCGATGAGGTCGCCGTAGGTGGGCATCTGACCCGAGGGGCCAGCGAACTCGATGGTCAGCCCAGCAGGCATCTTCGCGACGTGGGCGTCGATGGCCTGCTGGTACTTGAGCGCGCTGAAGATGGTGGCCGCGTCCGCCTCGAGCGTCTGCGAAGCCGCGCCGTCGACGGGCACCTCTCGTACCATCGCGATGGGGATGCCGTACTTCTCGGCGGCGACCATGCTGATCTGCAGCAGGAGCTGCTTCGCCAGGACGTAGAAGATCGTGGGACGCAGCGGGCTCACGCCCTCGACGTTGTTGCCGCGCGCGGCGAGGTTGGCGAGCACGAGGCGATGGTCTTGGGGCTGCTCGCCCACCGCAGGCACGTACCACTCGGCTGGCCCGTCGCCACTCGTCCTGAACTTGGCGCCCACGAGCCTCGACAGCGTGTCGTCAAAGCACCACTCGTCCACCGTGCTCGGCTCGTAGTATCGCACGTCGTGGAGGTAGGTGCGCTCGCCCTCGCCGACCCCTCCCCACACAGCGTTGAACGGAGCGAATCCGAAGATCAAACACGAATGCGCAGCGTCCTCGACGTAGCGCGTGAGCCACTGCGACATCTGCGCGCCGTGGAAGTCCACGAACTCCTCGACGCGTTCACGCGTCGACTCGTCGACCTCAGCTGGCGCCTGGAGCTCCACCCTGCCTTGCACCAGCGTCTCCGTGTGCGACTGCACCGCGTCGAAGATCAGCGGCTCGCTGCGGTAGTGCTCCTCATAGATGCCATGGTTGCCAGACGTACCGCGCACGTAGGTGGGGCCATACGAGGGGGTGGGCTCAGCGTACACCTTGCCCGAGCGCACCAGCGTGCCGGGCTGGCCTATGGCCTCCTGCTCCGCCAGGTCGGTGGACTCGGCGGCAGCAGTCTGCTTGGCCAGACGAGGCGCGCCCATGCCACGCAGGGCGATCGGCTCCACCCCGTGCTTGCGCATGATCTTGTCGAGCATCGTCTTCACAGTCGGCGGCCTCCACCGATGGATGCTGAGATGCGCGAAATGCGCATGCCCGTAGGGGCGTAGCAGTAGGCGAGCGCGTCGGCGAAGTCCGGCGACTTCACACCACGGGCGCGCATCTTCTTCTTCGACTCCGCGCGAATCTTGCCCGCCTCCGTCTCCTCGAACTTTCGAGAGGATAGTTGGGCGATCAGCTTGTCGTGGTACGGAATCGAAATGAGTTCGTCCTCGGGGTATTCGGCCACACCCGTAGTGTGCTCGTAGGTCTTCTCGAAGCGGCGGCGCAGCGCCCACCACGCCTCGGTCCCCCAATTGGCGAACCGCTCACGCGCAGGCTTGTCCGGGCTGTCGTCGTAGCAAACGTGCGTTGGACTGGCGCCAGCGAGCACGCCCTCCACCACGAACGGCGTCGGGCGCTCGGCCGCCTGTCCTGCCACGGAGGCGCCAGGGCCCGCTCGGTCGTAGGCCAGCCGCTCCACCGACCTCTCTGCGCACAGGCGCAAGGTCTTGCGGGCGGTCTTGATGGGGAGCACCTTGCCCCAGTCCTCGATGTGTCTGGTGACGGGGCCACTGCGTGTCACGAGGACGTTGGAGTCCTCTCCCTGGTCGGCCACGTCCAGGCCCGCGACACGCTCCCCTGAGTCCGAAAGTTCGAGGTCGACAGCGGCCATGACCCACGGAGGCGGGATCATGATGTTGTCGAGCGCAGCGCCGTCGTCTCCCTCATGCTCCCTGGCAAATGCCGTGGGGCCGATGTCGAGGAGCTTCTGCGCCTTCCACGCATCATCCTTTCGCGGGTCGTCACGCCAGAAGAAGTAGAAGAGCGGCAGGTGGCCCGACTGCTCTTTCTGGTGGAACAGCGTCCCCACCCCGTTGGACGTGGACAGGTAGACGACCGAGCCCGCGTTGTCATTGACGGCGGCGTCGACAGACGAAGCGCGAGGCACGAACGCAAACTCATCGAGGAAGTAGACGGTCGAGCGACCGCCACGGCCCATGTTGTCGCCAGCCTCACCCGTGACGGTTGAACCGTTGGCGGGGTTGACGAGGCGCAAATAGTTATCATGCTCGGTGCGGCTGTACCCATGGGGGAGCATCCACACAGGCAAGGCGTCGAGGAGGTCGCGGATCTTGGAGAACAACGCCTTGGGGTCGCCCTTCTTGTCCACGAGTTCCTGCTTGCGGCTCCCAAAGGTGATGGCCGTCTCAGGCTCAAAGAGGAACATCCACGCTGCGATCGCGCAGAAGACCCATGACGCGCCAACGTCGCGCGCTTTCTTGAGCAGCCCGTTTTCGCCCACACGAATGCGCTCGAGCGTCCACGTCACGAGGTCGCGCTGCTTCTCCCACAACATCAAGGGCTGACGCTTGGGGAGCGGCTTGCGTATGCGGGGGTCATACGTCCAGGCCCAGTCTGCGATCCAGTCGAGCGGTGCGTTGGCGTAGTGCGCAAGCATGGCGGCGCGGTCAACGGCGTGCTCGTTGAGGTCGAGCGCAAGGAGGATGCGGCGCCTGATCTCGACGGTGAGGGTGTCAGCCCTTTGCTCGGGCGACCACCTCACGGTATCGCTGCTGGAGGGCGTCGGGCTCAAGCTTTTCAAGCTCCTTCAAGGCGTCGTCGATGGCGGCACGCGCCGCCTCTTGGCGTTCGGCGCGGTCGTAAGGCTCGAGCTCTCGGCGCTGCTGCTCCAGTCCAAGCTTGAGCAACGCCGTCACGTCGCGCGCCTGTGTGTCGCTGGCGTCGAGGTTGGAGAGGGCGGCGAGCGCGAACTTGAGGATCTTGTTGGTCGCGGCGAGGCGTTGCTCCACCGCACCGAGGCGGATGGCCACGAGTTTTTCGCGTACGCGCTCGTCCACGTGAGCGTCCCACGCACGCACGCGCTTCACCCACTCATGCTCGCTCGACCACACCTCTACGTACCGCAGGTTTCCCGCAGCCTCACCGTAGACGGCATCATGTGTTGCCTGAAGGCTTCGACGATGGGCGCCGAGGTCACGGTAGGTCGTGAAGGCGTTCCACGCGCGATCGGTTTCGCTCGTGCGCCGCTCCCACTCCTCGGGTTTGCTCATGTCCTTCATTGTCTCCTCACACTATAGCGCCAAGACACCGCCCCCACCCTCACTCGGAGCCCGCATCACCGCACACCGCCACGGCTTGCGGGCATGGAACAAGATCACCCACGCGGGACGACTGGTGCGTCCCACACTCCGACAGCGCCAGCGCCATACAGGCATCCTCCATGACCCGAAGCTCGCCGCATCGCCTCTCCAGTTCGGCGCGTTGCTGGCGGTAGTGGTCCGGGCAAAGCCAAGGTGTAGCGCCTACCTCGCGCGTCGCCGTCTTGATGGACAGCGCCTTGGCAGCCAGCGCCTTGGCGTCGCCGTTGGGGCGACTGGCGTATCCTGCTGCGTGCGCTGCATCCGCCTTGCTCGAGCCTGCCGCCACGTGCGCAGCGTAGTCGATAGCCTGCGTGATGCCAGACCCCCTGAGTGCAGCGTCATGGTCGTATCCCTCGGCGCGCAGGCGCCCGTACTCCTCGATCTTGCTCATCACCCCTCCCTCACTGCACTGGGCACCAACGCCCGCCGATACACCAACTCACCCTCAATCAATCCATCCACTCGCCGACACCACCTCTCCACGCTCGAGTGCGTCCCCAGGTACTCCCCGCACATCTCCCCCGCTGAGATCATCGTGTTGAGCCTGGAGCACACGTCACGGTCCGGCTCACGCATCACCCTGCGATGATACCACGCCTGCCAGTACATCCTCGGGCGAGGCAGGTGCATCTCCCCCCACGCGTCTGCGCGACACGACTGCGTGATGCAGTAGCGCAGCACCTCACGGCACTCCACCAGATCATCAAGGGGCTCGTACCCCTCCGGCGCCCAACCGCTCACGTCGACGAGGCCGAGCTCGAGCTTGGAGAGCATCGGGCCGAGCGAGCTCCGTGCGCTGGCCACGCTCGCCTCGAGCGAGAGCCAGGCCGTCACGAAGTGGTCCGCGCTCACGAACCTGCGGTTGCGTACGTGTGGGATGGCGTGCGTGGACATGGCGCGCGAACGCGCGAGCACCTGCGGATCGTAGACGGGTCGGGCTGCCATCACTCCACCTCCAACGCGGGCATGTCCTCCCACCCCGTCATCCACCACAGCGTCGCCAGCGCCCCTGCCTGCCTCGCACGCTGCATATGCAACACGCTCAGCGGAGAGTCAGCCTCTCGCCGCGCTGCGCCGTACACCGCGAGCTCGGTGCAGTAGTCGAGGGCGTCGAGGCCCAGCAGCGACCACTCCCACTTGTCCACCAGGTCCTCGAATCGATACGCTTCGCTCACCCTGCCACCTCCCGTATCGTCACACACAGCCGCGGCGCCTCACGGTCGAGCACACGCGTTGCGTGCAGCTCACACACCTGCCTGTCGTTGGCGTAGGCGATGCCCTCGAGCGCATCCAGCACCGCCTTGGCCAGATTATCCACGTCCGCGAACTTGCGGTTGCCCACGCGCGCCTCCACCTCCAGGCACACCGGTCCCTCGATGCAGGCGATGCGCGCCGCACGCGCGGCGACCTGAATCAAGCCCTTCCACGCTCGGTACTGCGGATGCGTGTACCGGCGCTTGCCCGCACCCTGGGTGCGCTTCCACGGCACCGGCTGGCCTTTGACTGTGAACGACTGCTCACCCATCAGCGCCCCCTCCTCGGCTCGAACACCTCACCCAGATGGCCAAACGCGTCCGCGAACGCGCTCCACCTCCAGCCCATGTAGACCACCACCGTCCCCTTGGTGTCTCCCCCATACGCCTTGCCTGCCGCCTCGCGCTCGAGCCTGCGCGCCTCCGGCTCCACGAAGCTTCCGCGCTCATCGAGCACACACCTGCACATCATCTGCGTCCACCTGTACCACCTGGTGCCAGGCCGCGCGGCGAACACGCCCACGAGCTCGTCGTACTCGCCCAGCGCCCAGCCTCGCATCGCGCGCTCTATCCACACCGCCTGATTGGACTGGCGGCCCTCACGGTAGCCGTACGGCGGATTTAGATGCACCTTGCCCTCCCACGGCAGGAGCAGCCCGTCTTGCTGGCAGTCCGGCGAGTAGATACGCGCCGCGCCTATGCGGAGGTTGGCCTCCGCACACGATGCAGGGTCGAGGTCAGGCGCGCTGCCGAACAGCTCGCGCTCCGCCTCGAGCACGTCGTCTGGCGTGTACCACTCATTCGAGTGCGAAGACGCAAACGGAGCCGTCATACACACCCCGCTGGCGTACCCATCAACGCCAAGCCGAACGCCACCACTGCGGACACCATCAGCAGCAACCACGGAACCAACTTGCCGCGCTTCACGACGGCACCAAAAGCCGCATTGATTCGATGGTGTAATTCATGAGTCCCTCCCCTTGAGCCACGCCATGCACTCGGTGAGGGTGTCGAGAACTGCGGCGTGGTCGGGGCCCCTGCTCGACAGGTCCCACAGCCGCACCACCCACCGCGGCGACCCCCAGGTCACGCACACCTCTCGGTTGTCCCACAGGGTCCACGACACCGACGGCGCAAACCCTTCGGGCAGGTACAGGCGCGCGCCTACGTGCTCAGCCTGGAGCAGTGCAAGCCGTCCGATCGCCTCATGGAGAGTCCCCCCCCTGAGTCGCTCACCGATGAGTTTCGGGCCGGTGCCGCCGACCGTTGCCTCCAGGCCGTATATGGACACCTCCCTGTTGAGCGCGTCGCGTAGCTCGATGAGCTGCGCCGCCGTCATCTGCATGTAGAAGTCGGCGTTGAGCGACCCGTAGCCCATCGTCGCGGCGTAGACGCCCTCGCCCTCGCGCATGACCTCGAATTGCTCGACGCCGTAGAGCTCGCCGACACGCTCGATCTTGATCACCGTCTTCTCACTCATCTCCACCTCACTGGCCTGACCACCAAACCATTAGATCACATCACGATCACTCTGGCAAATCTTGGGCGCTTGGACTCGCCAGGTACGCGTTGAATGCCGCGACCTCCTCGGCGATGTGAACTCGCACGAACTCGAGCGCCTCCTGTGGCGTATCGCACCACAGGCGCAAGTTCGCCTCCTCCATCCGTGCCCACCACTCTCCGTGAACCACCGCGTTGCAACGCCAATCGCCCGAGTGAGACACCGCAATCGTCCACTCGCCATAGTTGCGCGGCGGGATAGCCCACACTTCCAGGTGACACGCACAAGTTGCCCAATCCGCCTGCCAATCATCGGGGATGATTTCCCCCAAGGCCGCCATGAGTTCGTCTCGCTTCATCGCCTCACCTCCAGCGCCCCAGCCACGCCACACGTAGTTAGCCCGCCCGCCTCGCCGTCGACACACAGCGTGAGAGCGCCTCGATGCGGCGAGGCTTCGTGCGCGCAGGCTCCGCACAAGCTCAGGAGGGGTCCACGACTCGACCCGTAATGCCACACCCTATGCTCCCATCGCCCAAGGCACATGCCGCAGTCACCGCCACCCGTCGACCGCACAGGCCCCGAGCGGAGCCTTGCGCCGGGCAGCGCCAACACGTACGACCGCAGGCAACGCACGCAAAGGTGGCGTGCGTTACCATGCCACCCTGAGACCCAGCGCACACAGCCCTTGCCTCGACACGGCCCGCGAGTCACGACGGCACCAGCAGCCGCGTCGCATCACCCCACCTGTCGACCACCCTCACCGTCACGTCATGCCCCTCAAGCGCACGCGGGTACGTCACGGGGTAGCGCCTGGCGAGCTCGGCACACGCAGCCCCAACCGTGGAGCGCGTCACCGCCACGCCCTCATCGGTCACGGCGCGCCACGCCCCGCCCACGTTGACCTCGAGCGTGTAGGGTGCGCGCGGTCTGTCGTGCCTCATGGCGCCTCCTGCCTGCGCTGCTCGCGCTGGCTCGCTGCCTCACCTCGGGCCGCCTGGAGGCTCCAGATCACCTCGGTGGCCTCGTCCTCGCCCAGCAGCGCCACGACCTTACGATCACCCACCTCGACGGCGAGCGCCACCATGCCGCCCTTGACCTCCACGTTCACCTGCTGCATCACTCCTCCTCCATCTGCGCCCTGGCCACCAGATCAGCAAAACGACGCCGCGCCGCCTCCTCGCCCACCTCTGAGATCGCCACGGCGGCCATGCCCGGCGCAAAGTACCAGATCCTCCACGGCGCAACGCCGCCCCACCCCAGCGTGGAAAATTTCATCGTTACTCCATAGCCTCGGCTCTCTGACCACCACACCTCGGTGGCCTCGTCATCAGCCACGGCAGCGAGGATGGCGCGCGTGTAGGCAGCCACCGCATGCGGCGTATCCACCACGTGGCGCGTGCCGTCACGCGTCCACCAACACTGACCCTCAAGTGCGGCGAACATCAGCGCCTCTCCGTATCGGCCCGCACGAGCGTGGGATACAGTCCGCCCAGGTCATACCCCTCACTGTCCGCACACACCACGCACGCGACCTGCCGGCTCGCACACGTCACCGTCACTGCGGCGCCCTCGGCCAGCCGCATCGGAGCACGCGCGTAGTTGGCGCGCCCCTCGAGCAGACTGGCCAAGACGAAGGGATTGACCTCCAACTCCATCACACCCTCCCCACGCCCATCAGCCTCATCATCACCCGTGTCGCACACTCCACGTCCCCCGGGCTCCTCGTCGCGCGCGCCACCACTGCCGCCTCCTCCACCACGACATCCTCCCATGCGTCAAAGGCATCCTGGTGCGCCTGCACGAGCTCGCCGTCCGTCGACTGCCCACACGCGTGCTCCTTGGCCACGCGCGTCAACTGCCGCTCCATCAGCTCGAGCGTGTGGCTCGCGTCACTCTGCGCCGGCCACTGGTTCATACGTCCTCCCTGCGCACCCACTGCATGATGTGATACGCCAGCGACTCAGCCTCATCCTTGTTCATCTCAGAGCACCGCTCTACATCGAGCATCTCATCGCCATCGAGAGCGTAGGTGATGGCCTCAACGCAGAACCTCACGCCACGCGCATCGTCAACGTCGAGATTACGCGGCACCGACGCTTTCAGCCGCGCCACGTCCTCCTCGAGCCCCTTGATGATCTCGAGCGCGTCCCGGTAGACCTCGGGCCGCACCATTTCCTCGGGCGTAATGCTCATCTCTCACCTCTCTCTCAGTGGTCCAAAATTGACCGGTGTCGAGGTCACAACTCCCCGCTCCGCCCATCCTTGGGCGGGACACCGGCGAGCTGCTGCGCCGCTTTAAGACTGCCCCGCGTCGACTGACGACATCCTCCGGGGCCAATTACGGCTCGCTCCACACCATGCGGAGGTCGCCACGCAGCAACTCGAGTCGACGCCTCCGTGTGACCGGGTGAGCCTGCCCAGGAGGGGCTACTCGGCGTCGTGGGTGGTCAGCGCTCGAGCAGGGCCGCCACGTGCTCGGGCGTGTGAGCCTCATGCGACTGCACTGCGCCCGTCATGACCCCTCCCTGGGTTTGGATGCCAGTGTGATGGGGCTGTAGGCTAGATCCTTCACGACAGCACCTCCACGATCTCTTGCACCATCACGACCTCGCGCTTGCCCATGTACGGCTCCACGATATTCCTCACGAGCACACGCATGGGCTCGTGTGATGTCCACACGCTCGGGTCCACCTCACCATAGAGCTCAGCGCGCATCAGCAGTCTTGCATGGGTGTTCTCGGACGTCTCGAGGCGGACTTGCACGTACCCCTCGGGCACGTCGTCATCCCAGCTCAACACCCCTGGCACACCTTCGCCCTCGAACACGGTCGGCGCAGCGCCCAGCACCGTGGCAGCCTCCTCGAGCTTGGCATGAGCGGCCCCGAGGAACCCGTGCTCGAAGCGCGCCATGTACTGCGTCGCCTCGGCGTACCCTCGCACCATGTGCATCAGCGTCTTCGCGCCGGTGGCAAGCGCCGATGCCTCCGCGTTGTCCTCCCACCCCTCGGGCATCTCCTCGGCCACCCACTCCGCCACCTCATCCACCTCGTGCTGCTCCACCGTCATGCGGATCGGCGCACAGGCGATCAGGTCGCCATCCTTGGGCGGCCCCGGCTTGCTCCAGCCGTATCCATCCATCGCGCTGAGCGCGCCCATCAGAGCGGTGATGAGGTCGCCGATCTGCTCACGCGTGAGCTCGCGCGGCTCGTCGCCCAGCGGGTGCAACGCCACGAACGACTTGCCTGTCGGGCCTTGCACCCACACATGGATGCCCTCGACAGGCTCACGCGCAAACGCCACAGGCTCTCGCTCCACCTGCCCTATCCCCAACTTCTTGACCGTCTTGCATGACTCTTCGCCCATCTCGTCCTCCTGTGTCTGCCTACACTAGTTGCGGGGGTCGACCCCGCTGGCGTGTTGCACCGCCTTGACCATCACTCGTACCTCACGGCCATGCCGCTCGACCCATCAACGATCACACTCGAGTGCGCAAAGTGCTCGCTGTGCAGGTGATGCCCTCCGCCTGCTGGGGGTGCGTCTCCCGACGCATAGGCATTTGATCAGGTTGAGGTCACGTCGTCAAATTTGAGTACATGCCACAACAGATGCCACGTCCAATCCTCATGCCACCTTTGACGCTCGGCGGCGTAGGCGGCGGCGTAGGCGGCGGCGGCGTAGGCGGCGTAGGCGGCGT
>Ga0306866_1000342_pt1 | contig 15668 bp, 16 predicted proteins | sample AntRauTorckE5432_FD_190450 | JGI IMG/M metagenome (GOLD analysis project Ga0306866, IMG submission 190450) | Saline lake microbial communities from Rauer Islands, Antarctica - Metagenome Torckler E5 #432 (v2) (version 2) | ecosystem: Environmental > Aquatic > Non-marine Saline and Alkaline >...
TGAGTCTAAGAGGTCTAAATACCAAGATTGATTAACTACGTTAAACTTGAACACCATAGTAATTACCCTATTACTAAGAGATACTAGCTGTTCTGAGTAAGGACTATTTGAAACTGGTATTAATAATGCCATTACTCTGCCCCTCCTGAAAATGCACCTTTAAATAAGCTGAACGCCTCACCAAATGCCCCTGATACAGTCCCACCTGTTGCCAATTTCCCATTAAGTAGAGCTGAATTTGTGGGAACACTTTCTGTACTAACTAAGTTAGCCTTGGTAACTCCTTCAAGTTGGTCTTTACTCGCATCTGATATAAACTGTTCTATGGATGAGAGAGACTCTCTGGAAACTAGTATCTCAGTTACACCAAGAGAAACCTCATAAGAAGATCCCATAGCTGAGCCTTTGTTGAGGGTTAGTTTAGTTAACATACAATCTGAGACTGGGTCTTGGTTATTATCAAAGTATAGGGTAAATCTTTTGTGAGTGTCCCTAACGTACTGTAGGAGTTTAAAATTATCTTTTGCTAATTTCTGCTTTCCCCCACTACTCAAAGCACTATTTAAGGTATCACTAATGATCCCCTCTAATTGGTACACCTTATTACCATTCACAGCATTGTCTGAGACTGTCACCCCATCAAGTGTAGGAAAAGAACTTATCTCAGTTGGCATCTCAATAGCTACACTGCTTGTTACAGTTAGCTCTATAAAGGTCGTAAGGGTTTCCCCCTCAAGGGGAGGTATCTCTAAATATACTTGCGAACTAATAGCCATTATCTACCCTCCACTTGTGATTGACTAGCTTGGTCAATTACAACCTTTCTAGCGGCTGTTTCATTGCCATCTATAAATACGTTTATCTTAAATGCCGCTTGCATGGCTGTGGATTTAATTAGATTAGAGGCAATGTCTCCACCCTTGGACATATCAAAAGCCCCCTTAAATATCTCAGACCTCTCATCACCAAATCCAGACTTTTGCTTAATCTTTTTTTCACTAAGCTGGTATCCTAAAGAATGCTCTAGGGTCGATATCTTATTATCATCAAAGTTTGCTATCAAGTCCTCCATCACTACAGCTACAGCTATAATTGGGGCTAATATCCTTACAAAGTTTAGCATTAGGGACATTAAAAATCCATTAGCTCCTGCTAAGGCTTTAGATAGTCCAAGAGTTGCTAAAGTTATAGCTCCAATTCCTCCAACTACCTTTCCTCTCTGAGTAGAGAATGTCTCTATTAGTTTTTCTGACACTGCGCCTAATACATAGAATACCGAATCCAATATTGGAATAATAACTTCGGCTAGTTCCCCTATGATTTTAAATATTAACTTAAACACTTGGCTTAAGCCTTTCATTCCTTCCTCAGACTCTCTCATGCTCATTGCTAGTTCATTGAACATTTCGCCTACACCCTCACCAAAACCAGACTTAAATATAAGGTCTTGGCTTGACTCAAGCTCTTTAAAGAATTTACCTTGAGCAACTCGTGCTGTTAACATTTTCTGTTCTAAACCAACAGCGGCAACTTTTTTCATCTGCCTAGCTACCTTGGGTAAAACATCTTCTGCGAGAAGTTTTCCTGACTCAACTTGAGCTAATAATTCCTTTGTGCCTATGCCTAAAGCATCAGCAAATATGCGTATACCGCCCGGCATACTTTCGGCAAATTGTCTTTTTAATTCCTCAGAACTAATGGTCGATTTGTTCATCATTTGTTGTATTGCTGTAAATGATAATTTCATTCTCTCTTTGGACACGCCTAGAGTTGTTCCTAACTCTGCCATACCCTCGAATAACAAGTTAACCTCATCTGTAGGTAGCTTACCCTTAGATGCGAATACGAACTTAGTGTATTGGTCCGCTGTATCTAGTAAGCTCAGTCCGAGTCTATCTGTTAACTTATCTAAGTTGGCAATCTGTTCGTTGGCCTCCTCTGTCGTACCCATAGCCGCTAACATGGCACTATTCAATGCTTCAAAGCTTTGACCTGTCTTGTTAATAGCCGCTGTCCCTGCCATCAATGCGAAGACACTAGCGTAAGACCTTATAAGGTGGTTTGTAGAGTCCCCTAAGCCTCTTTGAGCCGCTGAGGTTCTCTTACTAGCTCTCTCTACCCTTCGTAGCTCTATAGCTGTCCTACGGAGCTTATCTACCAAGTGTCTATTTGCTTCAGCACTCTGTAATGTGGCTTTAGTTAAATTCTTATGGTATGCCTTAACCGCCGCAGATGCTTTACGAGGATCTTGTCTAGAGATGGTTTGCATCATATCTGAGTCAGCGAACCTTCTAGTTTTTGTTTTGTTAGCTCCAGAGACATCAGCTCTACGTGCTCTCTCTGCATTAGCCGCCGCTAAGTCTGCCTTCTCTTTAGCTACTCGTTTATTAGAGGCTTTAATTACTAACTCATCTTCCTTGGCTTCTCTTAGCTTCTTAGCTCTAAAGTCTGATTGAGCTTTAGCTTCAGCTTTACTCCGAGTTTCAATAGCTGTTTCTCTGGCTTTATTTAATGCTTTCTCATCCCTGTGTATCTCTTTGTAATGAGCTGTTCTCATTTCCTCATTGAGCTTAGCGGTCTTCTCCATCTGCTTTTCTTTGAAGCTACTCTCAGCTTTAGCCCGAGCCTCCTCAGCTTTTCTTTGACTCTTAGGATTCAGAGAGGGCTTAATATCAAAATTTTCTGCTCTTATTTTACTTAAAAATTCTTTAAGTCCTTGTAAGGCTTTTTTATCATCCCAACCTAACTGGACAATGAAATCATCCATACTATTACCTTTGCTCATTCCAACTCCTACTAAGTTTTCTTCTCATTATCTTTGTACCTTGCATACTCTAAGTCATCTAATTGAGTGACTACCTCTTTGTGATATATAAACTCTGACAGTGTCATATCCCAAAGCAGGGTGTGAATAGACTCTTTGTTGTACTTACTATTGTAGACGGAATAAGCTAAAGACAGGTCAGTTGGTAGGACATCACAAGAGCCTACCTTACTCTGTACTAGACTAGAGAAGTACCCGCTAGTAGAGTTTTCACCGCTGTAATTAATCGGGCTTTGATACCCTTTCCTATAAAAAAAGTCTGGAAGTTTTCTCTCAGTGCAAACTCCATAATCTCTAGGAGTTCACCGTAGTTGCCGCTGAAGTATTCTTCTATATCTACTTCATCACCATCAATTAGGAGTCCCGCTAATAAAAGCTGTATTAATTCTAAAATATCTACTTTATCTAGTTGTGTAACTAGCACTAGAGCTAAATCACTAAATGACTTAGGCGCTCCATGTATTAGGTCATCATGCCTAACACCATCAACAGCACTACCAATAGTAGGTGCTATTAAGCATATCAATTCTTTTGCTACATTAATGCCTTTGGACATAGGAAGCTTCTGAATGCTAACCTCAATTCCAGTTTCCTCTAACTTAAAACTTTTCCTACCTTTGCCCATTACTTCCTTTAGACTAGCCATTCTATTTTCTCCTTAGTAAAAAGGAGGCATAAAGCCTCCTATATATTCTTACACGATCCCACTAGGGGCTGTTACCTCAGCTACACCTTTCAGCGTATTGATAAGGCTCTTTGCATTAGCTATAACTGATGCGTCATCAATGAAGTCACCAACGTTAGCGAACTGTAGGTTTTCTACAAAGAATACCCAAACTTTAGACTGTTGCTCATCAGCTAAGTTCATTTCAGGTGGTGTCATAATGTGACAACCTTTGGCATAACATAAGTAGCCTCCACTAGGGTCACTAACCTCAATGTCACCTCTAAGAAGCTCATCATTAATATCCTGATAGTTCTGTACGTGGCTTAGAGTAGCATTGCTAGTTGAGTTTTGTAGCAAGGTAAAAGTGATCGTACCTGTCTTATCTGCATTAACTGTTAGTCCTACATCACCTTGAGAGCCTACTACACTGGAGCTATTATCACTGCTCCTCACTGCTTGAATAAATGATCCTTCAGCAAATCCAGTGAGCTTGAGTGATGAAAATAGCGCGTTGACATTCTTTGGAGAATATGTTCTTTGTGTACTCATTTCTTTTCCTTATCCTTATAGATCTATGCTTAAGATGCCTTGGATAGGGTCTACTATCTCAATAGCGTTAGTAAGCTCTGCTTGCCAAGTACCCTGTGTGTAGATCCTATTGGACTTATCAGAAGCGGATACTTTAGAGAGCCTTGGGAAGTTCACAACAAAATTAGGGTTTATAAATGCTCTATCTACATAGCGGTTAAGAACTCCCCTAACAACAGCGGAGAGTTGGAGTATACCTGCATCATTGTAAGGTATTTTACTACCCGTCTGAGAGATAAGTAATCTAACTAACTCAGTAGTCATATCGTAGTTAAGGTTATCTCTACCTCTTATAATGTCAATAGACTCACCGCTAGCTGTACGACCATTACGAAGCACACTAGAACCTAAATCCTCAATGAATGCGGCGTTACGAGCGTCAACGCTACCCTTTTCAGTGGTGCTAAGGTTTAAGCCAGTGACAGGGCTTGTAGACGCCGCTAAGGAGATAACTAAGTTAGACCATGAAACACTACCTGCTGTAAATCCCGCATTGAAACCTACATATTTCATTTCTGGAAAGTCTGTATCAGCGGATTGATGAAAGAGGCCCTTAGTTCTAAAGTGCTTGGCGGTCTTAATTTTACCAAGTATGTCTGAACTAGTTCCATCAACATAAGCCGAAACAGCTCCTGCCTCATATGCACTAAAGAAGTACATCTTACTTGTGGCTTCAATAGCTGTTGCCATAGCAAGGACAAAAGTTTCTGAATGATCATCTGCTGAGATAAAGTAAAAGTCGTTATCCTCAGCTTCGATTGCCACTAGGACTTGCGGAGCTGTTTCTGTAGAGGCGTATGTATCAGCAATATTGGTAGATATGTTACTAAAGTAAACTAAAGCTGAACCATCGGCTGCAATAGATATTACTTCATCTGTTGCAGAGATAGTTATATTACCGTCGATATCAGTATTAGCTTCTATTGCTGAAACTATCTCGGCGGCAACAGCATTAGCGTTAGCCCCTGACACTGAAACAGCTACAGAGAATATATCTGTACCATCTTTTACAAAGACGGTAAGAGACCCTGTGGTTGAGCCGTCTGCTACTGTAAGAGTGGTGTCAGAGTCCCTACGACCAACCTTAATAACCGCTGGACGGGGACTAGTACCAAAACCACTTTGCAAGGCTTTGTAAGCTTTAGAAGTAGTTGGTAAATCTACAGCCGCATCTTGCAAAGAAGAATAGGCTCTTACACGTTCTGGGAAATAATTGTGAGAACTTACGAACAAGGGAGTTCCAAACCCCACTGACGTTAAGCTAGCGTTTTGTAGTGCTATATTAACTGTACTTATATTTTTATATGTCATTTATTTAAACTCCTGAGTTTATGGGACATTTGTTTCTATATTAATTGGAGACTCTTCTTGATCATAATCATCATAGGAGCTACCATCCATTTCTAATTTCTCTATTATCTCTATAGTGTTATCAACTACTAATGATTCCATTCCAAATTCATAAATACTCCTAGCATTCTCTCTAAAGTCTGTCTCCATCTTAGATGAGTTTCTGACAATATTCTGAATGTTTGTAAGTTCAGCATTAGTTATATTCTCACTTAGAGAGACACTTCCTTGGGATGAGAACATTCTTGTATTTAACTCCGAAGCAATACTAATCGCATTATCGGCAACACCCCCCATAACCTCTACAGTAAATGTAGAGACATATTCTACAATAGTCACCTCATCATCGTTATCATTTAAATACCTATCTTTGATATCCCTACCTAGTGGTATAGCGGTGATGTAGCTAACTAAGATGTAAGGAAATTTAGGTTCCAGTACCGCCTGTCTTTTAACTAGGACAGAGGGGACTTGAGTATTTCCTTCACCTTTTAATGTAGATAATCTACTTCCTACTAGCTCAGTGATCACTCTACATAACCCCCTCTCAACTGAATCTATGTCTAAGCTCATATTTTATCTTTCCTTAGTAGGATGTACCTGTAGTGGTCTGAAGATAGTCCATAATGTGTCCAATCAGCGTCCGCGTATATTTCATACCTAAGGCCCTTTATAATAGTCTCATCTGAGGTTGTTTGTAGGATATCGTCAGAGACTTTTAATTTAGCTTTGGTGTAGAGTTTATAAGTAGCCCTTGCCCTAATTGATTCCTCAAGTCTGAGCTTTTCCCTACCACTACCTAAGGGTTGTAGACTTCCTCTTATAAGGACTTCCTCTTCTGTAGAGTCCTCTATAAATTTTCCATCTTTTAAGTAACCCTCTGACACTTCTTTTCTCAGCATGGTTAAGGGTGTTCTATCTAATAATCCCATTAGTAAGCTCCATATCTTATTGTGTTATCTGAAGTATTCTTCCATGCCCAAGAGCCTTTTAAATAGCCCTGATAGATTAACGGGGAGTCACCATCTTTAAAATCAGCCCAACTTGGTGAGTTACTTGGGTTGTTTTGGCTAGGAACACCAAACAGGCTCTTTGCATACTGGGTTAAATCTGAACCTATATTGTCTAGGTTTCTATTAAGTGGTTTACTCTCATAGAGATAGTTTTTTATTGATTGATTAATAACTCTAGTAAACATATTCCCAACTCTTAAGTTTGAGGCTATGTCTGGTAACAAACTTCTTTGCGGGAAAGTTATACTTAAATGATTGGCTAGGTCAGCATAGCTCATTTCCGCTGTAGGGTGTTCCCCTGACTCTTGAAAGTGTCCAGTTTGTAGCTTAGTCATTCCTAGCTTGATTATTCTTTTTCTAAGCTTTTCCATTTTCTTGCTAGATAATACAACCCTCCCCTTAAAAGCCATTACTCTCTCCTTTCTACAAAAATTGAGAACTCATTGTAGTCAGAATCAGATGGGAGGCTAATTATATTATTATCAGAGTTATTCTTTCTTTCTGTAACATCCGAGTTAGAGATACCCCCTGCAAAGGGGACTGGACTTCTTATACCCGATATGTCTGGGTCACTAATAAAGGATTTTAACCACTTGAGGTAATTGTCGAACTGCTGATTACCGTAGATCTCTACTTGGTCAACTACCTCCCTAGTGTTACCAGTAAACCTAGCAAGAATGGCTTTAGCACACTCAATTGAGGCTAGGACTTCATTCTTGTTAAGTGTGATGTAAAAGTGAGCGTACCACTTGTCATCTAAATATTCGTTGTCATTGCTAGTGTCACCAACTTTAAGTCTTATCCTATCTAGCGGGTTTTTAGGATCATTTGAAAACATTTGTATCTCCTAAAATCAAAAAAGGGGCATGAAGCCCCTTTTAATTTTTATCACTCTTAGTTAGAAGAGATGATGTTTACAATTGACTGTGGCTTAGTACAGAAGTACAATTTAGCCATTTCCAACTCTAGGTCCATATACTCACCCTTAGGGTCAACATACTCGTAGGCGAACATTGGCTGACCTACTTGGTTAGCTCCTGCAAGCTTGTTAGAAGGACCGTTATAGCCTCGGAACAAGTCACGTACCCCGCGAGCTACTGCCTTACCAGTTGAAGCCTCAAATGACTTCTCAGTGGTTCCATCTGGCATGTTAAATACTGCATCGTAGGAGATGAAACGAACGCCTCTATGCTCAACAACATCTGAGATGCCCCAAGTCATATAGTTAGACAAGTCATCACGTAGACGCTGATTGCCAGAGTTCTGATACTGGTTGTACACCTCACGGAAGCGAGGGTGGTTTATCAACTTATCAAAGAACTCAGAGTCAACGAAGAAATCTACTCCTTGAATAGCACCACCTGTCTTTACAGTAGAGGCAATGTGACGTTTAACCTCATTGATCTTCTTATCAATATCAGTGGTGGCTGTACCTAGGGCAAAGTCAACCTCAAAAGGGCTAATGTTAAAAACACTATACATGTTAGCAACAACTGCACCATCTGGGGTTTTCATAATACCTTTCATAGCCTGTAACTGCATGTACTCGTCAGTCTGATCAGCGGCTAGCCTCATGTCTGTCAATTTCTCAACACGTACACGGTTTAAACTTTCTGCTGTATCACCATTTCCATTCGGAGCACGAATACCCTGAATATCTTCTGGAGTAATAACATCAGAGTGCTTAAAATAGCTAAGACTTAAAGCAAATGTTTCTAGCTTACGATCTTTGCCAACTGTAGGTTGACGATCTCTACGACTAGTCTGTGGTAACAGAGTTATATCGTGGGTGTTCTTATCAAATACGATTGCAGTTTGAGATGTACCTTTGGTGGCGAAAAGATTTAGAGACTTAATAAAACCATATTGGTTCTCAATCTCGTTAATCTCTTCAGTCCATTCCGTCATCTTGTTTGCATTTAGAATATCGCGTACTACTGCCATTTTTTATCTTCCTTATAATCTGTTAATTAAACTTGTTTACGAACTACGATACCCAGACCCGCTAATACTGCGTATAGAGCAGTTTTCTCAGCGGCGGTGTTTATGTCTGCATTGTAGTTTAGAGCAGTGTCAGCTACTACAGCCGCACCACGTACTAGAACTGCTACGTCAACGTTAGCTGTGCCTGATGCTGGTCTTAACTTAACTGCTTCTGTGTCAATTAAGATTGCAACTACGTCTGCTACGTTGGCTTGAGCCGCTAACTTCAGGTTAGCTCCATCGGCATACAACACATCACCGATGTCAGAAGTAGCTGTTAAAGTCATTGAGCGAGTCTCACGGCAATAGCCAAAATCCTTACCCTGTTCCATTTTTAACAAATTACCTAACTTGTCTTCTCTTGTTGCTAATAGTGTCATAATTTATTCCTTATGCTTTTTGCTTTTTGATTAAGTTCATTACGCCTGTAAGTTCTTTTGCGTCAGGGTCTGCATCTCCAGATACCCCAGCTTCATTGAAATCCTCAGACTGCTCCTCAACTAATGCTTGAGACTTGTACGTAGACAACACTGCTTTGAAAGAGGCGTCATCTAATTGTGAGAAAGCTGAAAATACAGCTTCCACTGCATCAACAGAAAGATACTCAGAGAGAGATGCTTTACGTGACTCTAACTTATCACTCTCCGCTTTCTTATTAAGTTGTTCTAGGGAGGCTGTAGCTACACCTAGCTTAGTTGACAACTCAGCCTGAGTTGCTAAGGCTGATGCTAGCTCAGCTTCTAGTGCTGTTTGGCTTACCACTGATGCGTCTAGTTGTGCTTGTAAAGCTGTTGCTTGCTCTGTAGTCATTTCATTTTCTTCCTGTATGGTTGCTAAATTCTTATCTTTAGAATTTGTAAATATATTCAAAGGCACTGATTGGTTTCCTTCATCATTGAGTGTTTCTAAATAGCTAAAAAATGTGTCATGATCCATGATCTTGTCGATAAACCCTGTCTCAAGAGCTTTCTTAGAACTGTACACTTTAGCCTCTGTCTTGTTAACATCCTCTAAAGACATATCCCTGTAACCTGCTACGTGTGAGGCAAACTCAGTGTGTAGCTCATCAACTTGGGATTGAATATCTGCTAGAAAATCCTCTTTAAAATCCCCCTCAGAATCGAAGGGTACTTTAGATTTGGCAGATGTAATGTAGCTAGTCTTGTAACCTTTTTCTTTTTGGGCTACACTGTCATTCACTAGCTTCACTACTACACCTACACTACCTGTCCTGCTGTCTGGGTGTGCAATTATCTCATCTGATATTGCCGCTAACCCAAAACATGCCGAGGCACAAGTTCCATCAACGTAAGTAATTATCCTACCCCCTACGTCATTAACTCTCTTTCTGATCCTATTAGCTGTGTCCATCATGGCATAAGCCTGACCACCACCGCTATCAGCATCGAACACAAAAGTTTTAATTCCTGCCCTAGCCGCCTTATCAACATCAGATATAAGACCTTGATAGCTTGTCATGCCACATAGGGCGCTCATAAACGTACTCTCGTATGTTAAGGCCCCGCTGATTGGTATGATCGCCATAGTGTCTGTCATGGTCATCTGTTTCTGAGCTGAAGGATCATTCTTAATCCCTGCGCTAGGTTCTGTTCTACTTTCAAGATAAGAGACAATTTCTCTTAAGCTATCCTCGGTTATTAGGGCAGGGATATTATTAATCTCTGAACCAATAAGCCTGTTTAATCTATGAGCCATTATTTTCCTTAAGAGTTTTCTTTATTAGACGTTGAGCTATCTTTGCCATTAGCTTTATCACTAGTTCCCTCACCAGCGTTTTTCATACCATCTCCTGCGCGTGATTCTTTTTCTGGGAATAGGGCATCAAACTCTTCCTTAGACATTTTATTAACCCTCTCTGAGTTTTTAAACCCTGATCTCTCTAAGATCTCAGTCACTGTCTCTTGGTCCCTAGGTAAGAACCCTACACTAGCTATTCTTTGTACCAACTTACTAAGTTCATCTAGATCTTCTTCATCTAGGTCTTTATAGACTATCTCAGCCCGTTCTTCATCTTCCCAACCGTTACTCTCATACGTATGAGCCACTAAATCTTTATTAAGGACTCCTGCTATCTCTTTTAGCCTAGCTTCGATATGAGTAGCGACAATGCTTGTCTTGGCTCCCGCTAAGGAGAAACTCCCGTGAGAATCTTGGCCTAACTTTAGTATATCTGCAAATAGGGCTGTGAGAATTTTATCGTCCCAACGCTTTACAATAGCGTTAGTGTCATACATCTTGCCACCTTTGGTTCCCATTAACTCAAACTCAATGATTTTCTTACCACTATCGTTATACATTAATGGGTAGACTAGACCTGACTGTTCATTCTGAGCTATATTGGTTACTACTCTCTGGTAGTACTCGTATATAGCCTTATCTTCTGGGGTAGCATCTGGGGACATATACTTAGGGTGTAAGCCGATTACTGGCATACCCGTTAGGTCTCTTGATAAGCCTATGCTCTCTTGCTCCTCTACGATAGACCTAAACTTGTATGGTAGGTAACAAGCGTTTAAAGGAGAGTTGCCAATTGGGTTATCCCTTTTAGGGTTATACCTGAACAGTAGAAATTTCTTTCTAGGAATAAGTATTCCCTCAGCGGCTTTATCCTTTAACCAAAAGAAGCTAAATCTGTCTGTTGTTCCATTAATCTTGCTTAAATCCTGATAACAGCCTGTGAGGTTTCTACCGGACTTATCCCACTTCCATTTAGAGATAGTATCCTGTGAGCGGATAGGTAGCTTTCTCCAACCAACTAGTCCATCGTTGTACTTAGAGCCTTTAGATTTTCTCCTACGTCTAAACACTTTTTCTTGTACTGCGAAACCGTATCCTACATAAGAATTGACTTCTTTAATAAAGTCATGCCAAGTATGTTCCATATCGTGCATACACTGCTCAAGGAACCTAGCTTTCTTTAGTTGGTCCTCAGTGGGATCTACAGGGGCTTTCACGCTCCACTGTATCTTACTTATCATGATCTCCATTAGAGATATGCCAGCGTATATCATTGGGTCATTAAGCATTTCTTTATATGTCAGTACAACCTGAGGAAATCTTAACTCTTTACGTAATTGCTCAGTTACTTCTTTATCTACTACATTTAATCCGACTGTCCCAACTTCATTCATTGAAAGTTTAGGAATGTCGGCATCACCTTTTTGTAAGTTTAGTTTTTCATCTGCCAAAATTATTCCTTAAATTTTAAATGGGTTAGTTCGTGACATATCTACTACCACAATATTTGGTATCTGTTCTTGTTCATTTAAGTAATTAAATGTTGTCGCTAAGCAATCGGGCCAATCATCCTTACGATGGGCTGAAGACCTCTCGCCATTAAAAGCTTCATTCTCTTTAAGAAATAAATCTAGGGTGGCTTTATCTGGGAAAGATGATTCTACTATGTCTATCAGCCCTGCCCCTAATGCACTGCTAAAGGGAGAATACTTTGTAACTTTAGATTTATTTGTTGGCATAGGATCTGGCCTAACAGTGATACCTTTAGCTATTATTTGCCTAGCGTGGCTCTGATACTCGGAATTGTGGGTTACAATATATTCATTTGTCATATATAAGTGATTAGGATTATTAACCATAATACATACTCCATCAGCCTTCCTGCTAGGCACTATGCTAATCACTCTTCTAAACATTCTCCCAACACTAGGAATAAACCTATTAACTTTTCTAGGTAATTTAAAAGGGTTTATCTCATTGGGTAGTCTTATATAATGGCGGTATGCTAGAGACTCATTAGTTCCCTCTTTAGGTTCTCTAAGAGATACTTTACACCAACCCCCTAAGCTCTGAATAAGTCTAGTCAAAGTATTAGAGAGTTCCTTGGAGACTGTCACATACTCATACTTTCCTTTTTCACATACGTACCCATCTGTATCCATAAGCCCTTTAAGCAACTCTACTCTAACTGCTAAGCTAGATATTAAGTAGTTGTGAGGAATTGATTTTGTGGCGCTGTTTTTACCTATAAGATCATACTTTTCTAAGCCGGAGTAAAGATCCTTGTATTTCTGATTCCTTATAAAAAACCAGCCATAATCCCCATCAGGAGAAACCTCAAACCCATTATCAGTGAAATACTGGGGGATTTCCTGATCCATAGTAGAAAATCTCAGCCCATTGTTATGAGAACAAGTAATACAGCCATCCCCGATTAAGACTCCTAGTATATAGGGGTCTACTAAAAGTTTACTTGGTGGAAAGCTATGTTCTAAAGGCTTACTTACTGGTATCAATGGATTAAAACCATTTCTCATCCACTCAGACATACCCTCAGTTGAAATCACCTCGGCATATGGGGACCAAAGACTAAAAGGATTATCTCCATGTAACTCTTTACGTTTTAGTCCTGCTGTTGTCCTCTTATCACCTCTCCAACATGTCCATAGATGCTCTTTACCTACCTCACAAGAGCTTCCATCATTAAAAGTGACCCTATAAAACTCCCAATCCTTATGAGGAAAGATATCAATAACTTTCTGCCTAACCCCATCAGGGTTCAGTATAAAACTGCCTTTTTTGAGATTCCCTATATCTGTATAGCCAAGTGATGTGACTACTTTAGCGTCTAAAGGTTGTACTTTACCAGCTTGTCCAACATCGACAGGGAGAATAACTTTACATTCCTTACCATCATAAAGGGCTTGATCAATAATTATCTTATCCCTTTGACTGGGGGGCTTTCTAAATCTTCCTTTATAAACCCCATCATCCTCTTGATTCTCAGGGCAGTAGTCACCAACTATGCAAAATCTACCTTCTTGAGTTCTTATCATCTTTATAGAAGATGTGAAGTCTGGATACCTCTCTTTATCAGAAGGCTCAGTAGAAGCCTTATCCCAACCCCTTGCAGAAACACCACTTGGAGCTTCTCTTAATCTGACTAGGAGATTCCTATTAAAATAGTTACTGCCTTGTTCTCTTGCAAACCAATTACCGTACAACAATCTAGCTCTCTCTACATCCGGCAAACTGTTAAGCTCAGCTAGGTAGTTAGGGTTAGACCTCATAAGAATTTCATTGTCAAACAGAGTGCTACCTAAGAATGTAAAGCTCTTTGGCTCCACATATTCATAACGCTTTTCTGTCGGATTATATAACTTGTATTTATGTGGAAAATTTGTTTTTAAAACTTCGGGGTCTTGTGAGAAAACTGGCTTACCTTCTATGGTATAAAAGTAGTTTAAAACTCCCGCCATATCCTCATTAAAATACCCCTGCTCATCTAAGTAAGGCATAACCCAATCCAACACCCAACTATCGGGGTCAGGGTTCATAGATGCCATTACATAAGACTTACTTTCTGACTTAGATCGTAGTCTTGACATTAAGTAAGTAAATTGAGTAGAAGTAAAGTGTGTTAACTCATCAAAGGCTATTAAAGAATATTGTACAATGTGTTCAATAGGGGTCGCAACACCTCTACCAGTGGACTAACCACTTCTTATAGTTTCCTATAAGATCAGACTATATCATCAACCTAAAAGGTTGTTATGCGCTTCCACTGCCCTAAGCTTGCAGTGTACTCCCTAATGGGATAGTCGTTGCATTAAAAATTATAATTTTGAGAAATTTTAGTGTGAGACTTTCTTTTTTTAATATAGTAGAGAGAATTGCTACTCATATTAAATTTAATCATTATTTCATTATTACTAAGACCATTTTCTAATGCTTGGCAAATATCCATAATTTTATCTGTAGACATCCTAAAAGATTTGTTAGGTCTATCCTCCCATTTAAAGTCTTTTCTGATGTAATGATACGATGGGGAGTACATAATATTGTGTACAGAGTTATCTTCTAATCCCATACTTATTGCTATCTCTTTCTTTGTCCAACCATCCATTACATAAGAGATAACTTTAATAGCTACTTCTTCGTCATAAACCCTGTAAGATTTAATAAGCCCAGACTCTAGGGCATGTTCCCTATTACCTCTATATGTACACCACTCTAAGTTTTTATAGTGATTATTAACCTTTATCCCATCTTTATGGTTTACGCAAGGCAAGTTTTTCGGGTTTGGTATAAAAGCTATAGCCACTAGCCTGTGAACTTGCTCCGTAGTTTGTATTTGCTCTTGAGTAGTCAGCCCCAACCTTTCATAGCCATCCCTGTCTAAATGTACAGACATAAATTTGTTTGAAAGGTGGCTGTAGACTTTACCTGTTTTTGTTACTGCGTACCTACTTGTATATCTCTCTAGGTTTCTCATATGAACTACTCCTAATTTCGTTCTATAATTCTTAACTCAGGATTGCCATTTTAAAAGTTTCCCTGATAGTCACATAATTCTTCGATATATGTTACCATATAAAGGGGCTACTTAAAACCCTTGATGGTCTAGTTTATTCTTCTCATACTGTAAGTGAGTAAATTGAGTCTTAGCCCCAGATGGAAAGTGCATCATAAGATCACTTGCTACAGGCCTAGCTCCAAACTTGCCATATAAATCTATAGCCTCATCCCAAAGTCCTCCCTGACCCACTAGCTGTGTTCCATTTCTTCTGAAATATACAGCCCTGAAATCCTTATCTTCCATGTGATTTAGCATTCTCATAAGAAGAGTGTAAGTCTTAGCTGATCCCGCTGAACCTCCACAAAAGATAATATCAGCTTCTAAATTTAAAGCTTGTTCTTGTTTTCCTTTTTGTGGCCTAACTATCTCGGAATTGCTCATACATCCTCCTTAAGGATTACTTGGACTTCTCTTTGAACTCCGCTATCATGGCCTTCATATTGCCATCTTTATTAATTTCTATCTCAAACTCTAAAGCGTACTCAATAATCTCTGATTTACGAGTAAAGTCCTCAACCTTATTCCAATCGACTTGAGCGTCATCTAAAGCCGCTTGTTCATCAATCGCTATAGTTGCTTCACCGTAGTAGTCAACTATATAATGCCCTAGGCCCGCTGAGTGAGTAGCTAGATGGCAAACTTCATAACCCTCAGCGATTAACTTTTTAATTGTATGTACTAGGCCATCTTCACCGTTTAGTTGGTATACTGATTTTCTCATTATTGTCTCCTTAAATTAAAGACTATCTACAAACTATAATAGGTTGAGAGAGTCTATTGTCACATTCACTAGTTAGGACATACCCATCATCATATCTAGGACTAAACCCAATGATAGAGGGGAAATACACCCCCTCCTCTAATGAAGTACTATCCCCTATATCCAGAACTATAGATAACTCTCCA
>Ga0306866_1000343_pt1 | contig 15665 bp, 19 predicted proteins | sample AntRauTorckE5432_FD_190450 | JGI IMG/M metagenome (GOLD analysis project Ga0306866, IMG submission 190450) | Saline lake microbial communities from Rauer Islands, Antarctica - Metagenome Torckler E5 #432 (v2) (version 2) | ecosystem: Environmental > Aquatic > Non-marine Saline and Alkaline >...
AGCTACTTGGGCGGCATTGTCGCTCGTTTGCTTTCGTGAGTTTCTTTGATCGTGTTTTCTTGCGCCGTGTTCGGCTTGGGGTATCGTTTTGCCTATTTTGGATCCAGACCAACAGTGGTATTTGCATCATGGTGACTGCATAGAGCACAGGTTGGCCACTCTCGACTCGAAGGAAGCCAAGTCCTGTGCTGTGGGGTTTGATCTGTAATGGCCCGTATGAATTCCCAGGCCAATCTTGGCTACTTCCCCGCCCCGACTGAGACCATCGAAGCGATCGCGGAACGTATCTATGCCGTCCCAGGGACTTCGTTGATGGATCCATGTGCCGGTGATGGCAGTGCGATCAAGCAACTGGCTGGATTGATTAACGTCCCACTCTCTCGAGTCATTGCTTGTGAGTTAGATCTGACGAGGTCCGATCAGCTGAGGCAGAATCTACCGACATCACGGCTATCGCTTTGCAGTGACTTTCACGCGGCATACGGGGCGGGCAAGGTTAGTCTGCTTTTTATCAACCCACCGTACGACAACGAGTTAGGTGGTTCGGTTTCCAGTGAGTTCGCATTCTTGGCCCGAGCGGAACGGTATCTAGCGGCCGGTGGCGTGTTGGTGATGCTGGTCCCAGTTCGCAAGCTACGCGATGTGAATATGCGGACGGCGTTGTGGACCCATTTTGAGTCAGTAGAAGTCGTTCGTCCGCCTGAGGGGTGCGACAAGTATGGGGAGCGGATTGTAACGGCTGTGAAGCGAGAAAAGGCCAAGCCGACTCAATCGAACCTGCCGTATGAATTCCTGCGGGCTGAGGGTACTGGCATTGAGTACCGGACCGTCCCGGGGCAGGTTTTCGATCTAGAAAAGACATCGTACACCGATGGCGATTTGGAAAGGTTGCTTGACACTGAGTCCGCATTGAGATCGTTGGTGGGGACCGGTTACCGGAATATCCGAAACGTAAGGCCACCCCTTGAGCTAGGTGACGGGCACAGGGCTCTGTTGCTCGCAGCCGGTCATCTGAACGGCAAGGTCTCGCGAGAGGGCGAGAAACCTCATGTGGTACGCGGTACGTGCCGGAAGACCGAGAAGGTCATCGACCAGAGCAGTGACGGCAAGCACCAAACAAAGGTGGTTGCAGAGCAGATTGAGTTGGTAATTCGGACGATCGATCAGAGCGGCAAGATTAAGGAGATCGTGGGTGCTTAGGGATATCAAACTTACGCGATGGCGATCCGGTGGTTCCCCGCTGGTTCACCCCGCAAAGTGCAAGGCATATGCGGTAGCGGAAGAGCGACAACCAAGATTCTTGATCGCTCATCTAGCCGCACCGGTGAATGTGGCTAAGGGTATCGCGGCGATGGTCCGTGGTGGTCTCGATTTCGAGGTCTATTGTGATTCGGTTGGCCATTCGCAGAACTGCCCGCACGGTTACAGCGTGGCAATTACTCGGCTACCGAAGTTTTCTACCGCACAGGTCTTGATCGTTAGCAAGGACCCTCAGTTGCTAGTTGGCGGATATGAGCAGGCACTTTGGGATTATTGCAAAGGGGATCAGATCACGACCCCATTGATGGACCAATGGCAGGAATCGATTGCTGAATCGGTAGAGAGGTTTGCACTAGTGCGGCAAGCCGGAGGGTTTGGAATTGAGGCCCGGATTGCGCGATTCGATAGTCAGCGAATGGACAAGCTCGTCAGCGGGCTGCTTAGTAAACGAAAGATCAAAATCTAGTGAATAGCGTCAGTGAGTATTTGCATCGATACAGCGATGCGTTGTCGGACCGTATTGATGAGCTGCATGAGCCACTTCATTACCGGGGTCAAGCATTTGATTTCGCGGAGACGAAAAGGCAACCGAAGAGAGGTCAGACCGATGCGATAGCAGCATTGGTGAAGGCCATGAGGGCAGGCGAAAAGACCGTCAACATGGTTGGGGCACTCGGTTCCGGTAAGACGACGGTTGCGGCCATAGCGGTCCACACGCACGCCAGGGGGCGTCCTTATCGGTGTATCGTCATGTGCCCGCCACACCTGCCCCGAAAGTGGAAGCGAGAGTTGCTCGATATCGTACCGCAAGCACGGGTTCAGATTGTAGAACGGTATACGGATCTAGTGCGTCTGGCGTCTTGCAGGGCCGCGCCGATTGGTGCTGAGTTTTACATCGTCAGCGAATCGATGGCCAAGTTGGCCCCAGCATGGAAGCCGTCCGTTGTGGTCAGGCGTAACGGGTTGGCATGTGGTCGATGCTATTCCCGTCCGATGAAGAAGATCGTGGGCGATGAGACGGGGCTAGAGCCCATGTCCCTCGATGATCTAGGCAATACCAAGACGAGCTGCAGTACGTGTGGGGAGCCGCTTTGGCAGTGGGTGGCCAAGCCAAGTCGATGGCCTATCGCAACCTACGCGGCCAAGAAGATGCGAGGGATGTTCGATTATGCCGTGATAGACGAAGTCCATGAGGCATCGGGTAGCAACACCGCAATTGCGATAGCTGCGAGCAAGATCGTCAGCATGTGCAAACACGTCATTCCCCTCACGGGTACGTACGTGAATGGCTATGCACACGGGATCATGCATCTGCTGTGGCGATCGGCACCAACAAGCCTGCAAACGATGGGCTTCGAGTATGGCCAGACATCGGAATTCGCGAAGAAATACGGACGGCTTGAAAAGACGATTCGCACCAAGGTACCGACCTATAGCAATCGTCAGTCCTCAGGCTCGAAGGGCCGGACGACGGTTAAAGTCAGGCCGGGAGTAATGCCTACTATTTTCGGCGACCACCTGCTAGGCAAGTGTGTCTTCCTAGGACTCGAAGATATTTGCGACGACCTGCCCCAGTTTACGCGGGGGGTCTCGCCAGTGCATATGGAGTCCGAGCAGTTTGCTGCCTATCGGGAAATCGAAGAGGCAGCCGCATCGGCGATGCATGAATTGATCCAGAGCGGCAACATGCGTGCTATCTCGCAGTTGATTCGATGCATGATTGACTATCCGGACCATCCGAACGGATACGGCCCCATTGGCTACGAAGATGAGGATCAGCAATGGCGGGAGATTATCGAACCACGAAGCCTTAAAGATCAGGTTTGGCCCAAGGATCGTGCATTGATCGACCTAGTGAGATCCGAAGTATCGGCGGGTAGGAAGTGTTGGGTGTTTGCGGAAATGACGCAGAAGCGAGATGTCCAGCGTTTGTTACAGGCCAAGCTAGAGCGGGTTGGGATTCGGACAGCGGTATTGCGATCGGGGGCGGTGCCAACAAAAAAACGCGAGGAATGGATTGCCAAGCACGCGCCGGGTGTGGATTGCATCATCTCGCACCCACGATTGGTGGCAGTCGGTTTGGATTTCTTCCAGCGAGATCCAAGGGGAGGTTATCTCTACAACTTTCCGACCTTGGCGTTCTACCAGACAAGCATGCAGACGTCGGTAGTGCGTCAAGCAAGTGGGAGGGCGTTTCGGATTGGGCAGGAACTGCCCTGCAAGGTCATCCACTTTCACTACGAAGAGTGCTTGGAGCAAAAGATGGTGAATCTAATGGGTGCCAAGATTCAGGCCAGCGAGGCGATTGACGGCAAATTCAGTTCAGACGGTCTGAGTGCGTTGTCAGACACCTCGGATGCGATGGGCATGGCGTTGGCCAAGTCTTTGGTGGCAAGTATGCAAAAGGTGGTAGCGTGAATCTCTATGATGTACTTGGTGTGAATGAGGATGCGACAGCAGAGGAGATCAAACGAGCTTATCGAAAAAAGGCCCGTGAGAGTCACCCTGATAACGGTGGAGATGGTGAGGCATTCCGGAGGGTCAACGAGGCCCATCGGGTACTGATCAATACAGAGGATCGCGAGAGCTACGACCGTAGCGGGGAGATCCCTAACCCAAAATCTGCCATGAGTGCGGCGGAAGAAATCATGCTTTCGAGTTTGCAGTCGGCTGTATCTGGAGGGGCCAAAGATGTCTTTCGGGCCATGCGGTCTGATTTGGACCGCAAGCGATCTGAGGCCAAGGCGGAGTGCGGGCGTGTCAAAGGAATAACCAAGCGGCTTGCTAAGGATCTCGATCAGGTCAAGAACCAGAATAAGGCCCCGAAGGATGGCAGTGGGTTTGGTTTGGTGGTCAATTGGTTTGAGTCACAGATTCAAATCAGTAGCGAAGTGATTGAGCGGATGGAGAAGCAGATTCAGGTTTTCGGTGAGGCCCTTGCGTTAGTCGATGGCCTGCAAAGCGAGCCAGATCAGCAAGACAGGCGAACAATGGCCGGGGCGGGCTACACGGTTTGCACGTGGGACGTTTGATATGGGCAGGATTAAAGACATCAATGAGCTGTCCGAAGCGAACAAGGCCAAGTTGGTTGCCCTGTATGAGCGTGGATGGACGGTCGAGAAGATTGCAAGCCGCTACGGGCTTGCGCAAAAGCAATTGAGTGATCTTCTAGCGGTTGATGAATCGTTCGAACCAGTACCGGCTGAATCACATATTGGCCATCACTTCCCAGTCGACATGCCTCTATTGAAGCCAGCAACACGTCGGGGGCATCCAGCGCTGTCGAGACAGATACGCAAGAACTTCCCACGCTGCATGGGGTGCGGTGCGTTGATCACTGAGAAGCGTTGTGTTCGCTGCGAGTTGGTGGCGAGTCAGAAAATGCAGGAAACCAAAAAGGATTTGAGATGAGCGAACCGATACGCGGACGGGTTCTACCCGATGATGTCTGCCGCTGCCACGATTCACAATGCGAGATTCGTGAGCAATGCCTGCGATACCTCCATCGATCCCAAGGTGGCGAGAGGGTTGTAAGCACGGCATCGATGCGAATACCCGGTCAGGAATGCACAGATCGGATCAATCCCGGTGATTCTTGGCTGAGTTGGCGCAGTGGTGAATGCCCGATTGCGTCTGATTCAGTGGTCGAGGTTGCATTCAATTCCGGTGGTTTGCAGACAGAGCGGTCGGCGGGTAGTTACTGCTGGCGACACGAGAATGAGGGATCGGACATCGTAGCCTTCCGGGTCAGTGATGGGACGCAATAGAGGAATCAGATACAGGTCGCATCTTCGGCGATGTGGTTTTCGCACGTGGTCGGAAGTCCAAGCACGCCGGGATGCGATCCTCAACAGTGATACTCATGGGTTGCCAGAAAGGTCCGAACTTCGAGAAATCGGAAGGCTGACCCGTCTACGTGAGGCTTGGGAATTCCAAGTCATACGAAGGCAAGTAGATTCAAAGGGTGGTTTGTGATGAATGGTGCAGTGCATATTCGTTGGATGATTCGCATGGACATGCCCAGCGTGTTAGGGATCGAAAACCGATGCTTCGAATTCCCATGGAGTGAAGACGATTTCGTGAGGTGCCTGATGCAGCGTAATTGCATTGGTATGGTGGCTGAGATTGACGGCCAAGTGGCAGGCTTCATGCTCTATGAGTTGCACAAGAACCGCTTGCATTTACTCAACATTGCAGTCGGGCCGGAATACCAGTGGCTAGGCGTATTCACAGCGATGATCAACAAGCTGAAAGGCAAGTTGTCGGTAGAGGATCGGAATCGAATCATGCTCGAAGTTCGCGAGACCAATTTAGATGCTCAATTGGCTTTTAAAGCCTTGGGTTTTCGAGCAATAAGCGTGCTGCGGGACTTCTACATTGAGACGGACGAAGACGCGTATCTATTCAGCTACCGATACGCTCCAACCGTTGAGGAAGCGGAACACCGTCTTACGGGTCAGATGCGTGGTTGAGGTGTGTGTCGCAAGCAACAAGCTATTTGCCTCACGCATGGCTTTTGTGCTCTACTATGCACAAAACGCATTGCTTAGGTTCGGGGCTAGGGGGTATTAGGTAGATGGCAGACGACGATTCGGAAGTGAAGCTGATAGGCCGGGAGTTGACCATGCTCTGTCGTGCCGTTACCGAGGGGTGGGATATTCCGCAGGAGATGCGGAAGAAAGTCGTCTCCCATTTTCAGCACGTGATTGATGATCCGGAAGCGACCCATCGTGAGAAAGACCGAGCGTCTAAGGGTCTGATTGCGGTCGAGAAACTGAGGATGGATGCGATCAAGACGGCCAAATCGATTGTGGATGAGGCTCCCACGGTGGTCATCAACAACAACGTGGGGTCTAGAGATACGTTGGCTGAGTTCGTGAACGAGATGAGCCCCGAGCAGCAGACTGAGTTTCTAGTCAAGTATGGAAAAAACGCCACAACCATTCAGGGCCACGCCACGCCAGCTGCAGGAAGTGCCAGCACTTCGGATAGCGACTAAGGGAGCGTGCCGTTCGCTCGAGACGTTCTTTAGGCTGGCGTGGCCGCATGTTCCTCGCGCTATGGGCGAGCTTGTTTGGGAGCCATACATCCCGGTCGTGTGCCGCCATCTCCAGGCGGCTTTTGAAGGCAAGATTGGTAGGCTGTCGATCAATCTACCCCCAGGTGTTTTGAAATCGACTTTGGTTTCATGTGTATTCCCAGCATGGGTTTGGTCTCAGACGCCGGGTGCTGGGATCGTGTCGGTAGGCTATGACGACGGGCTGGCGAAGCGAGATGCGTCTGACTCACGCGATTTGATGCGGACGGAATGGTATCGCAGTCTTTGGCCGGAAGTCACGTTTCGGGACGACACTGATGCAAAGGGATATTATCGGTTGACTCAAGGGGGGTGGCGGATGGGCCAGACGTACAAGAAGCGCCTGACTGGAGATCACCCGGTTTACTTCATATGGGATGATCCGTTGAAGGCCATTGATGCCCATAACGCGAGTCTGATCAAGGAATTGCGGGACTGGTACTTCAAGACCGTAAGTACCCGAGGTAAGGCCCGCACTGTCGTCGACGATACGGGTAGTGGGGTGTCGAGTGTCCGGCACATTCTCTGTGGTCAGCATCTTTCGGTTTCAGGCCCGTTGATGATCCCAGAGGAGCAGAACGCAATTGACACAGCAGAGGGGCGTGAAGGGCGATGGCATATTGTCAAATTCCCGATGCGATATGATCCGGCAATAGCGATGCCAGACCGTGGATTCGGTGGTGAGTATCGGACCGAACCCGGTCAGTTGCTCGACCCATTACGACTGCCAGAAAGCACTGTGGCTGATATGGAAATGGACCTTGGCAATGATGCCCATGCCCAATTGCAACAGAACCCGGTCGAAGTCCAGGGCACGATGTTCAAGGCCGACAATCTGATTGAGATCGATGCGGACGAAGTGCCAGCCGACCTGGATGAGGTTGTTAGGTTCTTCGATAAGGCGGCAACCAAAGACGGAGGATGTCAGACGGCAGGTGTTTTGATTGGCAAACACAGTCGCCAGATTGGCGAGAAATCCGTATTCAACCCTCCCAAGATCCACTACTACATCTTGGACGACCACAGCGGGCATTGGGATGTGGACCGCGTCGAAGATGAGATCGTGCTTTGCAAGGACGCGGATCTAGCGGTATGGGGGTTCGATCGATATCGACTTGCAATCGAGGAGGAGGGTGGAAGCGGAGGTAAGGTCTCAGTGAGGTCGACTGAAAAGCGGATGCAGGGCGTCCAGTTCGAGGCGATCAGTCCCGTAGGGAACAAAGAAGCTAGGGCGACACCGCTTGCGAGAGAAGTCAGGCTAGGCAATGTCTACATCGTCCGTGGATCATGGACCCCTGCATTTAAGACCCAGATGCGTCAGTTTCCCAACGGAAAGTTGAAGGACAAGATCGATGCGGCTGCGGGTGCTCATCTTTGCCTGGAGGGCACGATTGGAACCAAGAAGAAGAAAAAAGGAGCATTGGTGAGTCGTCCGCGAACGAATGTCATCTGCGTAGCAGCTGGCTGCGATCGACCAATCGAGTCCGGTTCCGATTATTGCTGCCCAGAGTGCGAGGTAGTTTCGGGATTCAATGATCCAACGATGACTGTCGACCACAGCGATGGTTGCTGCGGGCGGTATTTCAGGGCAAGCAATTCCTAGACGCGCAATCGGTGGCAGGGCAGTGCGTCTACTTGGTTGAACGCAATCGTAGTTGACCAAATGCATGGCATTGAAGATGAAGAAACTATTGACCGAATTGACCGCAGGCGATGTCATTGATCCACCGGCAGGAGAGAAGAAATGGCTGTGGAAGGACGGAGTGAAAAGGCGTTACACGGTTGTGGCGGTCGAACCATGGAGTCGGACGAAGAAAGGGCAGTTTGTCCGGATCAATGCAATGTGCAATTCACCGTATCGGGATGAGGAAGCATTCGAAATCAGTTGCGAGATGCTTGAGACAAAAACGGTCAAGATCCATGCCAGTTCTTGATGTCCTTTCGCTATGCCGGGTGGCGATGCGTAGGTGTGCTAAACAAATAGACTTGAAGTACAGGTGTTGGTAATGGCTGAGAACACAGGAATTAGTTGGGCAGATTGCACATTCAACCCTTGGATGGGATGCACCAAGGTGAGCCCCGCATGCAAAAATTGTTACGCCGAAAGAGATTTCGACCACCGTTACCAGAAGGTGAAATGGGGATCAAGCGGAACGCGGGTTGTTACCTCAGACGCCAATTGGCGTAAGCCGTTGAGGTGGAATCGCGAAGCCGAGCAAGCAGGCAAGCGGCTGCGAGTGTTCTGTGCATCATTGGCGGACGTATTCGAGGACTGGCAAGGCGAGATTCGCAACAATAAGGGCGAAACGCTTTATCATGGCTGGCACCATGCACAACCCGAATGGGTAGCAAGTGCAACGCCGTGCGATGGCGAACCAACCACAATGAACGACGTTCGGCGAAGACTATTTTCATTGATTGACGCAACGCCGCATCTTGATTGGCTTTTACTGACCAAGCGTCCAGAGAATATCGGTCACATGTGGCCGTCATGGCCTGTCGGTTTTCCTGCGGATGGTTCAGGCGGGCACGGAAGCGGCTCGCGGTATCTGAAGAACGTCTGGCTAGGGACGAGTGTAGAGAATCAGGAGTACGCGGAGTCGCGGATACCCGAGCTGCTCGGCTGTCGCGATCATGCGCCTGTGCTGTTCTTGTCGTGCGAGCCTTTGGTTGGTCCGGTCGACTTGCAAAACATCCAGGTAGCGACAAGCGACAGCTACGCCGGTCCGGATGCAACTGCTGACGACATGATGGACGTGTTGTGCGGGGAAACGGTCAGCGGCGAGACTGGTTGTGTCGTCTCCGACGATGGACCGGCAATCGACTGGGTGATATGCGGTGGCGAGAGCGGGCCCCGCGCAAGGCCTTCCCGTCCTGATTGGTTTCGTTCGCTGCGAGATCAGTGCAAAGCGACGGGCACACCGTTCCACTTCAAGCAGTGGGGGGAATGGTCCCCGGACGGTCCGGCTAGCAAATGCGAATTCCCGTGGGCAGAGCGGATCCCAAATGGCGTGATTGGCGGACCGATGATGCACCGTGTCGGCACGAAATCCGCAGGCCGACTGCTCGATGGTGAGACACACGACGGTCTGCCCGTCTGAGTGTCCGGCCTAGATGTTTGCGGGGGGCTGGTATTGCGAATCGCTTATCCCCATCGCAAGACTGAGTCTGTCCGCTGGTCGGGGAATGGCGGTCACTGCCTAGCCGTGAGTGGCATCGTAACCACGGTTCGAGTTCTCCTTGAGGAGGGTCGCTATAGTTCTCGTCGAGCTGTAGCGGCCCTTTTTTTGCGCCCATGCCAAATCTGCCCTATGTAGTGGCCATCCATTAACCTCACAAATCTACTTCCCGTCCCCCGAAGATTTATATGAGGCCAGACCATGGGTCTACCGATCCCGACCGAAATCAAGAAGCAAAGAGCAGCCGAGCAACAGGCATTCGATGAGGCGTTTAACCGGACGCTATCCGCTGCCCTTTCCGGTTCGCCTCTTGGACAAGAAAGCTCTAATCCACGAGGTGAAGTCAAATCGTTCAACGGCTGGAACTATCTCGGCATCACTGCCATAGCTAGGCAAGCTGCAAGGTCTCACCACTATGTCTATGACGGTAGTCACAATGCGAAGTCCAAGCGTGCCAAAGCCAAGTCGATATACGGGTCCAAGTGGCGAAATCTTGCCCAAGACGGAGCGGCCGATGTGGTCGACGAATCCCATTGGTGTGCCCGGTTGGTATCCAGACCGGGTGGCCGAATATCTATTGGTGTTTTCATTTGGGAGTACATCCAGCAGATGCACCTCCACGGGGCTTGCATCATCTGGAATCGTCGATCGATTGACGGTAGCCGGATTGTACAGCGGTTGATTATCCCGATGTCGATCGCACATCGGATCATGCCCGGTGAAGACAGAGCGGCCCCGAATGGTGGTGTCGAGATCAAGATCGATAACGCGGGGTTGGGTTGGTACGCACGCAAGGAATTTGGTGCACTGGTCAACAAAGTAATCCCTGTTGAACAGCTATCGGTGGTGAGATACCCACATGCACAATCCAGGGGTGATGGCCAGAGCCCAAGCGATGCAGCCGGCTGGTGGATCGATCTAGCCACAATGGTCGACATGACTCGCTGGCGGCATATGAAGCGTGGACCAAAACCTCATGCGTTGCTGACATTCGATGATCCGGACATCGATGAGGAAAAGCTGAATGAGGTCGAGAAGCGGATGAACCGCAAGTTCGAAGGCGACCGGATGGATGAGAAGTGGGCTGCCATTGGCGGTGGTGCCAAGATCCAAAGCACAACGACTCCGAAGGATATGAAATATGAAGAATCATTCGATCAAATCGGTCGAGTGATCCTAGCCACCCACGGCGCAGGAGCTGCCATGGTGGGCCTAACCGACAACATGACCCACGGAAGTATCTCAGCAGCGATCACCCAAGCCAATACCGTTGTGCAAGCCGACTTGGATTTGCTCGGTGAGGACTTCACGTTGCTCTTTGAGGACTTTGGGCAATCGATGGTCTGCGAGTTCGAAACCCAGCCGATGGATGATCCGGCTGTTGTTGAGACGCAGTTGACGCAAGACCTAGCAGCGGGTTGTCGGCTCGGTAAGGAATGGCGTGCAATCCGCGGCCTGCCCCCGTTCGGTGACTGGCGAGATGATGCCCGCGTGACATCCACAGGATTCGTCCGTGATGAGGATCCAGAGAACGCCCCAACCACACAAGCACGTCCTGAGATGGTGCTAGGCCGAACCGACTACCCGGCGCCTAAATCGATGTCCAAGTCGGCACCCAAGTCGTCCCCCAAGGCGGAAAGGGTCAAAGCCGACGACAGTCCGATCGTGGCTGTCGACCTAGATGGGACGTTGGCCGTCCTGGGTAAGTACGACCCGGATATGATCGGGGAACCAATCAGGTCGTCTATCGAGGTCGTACGAAAGCTGGATCGTGCCGGAGTCCGAATTTGCATCTTTACCTGCCGGGATAATGACGAGCTAGTCAGGCAGTGGTTGGAGGCTAATAGAGTCCCGTTTGATGCCCTGAATGAGAACCTTGCGGGCTTCCCCACCTCGGGCAAGATCTATGCGGATGCGTACTTCGACGATCGGGCTGTGAACGTCGATGAGGGGCTTAAAGGAATCGCCCATGCGTTGGGTAAAGAATGGTCGATCAAGCTAGGTGAGAATCCACACAAGCTAGGTGCGATCATGTTGGAGGTGCCTGCAAAGATGCGGGCAGCTATCAAGGGATTGCAGGGATTGATTCCGGCTGAATCGGTAGCTCCAGAGGGGCTGGAAGAATGGCCCCATGTGACGGTACTCTACGGAATAACTGGAACACCGATCGAAGAGGTCGTGGCAGAGGTCCGCAAGATTCGACGCATCGAGGTATCTGTCGGTGACCTAGGATTTTTCAACCGCGATAATGATTCGGTCGCCAAGTTGGCTGTCGAGTCCGATTACTTGCGGAAGATAAACGGCAAGTTGTCCGATTCATTCCCGGTCGAGACCCACCACCCCGAATACAACCCGCATATCACGTTGGGCTACGTCCGCAATGACGGGGCGAGCTACAGCAAGGTAATGAATCGATTGCGTGGCGAGGTTTGGGAAGCAACCCATGCGGTGGTCTCAGTCGACGGGCGGAAGATCCGCGTGCCGCTGGTCCACAAGCCGGAAACCGTGATAGATCGGATGATGGGCAAGACAGCCTACAGCAACGGCCACTAGTTTTCGGGAATTTGCGCAATCACCGATTCGATTGGGCGTCCACCACCGAACACCTAGATGGGCCGTCTGTTTTCTTTGAAATGCGACCCATTTTGAGTGAATCCCACTACCGCGCTAGGCCGAACTACTGTAGTATATAGAGAACAGTTGAGGCACTTGGCTTCACGGACCTCGAAAGGCGAATTCAGATGGCAACAGCAGCAGAAATCACGGACGTTTTGGTAGGATGCGAAAACCGGATCAAGGGTATCGCGACCAAAGCAGTAGACGCCGATGACTTGTTCCAGGTCACGGCCATGAATGCCCTGGCCAACGGGGAATCTTGCGAAGGCCAGACTGCTGATGAGATCCAAGCTTGGGTGATCAGTGTCGCATATCGTGCTCGCACATCCGCATGGCGCAAGTCAACGGCTGCTAAGCGTGATAGTCGGCGGACGCAAGGTATCGAGCGGCATGATGCCATCGAATCAGAGGCACCGTCCGAGGTTGCTGAGGATCGAGAATTGGCCCAAGAATTAGTGAGCCGACTTGAGCAGCTCCCAGCCCAAGCAGCGGCCATTATTCGTATGCGATACCTTGGCCAGATGGAGGCCAGCGAAGTGGCTGAGGAATTAGGGATCACACGCCAGCAAGTGAATTACAAGCTGTGCCGAGCCATGACCCGACTGCGAAAACTGTCTGCTGATTTGGTGGCCTAGCATCGCATGCAATGAATGAAACGGACGCGAACTATCTGAATTAGTCGCGATCCGATGGGTCTGCCGAGCAGGGCGAGTAAAGCTCTGTGACTCGGGGCCATATTTGGGCAGCTGCCGATTCTTGAGCGATTCTTCGACCCGTTGCGCAGTCGATGGCTTTCGCGTGCGTCTATCTCAGCATGGATGCACTGGCTTTGAGGATGATTGCACTAGCGATGCGTGAACAAGATACGTTCGCTGTTTCGATCACCTACACCGATGCATCCGGTGTTAGGACTCGCCGCGTGGTGAGCCCCATACGTTTTGAGCAAGGTACGGATCGCTTCAAGGCCTTGTGTCTTGCGCGTGAGGATGTTCGCACGTTCACGTTGTCGAAGTGCAGCGATGTGCGATTAGTCCACGCCTGCGATGTCGTGATGCCTGTTGAGATTGAAAGGTTGCTGTGATGAATGAAGTGGTTTTGGTTGACGCTGGGGACGGGCGAAAGCTGGTCAAGAAGTGGAGCGAGGATGGAGAGCGACGGCTGTACGGCTGGGACGGGGCATTCGTAGGTCGGTTTCATATTGCGGCTATCAATTTTTGTGCCGCGCGTAGATTGCCTGCCGTTTTTACTGATGGAATGGGCCGTGTTTGTGGTGTTTATGAAGATCCTTCCTTCGCGATGATCGGCGGTGCCACGCTCTACATCGACCGCGAAGGCGTTCCGCATGTTGTTGCCGAAGAGATGCGGATTGTTTGCCGCGATGAAGGTGGGTTTGCTGTACTGGTTGGTGATCGCGAATGCGACCACCTGACCTACGATGAGATGCTTGGTCTGGTGGCGTCGACTTTCTCAAACCATGCCCGTTGTTACCAGTGGTTGCGGACTCGCGAGGAGAGTCGCGTGCGTGATGCGGCCTTGCGTGACAGTGCTGCGGAGCGAGCGGAGTCTTGTGTTGATGATGCGGTGGTGCCCCAAGTGGACCCGGCGAAACCGGAAGAGTGTGATGCAGTCGTCGCTAGTGACGCACAAGCTGCAGCAAAGTCGTGGGACGATCAGAGAGAGTACTTGGCTCGCAAGATCATGGATGATCGCGAAAAAGCTAAACAGCAAAGGCGACCACAGCGATTTGGTTAGGCCTGTCAACGTCTGAAACATTGGGATTGTGAGTAATGAGATTGATTCTAATCGGATGCAGCAAGACAAAGCTGCCGTACACGCCAGAGCGAAAGCGTGGTGGTCGGATCAGGCCGCAAGAGATGTACGGCGGATCGCTGTTTTCAAAGCGGGTTAAGTATGCTGAGTGTCGCAATCTCCAATGGCGGGTTCTGTCAGCGGAGTACGGGGCATGGCGACCGGACGAAGAGCGCAAACCGTACGATGAAACACTTGCAGATAAGACACCTGCTGACTTCGCAATCTGGCATGCTTGGGTTGCGTACGATCTGATTCACGAGCTTTTCGAACCGTTTGAGACAGGGGAGGCCGAGCAACCGCTTAAGCCTTGCGACCTGACGGTTGAGATCCATGCTGGCAAGTTGTATGCCCATCCGTTGGCTGAGATCTTAGGAAGCCTCGGAGTGAATGTTGAATTGCCCTGCGAGGGTCTCGGGATTGGGGAGCAGTTGGCAATGTATACCAGTGGCTGGTTGGCCGGTGAATGCGTCGCAAATGCGTGAACGAAAATGAAGGAACGAAAGAAAATTCAAGCTACACCGACGAGGTATGTGATCGGGATTCCTGGTGAGGAAACAGACGGTCCCTATTTGTTTCGGTCGTCCGCAACTGTCGAGATCGTAGATGAGGCGGCTGGACCGTTCCTTCTGCTCAGCGTTACGAACGATGGTGAGTACCCGGAAAACACATTGCCTATCGATCTAACTGAAATAGATGCGTTCTGCAACGCACTGAAATCAATAGCGAGTCAAGTCATTGGAGAGCCTACGAATGAGTGAAGAACCTCGAACGGATGAAGAGCTTGAAGAGTTCGTCAAGCAGATCCGAATTAGGGATCAACGCAACGCGGTCAAAAACGAACTGTGGATCACAAACCAGCGGAGCTGAAAAAACTTTCCCTTTCTTCCTGATTTCGTATTGCACAACCAAGATCGTGTCGATATAATTTAGGACATGGCAAGCGAATGACGCGAGCCGAAACTAACGAAAGCAAAACAGATGAACAACGAAAAAACACAACGAACCGTCGAAGTCGAATTTAACCCTATCGTCGAATTTAACCCTATCGTCGAATTTGAGCCATCTTACGACGGGACATCGGTCATCGAAATCGATACCTGCCAATGCTATGTCGAGATCGAAGGCACTAATATAAACTGGCCGATTGGTGTGCAAAATGGCGAGATCCTCTGGGCCGAGCACGATGCCAGAGGCGTGGATGACTTGACGACGGACGAGATCGGCGAGCTATTAGATGACGCGGCAAAAAAGGTCGACGATGACGAACTGAAACAAAGTCTTGCTAATGCGATTGCGGCGACGGTCGGCGATCGTCGAGTGTGGAAGCAGTACAATCTGGATTTTGCCAACTGCTACAACGTTGTCGTCAGTAGCGACGAGCCAGCGGATTTGGGTTTCGGCGTCGCAGGAATCAGCAAAGACGATTCGCTGTGGGCTCTCGAGCTATTTGGTTGCAAAGACGACGCAACGAGCTGGTACGGCAACTTGATCGTTATCGACGATGAGTAAGCAGCACGGCGGTAAACGTACAGCTGGGCCCGGAAAATCGCTTGGGGCTCCGCCGAAACGCGGCGTGACGAAGGTCCCGTTCAGCGGGCGGGCGACTCCCGAAGTCGTTGAATTCCTGCGGCAGACGGGCAACATTAGCGAGCAGATCGAAACGGTTGTTCGGCGATCGAAAGCGTTTCGAGAGTGGAACCAAGCCCGTTAGGTCGGCAATC
>Ga0306866_1000345_pt1 | contig 15591 bp, 12 predicted proteins | sample AntRauTorckE5432_FD_190450 | JGI IMG/M metagenome (GOLD analysis project Ga0306866, IMG submission 190450) | Saline lake microbial communities from Rauer Islands, Antarctica - Metagenome Torckler E5 #432 (v2) (version 2) | ecosystem: Environmental > Aquatic > Non-marine Saline and Alkaline >...
TAATATATTATATTTTGTTTTAATACGTAAGGCTTCTGATTTACGCCTTTTTTAGATAAAAATCAAGGGGCGACAAAAGATAAATGTAACTTTTTTAAATTCACGCCGTAATTAATCCCTAAATATTATAAACACAATCGTATTACATTAGGCGAATATGAGACAACTAAAAATTACCAATAAAATTACCAATAGGGAAAGTCTGGCTTTGGATAAATATCTTAATGATATTGGAAAAATTCCGCTGTTAAATGCTGATGACGAAGCTGATTTGGCTCGTAAAATTAGAGAAGGTGACCATAATGCTTTAGAAACATTAACAAAATCTAACCTTCGGTTTGTGGTTTCGGTAGCAAAACAATACCAAAACCAAGGACTTTCGCTAAGTGACTTAATTAATGAGGGAAACGTTGGCTTGATGAAAGCAGCAAAACGTTTTGATGAAACCCGCGGTTTCAAATTCATTTCTTACGCAGTTTGGTGGATTCGTCAGGCTATTTTACAAGCAATTGTTGAATATTCTCGAATCGTTCGGTTGCCATTGAATAAAGTAGGGTCTTACAATAAAATCAATGAGGCATTTATCGCCTTTGTTCAAAAATTTGAAAGGGAACCGACGAATGAAGAGTTAGCAGAATTATTAGAAATCAAGCCCAGAGAAGTCGAAACGATGCTGAAAGGCGGCGGACGGCATCTATCAACCGATGCACCGATAAGCTCCGAAGAAGGAAGTGCGACGATGTTGGACTTAATGAATATTGATTCGGGTATGAATCCTGATGAAAAAATGATGACGGAATCGCTTGTAGAGGAAGTTCAAGAGGGATTACAGACTTTATCACCTCGTGAGGTTGAAGTATTAAGTGCTTATTATGGTTTAGAAGGGCGTAAACCGATGACCTTAGAAGAAATTGGCGAATTATATAATTTAACTCGTGAAAGGGTTCGACAAATTAAAGAAAGAGCAATCCGCAGATTAAGAAAATCTTATAACCGAAATGCGTTAAAATCGTATTTGGGGTAATTATTGATACCAAAAAACTGACGTTTAAGTTTTACTACTTATCGTCTTTTTCGTCCTAATATTTAATCCGTTCCTTGAAGGAACGGATTTTTTTTTGCCTAATGCAAAAGGTAATTTTAAATAAGAAAGTGCGTAGTTTGTGGTTTACCGCTTTCTCTAAGTAAATTTCCGCAAGATTTTTTATCTTTGCAGTGATTTAGCGGCGATTAGTTTTACCCGCAAAGATTTTTAGTAAAATTCAATTTTAAAATATCTAAAAAATAATTCAAAATGTTAAAGAAAGGATTATACTTGATGCTTTTATTTACTTTTTCTGCTGCAATTGCTATTGCTCAACCTGGAGGGGATTTACCTGTAGAAGGAGATGACGGTGCAAAAGAAGCTGCTGAACGTGCAACTTATTTAATAAATTTTCATAATTACAATGCGGCATTAAATAGTGATTTAGGAACAAAAAAGATTTTCCACCACCACATTGATATTAATAGAACTCAGGCAAATATCCCTGGAGTTGGCGTGGTTACCGAATCTATTGATTGTTATTTTGTCTATAGAAATGAAGGATTTGTGGTCAAAAAAGTTTTGGTTTTGATGAATAATGGTCAGATTAGCTCTACCAAAGAGTTTACTTTTGATGCAAAAGAGGACGGAGAATTATCTTATTATTCTTACAATGGAGATTTGAATAATCCAAAATCAGAGAAAAAAGGACTTTATTTTCAATCAAAACAATTGATTTTTTATTCCGAAGATGGCATTGTTCAACCTAAAAATAGTTACGGTGATGACATTTTTAAACAAGGAATTGATGCTTTAAATATGGCAGAAGATTTCCGTTTGATGTTAAATACTTTGATTCGTGTTCAGGGAATATAATACGAATAAGGAATTTTGAATAAGGAACACAAAAAAGGAATTTTGAATACTGAGGTGTAATTACCTCGTCATTCAAGATTCCTTTTTTTTTATTCAATACTCAAAAACGGTTAATCCAAATTCAAATCAACCATTTCTTCCGTAATATTCGTACAATTATAGACCGTTGCAGCAGTTTCCATTAAATAATTGACTAAGATAGTTTTTTCAGCTGCCGAATTAATCGGAAAATTATTCATATAATTATCCTGTGGCGAAGCTGGTTCTTGCCAATTCAAACTTTTCAACTGATTGATTTGTGCCATTGTCAACTGACTATCTCTGGGCAAATAATTATTACTAATCGCTTCGCAATAAACTTCTGTGTCGTCTTTCACCGCAGATATTTGAAGGTAATAATCTTTAGAAAGGTCAAAAATAGCGAAATTCTCATCAAGTCCTTTCGTAACTAATTGCTCAATAAGCGATAAAATTAGTTCGTGATTTATCATATTTTTTTGATTTTATTAATGTAAAAAACGCCAAAGCGACTGCTGTCCCTTTGACGTTTCCATATAATTAACTTGTGTTACGGTCTGCAAATTGCAAACTAATTAATCTGTTTTCCGTCTTTTTGCTTGAAAACGATTATCATTTCGGGTACTACTATTTTTTGTAAAATTAGTCGCCCGAGTATTATTATTATTTCGACTATTCGTTTTACGAGCTTGAACGCTTGGACGTTTTTTCTGCTGCGGTTTCGCTTGCGCATCTGCCACGTCTTCGCTGCCGTCATCTTCGTAAGGATGCCCGCTAACTACAGATAACTTTTGGTCAATCAACTTTTGAATATCGCGCAAATATGGTTTTTCTTCGCCCATACAAAAAGACAATGCAATACCACTTGCTTTTGCTCGACCAGTTCGCCCGATTCGGTGAACGTAAGTTTCTGGAACGTTTGGTAAATCATAATTGACCACCAATGCCAAACCCGAAACATCAATTCCTCGTGCCGCAATATCCGTAGCGACCAATACTTGAACGCCACCTCTTTTGAAGTTGCCCAAAGCTCGTTGTCGTGCGTTTTGCGATTTATTACCGTGAATTGCGGCCGCTTCGATTTCTTCTCGTAGCAACATTTTTACAATCTTATCCGCACCGTGTTTCGTTCTTGAAAAGACCAAAACGGTGTCCGGGTCTTCTGTTTTAATCAAGTGAACCAACAATTTAATTTTGTTATTTTTACTCACAAAATAAACCGCTTGATCGACTCTTTCCGCAGTTGTTTGCTCCGGTTCGATAGTCACTTGTTCGTATTTGCCCAAAATCTTACTTGATAACTCTACGATTGACGGCGGCATCGTTGCAGAGAAAAATAGCGACTGTCTTTTGGGAGGTAATTTCGCCAATAATTTACGAATATCGTGAATGAAACCCATATCCAACATTTGGTCGGCTTCATCTAACACAAAATATTCGACATCTCTAAGCGAAATATATCCTTGATTCATCAAATCTAATAAACGCCCTGGTGTTGCCACCAAAACATCAACACCTCGACGTAAGGCTTCTACTTGTGAACCTTGTTTTACGCCACCAAAAATCACCGTATTTTTAATATTGGTGTTTTCAGCATAAACCGTGAAATTTTCAGCGATCTGAATGGCTAATTCTCGTGTCGGTGTAACAACTAATGCCTTAACTTTTCTCTTACGAATATTTCGACTTTCGTCAATATATAAATTCTGTATAATGGGAACGGCAAAAGCTGCCGTTTTTCCTGTTCCTGTTTGTGCTACACCCAATAAGTCCTTTCCACTAAGTAAAATAGGAATTGCTTGCTTTTGAATTGGTGTTGGAGTTGTGTAACCTTTTGTTTTTAACGCTTGCAGAATTGGTTCTACCAACTCTAAATCTTTAAATGTCATATTGTTTAAAATTTCGGCGGTAAAGATAATGGAATTAATTGGTTATTTTTCGATTACTTATTTGGTTAACGGCGTTGCTCATAAAAAATTAAATAAGCTAATTTTGCTTTTTCCAAATAAGATTTATAGGATTTACAGTCGAGATTTCTCCTGTAAATCCTATCTAAAAACGTTTATGAAGTAAACAAAAAAGTCTTTTATTTAGTAATAAAAGATAGATAAATTGGATAGTAAAATCTTATAAAATTTAAAAAAACCTTAACAAAACTGCATTTGAATTTCTATTTTCCATCCGTTTATAATTCATTTCTTTACTTTTGTAAAAAAATTTAGGCTCTTTGACAATTTCTGCAAAATTCGAATAAATTGAGATTTTCGTAACGGCTGTCTTTAGCTGCCGCAAGGATTTTGAGGCTTTTCGGAAGCTAAAGTAGCCGCTACGTGCAGAAATTGTCAAAGAGCCAAAATTTAATTACACATTAATCACAAAAAAATCTATATGAGATTGTTAGCTTTTCTTGGTACTATCACCATTTCATTATTGATTTGGAGCTGCACACCAACGATTAAAACGTCAGCTATTGATTATTCCGCTAATTCGCCTGTAAAATGGGAATTAGAAGAGCATTCAACCGTAATTTTCAAAAACTATAATACGTCTTTAGAAAAAACAATGAACGGTGCTTTTATTTATAAAAAATATTATCCAACGACAAGTGTTAAAACCTTTGAAATCAATTATTTAGATGAAGAAAGAACGACTAAACAAGGACGATTTACACACCGTTACGATAATAATCAAATTTGGTCAACTGGCGATTTTATTGCCGATGAAAAAAATGGAGAATGGCACTATTATATTACGAATGGAGATTTGAAAAAAGTCGGTTCTTTTAATAATGGTTTGCCGATGGGAACTTGGCAAACGTTCAGCGATTCCACAAAAGCAAGTGAATATTCATTTAATGACGAAGGAAAATTTCACGGAAAATATATTTATTATAACAAAGAAGGCGGTATTACAAAAGAGTTGACTTACGAAAATGGGGAGGTAATTAAAACAAAAAATTACATTAATTCTGGCGTATCAGAAGCATACGAAGTTGTCGAAAGAATGCCAGTTTACGGGGAGGAATGTGGCAAAATTGAAAACGAAACTTTGGCGAAAACCTGTAGCGATAAAGCGTTATTAAATACCGTTTATACCGATATTCGTTATCCTGCGTTTTGTCGTGAAAATGGCATTGAAGGCTCTGCTTACCTTGAATTCTTCGTAGAAAAAAATGGTGAAATTTCCAATATTACGGTCTTAAATGGCGTATGTGAAGAAATGGAAAAGGAGTGTCTTCGTGTCGTGGACAAATTAGAAAATTGGCAACCAGGTTATCAAAGCGGTGAAGCTGTTCGGGTTCAGTTTAGATTGCCGATTCGATTTAGGTTGGAATAATTTTTTTAGTTTGGGGCGTTTCAGTCGTTTTTCCAATGATATGTTTTTATGTTTTAGGTTTAATAATCCTAACGTAAAGGAAAGTTTGAACGGTCGAACTGCTCAATCTAAAAAACGACCTAAACCAAAATAATTACTCAAACTAAAAGCGTAAAGCCTTGTTTTGACGTTAAGTTGTTGAACGAATAAACTACTTTAACCAAAATTAAAAATATGAAAAAGATACTTTTTTTAGGAATATTTGGAATAATACTATTTCATGGCTGCATAGAACCGCCCGATTATCCGGTTGAACCCGTGATTGCATTTTTGGAAATAAACAAAACACAAATTGTCGGTCAGACGACTCTGGAAGATCCGAATAGAGTTGTAGATACTTTATTCATTACTTTTAGTTTTACTGATGGCGATGGCGACCTTGGTAAAAGCGATACCGATACGACCCGTAATGTATTTTTAATTGATTCGAGGTTAGGTAATGCAGGAGAAAGTTTTCAAGTTAAGACGATTCCACAAGCAGGGGTTACCAACGGTATTTCTGGTGAAATGACAGTAATGCTTCCAGAAACTTTCTGTTTTCCAAACTCCGCACCTCGTGACAGAATGACCTATTCGATTCAAATTGTTGATAATGCAGGGCATTACAGCAATATTATTGAAACGCCTGAAATTGAATTGATTTGTGATTAGAAACCAAAGATAGAAGACGAAAAAGACGAAAGATAGATGCTTCGCTTGACGAAGAACGAAAAGACGCTGAATATTATGAACCTAATTTTTGAACTTTATTTTCAAATATTCAGCGTCTTTTCGCTTTTCATTTTTTTCGTCTCTCGTCAAGCAAAGCGTCCGTCTTTTTCGTTCTTTCCTTTACATTAACAAGTAAAACGCCTTCGTTAATTCAATATAATTGACTGTATAATCGTGTCGTTTTGAAGAGTTTTGAATGATTAAATGGCTTTCGTCAATTGGTTTTTCCGTTTTCTCAAATTGCATCAAAAGTCTTTCCGTTGGCTTAAAATCTCGCCCTTTGACGTTCATTTTTTTAGTACAAAACAACTTTTTGGCTTTCGCCAACGCTTCAAAAATAAGCCCTTCCGCATAAGGCAAAACCACACAAAATTTTCCTGAATCCTTTAATAAAATATCAACCGATTCAATCAAATCTTCAAAAGATAAGCTATCCGTGTGCCGTACTTGATTTTTATCATCGTTGGTGGATTTTGTACCATTAATAAAATAAGGTGGATTAGAAATAATTACATCGTACTGTTTTATTACGATTTTTGAAAAATCTTGAATCGAATAGTGATGAATCTTTAACCGCTCTGACCAAATACTTTCCTCAAAATTTTGCTTCGCCTGTTCATAAGATACTTCGTCGATTTCTACGGCTTCGACAGTTGCACTTTGATTGCGTTGAGCAACCATCAAAGCAATCAAACCCGTTCCCGTTCCTATATCTAAGATAATTTTCGCTTCGCTAACTGCTACCCACGCACCGAGGAGAACGCCGTCAGTTCCGACTTTCATGGTAGTTTTATCTTGATGAATCTGAAATTGTTTAAAGCGAAAAGGTTGATAGGTTTTCATAGTTTTCTACGATTTTATTGGAGGTAAACGGTGTCAATTTTCAGAACCAATACAATTTAGTTACGATTATTTTAGTGAAAGCGACTATTCCCGATACCAAACCAGAAAAAATTGATACCAAACGGGACTAAATTCTGCAAAAGATAATTCTGGGTCTGCACTACCCTCTTCGTTTCTGCTGTGCGTATTTGGCAAAACAACGGTTTCAATATTAATAATTTGGTATTGTTCATTTTTACGAATTCAATCATTTTCAATCATTTATTCTACCAAGCGAAACACTCAAATTCTCAATATCATTAGCACAAATCAGTCGTTTTTTGATTTCTGATACAAAGACTTTAAATTGAATCATCTTGTTTAGCCTTTATATTTATTAATATCATAAAGTTGAAAATTAGCTAAAAAAAGCCTCATTACAAAAAATGTAAAGAGGCTTTTTAAGCTTTAAAATTTACAGCGTACTGCAACAAATCAAAAGTTTTTGATAGTTAAAAGATTGGTAATTGCAATAGGTTGACGAAGTTATTGGAATACTAAAACGACGTAACGATTTAATTTAAATCGGATACAATTTTAAAAAACCTGTCCGTTTATTGCCGTTTCTTACTCACTCATCATCAAATACGGAGAAATCACCGCTTTTAGTTCAGCGAAAGTAAATTCTTGTTGCCTAAAATCTCGAACATTTTTTTGTTGGTTCACAAATAAAGTTGCAGGAATAGTGCCGTCCCATTCTTCGCTAATTGCTTGGATTTCAGCATCGCCGAATTTTTCAATCAGAACAACTTCTGCCGTAATTTCTTTCTCTCTAATAAAAGGCAAAACCTGTATTTTGATTTTATTTGGGTCGTCCAAACTAACAAAAATAACTTCTACCTTTTCAGGATAAGCATTCTGTAATAATTCAAAATAAGGCATTTCTTCGATACAAGGTTTGCACGAAGTCGCCCAAAAATTGTAAACATATAATTTATCTTTATTATTGGAATTAATCAAATTTTGAAACGTCATTAATGACATTCGTTGGACATCTTTTCCCGTTGCTTCCAGTAGTTTTTGTTTTTCTGCATCCGATAACTCCTGCTCTGGCATATCCTTAGAGTGTGGCAAAGCCATAGAAGCATCTTGTTCATCAGGTGCATTTCTTGTACAACTCATCGAGAGGATTACTATCGAGAATAGTAGTAGTGTTTTAACATTCATACAATAATATTTTTGTTCGTTAACGATACTTCTGGGATTCCTCGGAATTATTTATATTAATAAAAAATCAAATATCTCTATTTTAATTAATAAAATCAAACATATTTAAACTATTTATAATGTATAAATAGTTGATAATCAATTATTGATTTTCTATTTCTCCTTTAATTGGTAAAGGTTCTGATTTTTTTCGTTTGAACGTATTAAACTCCAAACTATACGAAACCCCAACACCCGATTTATTCCTATTGCCATTAATATCCGGATCGGAACGATTATAAGCTTTTAACCTCAATCGTCCGTCATCAGAAACGATATATTCTATCACGAAATCACCTGTAAAATACGTGCCAGAAGAGACTGAATTCACACCACCACCTGCTCCAACCACAAAATTCTGATTGAATAAAGACACTTGCGATTGCGTATTGACTTGAAGTTCGCTGGTTACACCTGTTGCGAGACTTGGGTCAGTTGCTATTTCTGCAAAAGGTTGATAATTAAAATTAAAATCCACACCCGAAAGAAAATCTACGTCTGTGACAATTTCCGAAACCAAGCCTGTTACGTAAAGCGAAAGTTGATTAGAAATCATTTCGGTCATCGTATTGGCATACGTTTGAATGACCGCATTACCTGAAATACCTACTTCATTTGGTAAAAAAGATTTCAAAACAACTAAGCCAAAAACTTGTCGATTTAGCTCATTTTTATCAGCTTTTACTGTCCGCATTTTATTATCAACGTAAGGCAATAATCGTTGATTGATATTTGGAAATTGAATATCAAAACCAATATCAGGCTTCATTAAATCACCCCGTAATTGCATCATCAAATCCACTTCAGTTGCTCGTTGTGCTAACGTTTTCTCTTCATCTGTTCTCAAATATTCTAAAATCAAATTATACGGTGCGGTGCGTAAGCCTTTATAAATTGCATCAATATTGACTTGTGCGGTAAACGGACTGCCGTCCCACGAAATTGTTCCACCTTTGGCAACCGTGAAAGGCTTATTAATACTCACTCCTGAACCTGGACTATAGGTAAATAAATATTCACCCGAAGTCAATTCATACGTTCCGAACATCGTAAATTCTCCCTTATTCGTAACATTTATCGTCAAATTTCCCTTTCCTCGTCCTCGCATAATATCGCCAACGGACTCGTCAAAAATCAAAGAAATTTCAGCTTGCGGCGTAACATTTAATTCTAATTTTAAATTTGCACCAAGGAAATTTACATTTTTATCTTTTTTGGTCGAAGTATCTTTAGGACTCACGAACTCAATGAAATTGACGGCTTTCGCACTGTTAGAAGTCGTCAACGGAATTGACATCCAAGAATCACTGGAAGTTGTGGCGTTGATATCGATGTTTGATGCCGATAAAGGTCCTGAAAATTCTACTTTTGCTGAGCCAATACCTCGACCGTAAAATAATTCACTATCCTTTTTTTCGGTATCAATTAATAAAAACCCATCAGAAGAAACCGTCAAATCCAATTCAAAATTCTTCAAATTCTTATGTCTAATGCCGCCATCAACAGTCGCCAAATTTCCAAATCTATCCGTTAATGTATTGCCGCTAAAGTCGAAAAAATTGTCTTTTGCGATGACTTTCACCTTCTCCAAACCATAATAGGTTTGTAGATAATTTACCCGTGTACCAGCTTCAGAAAGTCTCAATATTCCTGTCGCTTCTGGCTTTTTAATATTACCCGAAAAAACGAGGTCAGCGTTCACTTTACCTTTACTTCCCGAAATTCCTTGAACGAAATATTCGATAACACTAAATGGAAAATTTCTCGTTCGTGCTGAAAATAAAAAAGTATTTGGCTCGTATTTTTTGATACCTGCGGGAGTTGGCAAATAATATTTTCCGTCAACATTTAATGATTGTAATTCTGTTACACTTTCGTCATTAATAACTCGATTTTCTATCCCCAATTCAAAACTAAGCGGTTCGTCAAATTTAGGAATAGATGCAGAGAGATTTAACGCACCAAAATAATCATCATTAATATAAAAACTGTCTATTTGAACAATACTTGAAATAGAATCTTCATCCAAATTAAATAAATCTTTAACCGTCGTTTGAACGTTCATTTGACCATCAAAAGTCAAAAATGGAACTTTTACAAATTCTTGTAACAAACTCATCGGTATATTATTTACATCGAGCTGTAAACCTTTATTTCCAACACTATTTAAGGCGATTGATTGGTTATTATTTTTTAAAATAAAATTATTAGTATAGATATAATCCGAGCCAAATTGTATATAATTATTATCAGAAATCATCCATTTATCTTCATTAATAAACAGGTCGGAAGAGTCCAGATGAATATAAAATTGGTTATCCGTTAAAAATAATTGACCATTGATATTTAAGGCCGAAAAAATATCCGTGATACTGGAAACCGACGTTTTGAACGCAATTGTATCCCTTGATAAACCATTTTCTAACGTAATTTTTGGAATAACCAAGTTACCAATTTTCGTTTCATTCACTTCAATAACGAAACTCCCTTCATCACTAATCCCATTAGAATGCGCTGTGATTTGATTGATTTGTACTTGATTATATGCAAAGTAAGGCAATCCTAATTTGAACGAAAACGACTCATTTAACGCATTAAAATTTGCCTTCGCCGTCAAATCTCGAATCGTATCCAAACCTTGATCTAAGAGGTGTGTAATATTTTTGGTGTCTTTAACTCTTGCATTAAAAATGAAATTTTCCATCCCTGCGAATGCCTTGTTGACGTAAGTCGAATCAAATTTGATATTTATTTTTTGTGCGAATGAAGGGTAATTTTTTGCGACAAAATTTAGTAACGGTTTTTCAATATTTTTAATCGTATAATTTCCACCCAACGACGCATTTAATATTTCAGAATTGAGTCGCATCATTCGATATTGATTCTTGATGCTCGACCTCAAAACGATAGAATCTACATGAAATTTTTCCGAATTTTTTGAAATATTTAAGTTCAAAATACTTGCAGTACCAACGATATTATCCAAATCATCACCCGAAAAATTCAAATTTAATTGAGTATTAAAAGCAAAGCTATCTTTGGTAATATTTAGGGCATTCAGGTTGACATGCGTGATATTAGAAACCAAATCGAACTTAGGCAAAGTATCATTAAAATTCATTTCACCGTTAAACGTCAAATCAATATTTCCGTCCGAAATACCCATTTTTCCGATAAAGGATTTTTGCTTAAAATTCCCATCAATAATTATATTTTCGTAAGGATAAGCCTTATAGGCAAAACTTTCAATATCTGCATCAATTTTAATATCCAAAGTTTCTAAAGTGCCACCCGTTCCTTTCACCCTTGACTTAAAAGTCACCGTTCCAAAGTCAGGATTATCCGTCCATTCTTTTAGATTGAATTCATATAAATTCAGCGTTCCGCTATATCTTGCGGCTTTCGTAGGCGTTTTTAGGTTAATCGACATTTCTGCCCGACCCAAATCCGTTTTCACATTTCCATCTGCGACAAAATCGTAGTAAAAACCATCGAAATTCCCCTTAAAATCAATTTTTCCTAATTTATAAAACTGTTCAGTCGTATTTAAATCAGGAAATAATAATTTCAAATTTCGCATATTAGTATTCAAGCGGTCAATTTTTAATTGCAAAAAAGTAATCTCTGGATCGGTAAAATTCCTTGATTTAAAACTCCCTTTAATCGTTGCATTTTGACCAATTGAAATATATAAATCATCTCCACGGAGGCGATTTACCCTATCGTAAATTCTACCTTTTAAAATTAATTTTCCATCTTTGTTTTGTCTAAAAAATGCGTTCTGATTCAGCTGTGGTGCAAAAGTCACCAGATCATGGATAGCAATAATCGAATTTTTCGAACGAATATCCATTTTGACTTTATCCACAAAATATCCCATATCACTGATGTGTGAATACGCAAAAATGAGCGTATCGCCCAACACACTTTCAGGCGTAATTAGTTCGAGATTATAGAATGCCATCGTATCCACTCGCACCATCATATCCGCCTTAAACGATTCTATTTCAAAACCTCTTTTCTCCTGTAAATTCCCTTCCTCGATTTTCCAAGTCCCGACTTGATTCTCTAACTTAATATCTTTAATCTTTAAGTTAACTGCTTCTAAATCAAAGTGTTGAACATCTAAATCTAAATCAAAATGGTTTTTAACATTAAGTTTATCAAATGAAAAAGTACTATTATTCATTTGAAATTCACCTACTTTTATCGTCCAAAATCGAGCTTGTGTCGTATCAATCGGATAAATAATCGTATCCGCAGGATGCTGTTTTGGATAGGCAGAATCAGGAATTTCATAAAAAATTGCCTTCACATATTCCGCCTTCGCTTCATTAATGATGACTGATTTTATATCTAATGTTTTATTATAAAAATCAGTTTTTGCAATATTCAAGGCTAAATCCTTGACATAAACCAACATTTTATCTCCATTAAAAGCATTTTGGAAACCAAATCTTAAGTTATAAAAAATGAGCTCATCACAGTCCAAATAAAATATTGGATTATTCTTTGGAGGACCTGGTTCGTAAGGCTTGGATAGTTTTTTAATTAATTCTTTAACTGCCATATAATATTCATGGGGATAGCGATAAAGATTTATTCGAGTATTGTCAAAAGTTATTTCTTCGACGACAACTTTTCGTTTGAATAAAGAAAATAATTTAATATTTGCATGAATACTTTCGGAATATAATAGGGTGTCTTGATGAAAATCTTGGATATAAACGCCTTGAATATCGAAATGGTCAAAAAACTCTAATTTTACATAATCAATTTCGACACGGGTTTCTAATTTTGCCGAAAGGCTACTCGTTGTCCAAGTCACCAATTTATTCTGAACATAAGGAATACTAACGACTAAACGTAAGATAAACAAAAATAAAAACAGCAAAAATGTAGTGCGAAATAGAAAACGCAATAACCTAAAAAAAAACGACCGCTGTTTCTTTTTGGATGCGTGTACAATTTCTACCACTTCCTCATCTTCAGGAAGCATATTTTTAATATCGTCGTTCATTGAATTTTTTGATCGTTTCTGTTGATTATTTTGTTCGTTTTCCTGGAAATCTTCGTAAAAATACTAACAAATTTTCGGCTTATCGCTATGAAAAAGCCGAAATCCAAAATACGTTTTATCTTTGTGAGAATGTATGATAAATAAATGTATTTGGGAGGGGAAATAGTTGTAAAAGGAAAGTATTAGGATAATTTTAAATTGGAGTTTTTCAAAATTTTAAACATCAATTAAAATCGTCATTGCGGCATTCGCCGCCGTGACGGAAACCTTGAGGAAATACAATCAAATAATTTTAGCAATAAAAATAAATGAGTATAATAATTTTAGGAATAGAATCATCGTGTGATGATACTTCAGTGGCAGTTTTGAGAGATGGTAAAATTTTATCAAATTGCACCGCAAACCAAGAAGCACACCGAGAATATGGCGGCGTTGTACCAGAAATAGCATCACGAGCGCATCAGATAAATATCGTTCCAGTGACGGATTTAGCAATTAAAAAAGCGGGCATTCAAAAGTCAGATATTTCTGCAATTGCTTTCACTCGTGGGCCTGGTTTGATGGGTTCATTGTTAGTTGGCGTTTCGTTTGCGAAAGCGATGGCGATGAGTTTGAATGTGCCAATGATTGAAGTCAATCACATGAAAGGTCACGTTTTGGCTCACTTTGCGGAAGACCCAAAGCCAAATTTTCCGTTTTTATGCTTGACGGTTTCGGGCGGACACACGCAAATTATTCGAGTAACGGATTATTTAGAAATGGAAATTTTGGGCGAAACAATTGACGATGCAGCGGGCGAAGCTTTCGATAAAACAGGAAAAATATTAGGTTTAGATTATCCTGCGGGCCCAATTATTGATAAATTAGCGAAACAAGGCAAACACGTTTTTCAATTTCCAGAACCCAGAATTAAAGATTTAGATTTTAGTTTTAGTGGACTAAAAACGTCAATTTTATACTTTTTGCAAAGAGAAGTGAAAAAAAATCCCGACTTTGTAGCACAGAATTTAAACGATATTTGTGCTTCCGTTCAGACCACCATAGTGACTTTTTTACTGAATAAACTCACTAAAGCGACCGAACAAACTGGCATTAAAGAAGTCGCAATTGCAGGCGGCGTATCCGCTAATTCCGAACTTCGAGGCACTTTGTCGAAAATTGGTAAAGAAAAAGGTTGGAATACGTACATTCCAAGCTTTGATTTTTGCACGGATAATGCAGCAATGATTGCCGTCACGGGTTATCAAAAATATTTAAAAGGCGAGTTTGTCGGGCAAGATATAGCACCGACAGCGAGATACAGAATTTAGTTTCCCGCAAATTTCGCAGATTTCACAGATTTTCTGAATTGCTTCGCAATTTTTAATTTTATTTTTTTGTGTAAAAATAAAATTACGGAGCAAATAAAAACCTGCGGAATCTACGAAATTTGCGGGAGCAACAAAGCAATAATGATAAAAGGAAAAAATATAAAAAAGGCTTACGGTCAATTGAATGTGCTGAAAGGCGTAGATGTTACGGTAGGCGAGGCAGAAATTGTGTCGATTGTTGGCAAATCAGGTGCTGGAAAAAGTACGTTATTACACATTTTGGGAACTTTAGACGGTGCGGACTCGGGTGAATTATTGATTAATAACACGAATATCGGCTTATTGAAACCTAAACAATTGGCGGCTTTTCGCAATGCAAATATTGGTTTTGTATTTCAATTTCACCATTTGTTACCCGAATTCACGGCATTAGAAAATGTTTGTATTCCAGCTTATATTGCCAAAACAGAAGAGAAAAAAGCAGAAAAAAAGGCCAAAGAATTATTGGATTATTTAGGACTCAGCGAACGCTTAACACATAAACCGACTCAACTTTCGGGTGGTGAACAACAACGTGTAGCCGTTGCAAGGGCTTTGATTAATAGCCCAGCTATTGTTTTTGCAGATGAGCCTTCGGGCAATTTAGACTCGGCTTCTTCCAAGGAATTACACCAACTTTTGTTTCAATTAAGAAACGATTTTAAACAAACTTTTATCATCGTAACGCATAATGAAGAATTGGCAGCAATGAGCGATAGAAAATTAGTTATGTATGATGGTTTGTTAGTTGATTAATAAGTTAAGTTTAAATATTAAGTTTCAAGTATTATGAAATTTAATCTAATTTTAAGTAGGGTTTTTTAGACACTAATTTGCACAAATTACGTTAATTTTAAATGTTAAAAAAAATAAAACAATTCGTGTAATTTGTGTAAATTCGTGTCCAAATTTTAATTTAATTAAGCAGTAAATAGATATAATAACGCATCAATCGGTAAATCCCATGGAAAACAAAGAAAAAGAGAGAAAAACAGTTCACAACGATCATAGTTTTGGTGACTTGATGGTACTAATTTGGGAAAAAATCACCTACTTTTTCCAAGAGACAACAGACATTCACAAAGGTTCTGATCAAGTCGGAACGATTAAATCAATCATGGCAAATATGA
>Ga0306866_1000349_pt1 | contig 15496 bp, 13 predicted proteins | sample AntRauTorckE5432_FD_190450 | JGI IMG/M metagenome (GOLD analysis project Ga0306866, IMG submission 190450) | Saline lake microbial communities from Rauer Islands, Antarctica - Metagenome Torckler E5 #432 (v2) (version 2) | ecosystem: Environmental > Aquatic > Non-marine Saline and Alkaline >...
CGAAGAAGTTTCGCAGCACCTGAGTGTTAGCCATGCGGGCAAAACCATAGCTTCGACTAATGATTCGGTTCGAGTGCTGGAGACCTCACACCCACCAACTTATTACTTAGCCATCACTGGCTTCGCTCCCGGGGTGCTGATTGAAAGCCCCAGCGAAACTTATTGCGAGTTCAAGGGTGTTGCCAGCTACTTTGATTTACTAATTGATGGCCGCGTTATTCAAAGGGCTGCCTGGACCTACAAAAAACCCAACCGGGGTTTTGAAAAGCTTTTGGGCAAGGCCGCCATATACGCCTCGAAGGTCGATGAGTGTTACGTGGGCGAAGAGTTGGTTCAGTCCCAAGAGGGTGATTTCTATGGTGGCTGGATAACCTCCAACATTAAAGGTCCCTTTAAAGGTGCCCAAGGAACCATGGGTTGGTGAGCAAGCCCTAGACCCTAGTTGGCTGTTAGCAACCAAATCTGCCGACGTAGAATCGCTGATCCCCAAGCATCAAAGCCGGAGACGACCAGACCGTTACTAATTCGGTCGATCGATACTCCTTCAACCTCAATCCGGTTTCCAGTTGCAGCCGCTCTTCTAAACTGTCCGCTTTGGGTGCCGGTGAGAATCCAGCGAGTCAGAACAGTGCTGGTCCCGCTTTCGGCAATTAGCTCTTGGACCGCAAAGTTCACATCTGGAAAAGCCGTCCACCAGTTCTTCCAATGCTCGCAAAAGTTCGCGGCCAATGTCAGACTGAGGGGAATTTGCCTGCGGTGTCTTCTAAATTCGGCCGACGGGCTGTCGCTTCACGGCCAGCCGTCGCGCTTTCCAATCTGATTCAAATTGCTCACTGAGTAACCTCCACGGTGAGTCTTACTGCTATGGCGGTTGTCCAATTTGATTCCGCAAGGACTATTGACCGTTGATCCAAGAAGCCCTTTGATTAGTAGCTCAAAGCACCCAGTTCCGATGCTTCTAATCTGGAGGCGTTTCAAGAAAACTAAAAACATTTAGAACTATTAAGCCCCTCCTTGGGTCACGAACCGAGTGATTGCGTATCAGCCGGTCATGGCTATTTGCGCGAAGGGATCCAGTGGACAGGCATTCAGACGTATCCACGAACTTATCGAGAGCATTGTGCGCATCTTTTACGCGATGACCACTTTGCTAGGCGCTACAGGATTCTGGGATTCTGTACATAAAATCGTCGCTAAAACGCGTGAGTTTGCTATTTCTGAAAGCCAGTCATTTTTAGCATGGGTGTATGGTGGCTTATAAGTGCCAATCGAGGCGCATTCCCTATCTAACTAGCAGCGGATGAATTTATAGATGGGAAATCGGAATTTTATGAAGAAAACTTATCGAATTGGCTTTAGGTCTGCCGTGGCCGTCTTGGCCCTGGCACTAGCAGCTCAGTTTGGATTTTCGTTTTTTAGTTCTCCGTTTGCCAAGGCGGCAGCCTCAAGCGTTTCGATGGGAACGGCTTCAAACTTCGCGGTGTTGGCCGGAACGGGCATAACCAACACTGGCCCCACAACAGTGTCTGGCACCAACGGGGCAGACCTAGGTTCTCACCCCACTCCAAAGTTCATAAACTCCGTCCAAGTGGACTCGACCGGGGAGATATACACGCGGCTCGACAGGTAGTGAAAATCGCAAAGGAGGACCTAGTACGCGCTTATAACAATGCCGCTGGGCAGACTCCTGTGACAACGATCGGAACCCAGCTGGGTGGTCAAAAAATAGCTCCGGGCGTTTACTCATCAAATGATGAAAAATTTAACATCACAGGGACTTTGACCCTTGATGCCGATGGAGACTCCAACGCTGTGTTTATTTTCAAAACCGACTCAACACTCACGACCGCTACCGCTACCGCTAGTTCGATAATTTTGACTGGAGGGACCCAAGCTTGTAACGTCTTTTGGCAAGTCGGCTCATCGGCATCCTTCGGAACCAATTCTTCTTTTGTTGGATCCGTGCTAGCACTGATCTCAATTAGTGCAAAAAAAGGAGCCAGCATCCAAGGCCAGCTATTAGCTCGAAAAGGCGCGGTAACTCTGAACACCAATACGATCGTCAATGACGCCTGCACAACACCAACAGCTACTGCAACACCAACAGCTACTGCAGCACCAACAGCTACTGCAACACCAACTCCCACCCCGACAGCCACAGTAGCAACTGAGGCAGGCGTGACTCCCACTGTTACTGGAGGAAAGTTGCCTGACACTGGCCGCTCGGGGTGGATTCTGCCACTTGTAGTTGGGCTCGCTCTGGCTACTGCTGGTTCTGGTGCTTTGCTATTGAACTTACTCCGACGAAGGAATCGCTAGTAACGCGGCTAGGTCCTTTGCGAAAAATCCAAGGCCCTAGTTGTAGCAAGCCTCTTGGCACTTGCCGTGATGGCAATGTCGGCTTTCTCCTTAGCTTTTCTGCGTAACGCAGTTCTTGAGCGAGTTGAGTTCAAACGGGACTAGGCCGAAGATCGACTGACGCACTGAACCCGGAACGAGAGGGTACCGTAGCGCAGGTAGGATTCAGTATGCCCCGTTCCACAGAACTTCTCGACGCCGTCGATGTCTACTTCCGCGCGCTGCACGCCTGCGATGTTGATCTGCTCGACAGCGTCTTCCACCCGGCAAGCTCGCTCTTCGACGTTGACAAAGGCACCGTCGACCACTACCCCGCCTGGCGTGGGGTAGTGGCGAATCGTCCCTCTCCGGCATCCGTCGGTCAAGACCGCGACGACGAGATCATCGTCGTCGACTGGCTGAGCGATACTGCCGCGATGGTTCGCGTGCGCCTGCGGGTGCTCGACAGTATCTTCGTCGATCAGCTATCGTTCGTAGACGGCGCCGACGGCTGGCGCATCGTGGCCAAGGTGTGGCACCTCGAAGGCTTCGTCCCGTCGGCATTATCCTGAAATCACCTGAGATTTCGATAGTCATGACCCCTGACGCGCGAGCAAGTCGGGGGCATAAGCTCTCTTGCCGGACCCCCGCTTGATCGAGCACTCCGTGTTCCGAATCGCACCGCGATGCGGTCTGAGATTTTGATCGCCCCCGCTGAGCGTTAGAAGTTACTGGGGCAAGCTCTCGTCGCCGTCAACGCTGGCTCGGGAAATTGACACCCCGAGGCCAAGGTAGTTAGTGGGAAGTTTCTGGCTGAAGAGGACCTCTCAGATACTATCCAGCGTGCTGTCTGCAAAAGAAGTGCAGATCAAAGTTTCTTTCGAGCCTTCTTAGGTCCATGTGACTCCACTTTGAAGTTAAATGCTGAAAACCTCAGGACTTCGGGAGTCAACGCCCGATTAGTTTGGCGGCCTGCTTTGCCGCTCCGAGTGCAACATACTCTTGAGGCTTGGGGAAGTTAATTTTGAAGTTAAAAATTTCCCCGGCAATTTTTTGCACTGCTTTGTTGGCTGCCGCTCCGCCTACGAACGAAATGCTTTCGATAATGTGACCGGCATCGGCTACCACGGAGGCTCCGTGAGCGAGGCCCCCTAACATTCCTTCGACGCAGGCTCTTGCAAAGTTTTCTCGAGTGCCATTAGAAAGATTTATGCCCTCCACGCTAGCCGTCGCGTTCGGTAAATTCGGGGTTCGCTCACCTTCGAGATAAGGTATTACCCGAATCCCTCCTGAGTGCTTTCGAGCATTAAGTGCCAATTCGCCAAACTCGTCAAGAGTGACTCCTAAGAGGGATGCCCCCCATTCGATCACTCTTGCGGCATTGAGAGTGCACACAAGAGGCAGAAACTGCCCGTCGGCGTCGGCAAAGCCCGAAATCGTTCCAGATGAGTCGGCCGATGTTTTGTTTGATGAACCAAAGACTGTTCCGCTGGTTCCTATTGAAACGGCGAACATTCCGGGTTCAAGGTCAAGGCCCTTGGCTGCACCCGCATTGTCCCCCATGCCAGCACCAATTCTTACTCCGTCGGGGGCAAGCTCGAACTGGACATTTGTTACCGACTCTTCTGCACCCAGCACAGTCGGCAAAATAGCACTGTGACCTAGGCAATACTCAAAGATTTCGCCTAGATAAACATTTTTCACCGGATCAAAATAGCCAGTTCCGGAGGCTTCAGATCGGTCAGTAAATATTTTACTTATGTCCGGGTAGTTCTCTGATAACCGCCAACTCAGGTAGTCATGAGGCAGACAGACCGCAGCCACTTTCTTGGCAATCTCAGGCTCATTCTGCTTCACCCAAAGAACCTTTGTCGCAGTGAATGATGCCACCGGAACCGACCCGGTGAGGTCGGCTAAAAATTCTGCCCCGAAGTGCTCGATTAGTTCGGCGGCTTGCGGGCCGCTGCGGAGGTCGTTCCATAGCAGAGCTGGACGCAGCACTCTTCCCATGTCGTCCAGCAACACCATTCCGTGCTGTTGACCTGCAATGGAGATTGCCAAAACGTCGACAAAGCCACCGGCGCTCTCGATTGCGCTCAGAAGGGCCTGCCACCAATTCTCGGGGTCAACTTCAGTTCCAACGGGATGAGGAGCCCTACCCTGTCTCACAACATCGCCACTCTCGAGATCGTAAGCAATAACTTTGCAACTCTGCGTTGAAGAGTCAACTCCAAGGACTAGTTGGGGCATTGCTCTACCTCGCTTAAATTAGAAGGTTTTTTATGGCGGAGAATAGGGGATTCGAACAGTCCTAGGCTAGCGTACTTACTAGGGATTCTCGGCCAGTTGGGCCTAAGCAAAGCCTGTTCAGAGTGCTGTCTGCACACGAAGTGCACGTCAATACCCTTTTTCGACATCCACATCCGCAAGCTGATCTGAACAGGACTATACCCGTATTCGACAGGCACCCCAACTGATTTTGAGCTACTTGTCACTTGCAAAGGCATACGCGCTTAGGTCCCTCTTTTTTGTAATCTCACAGTCTTCCTGGGTAGATTTAGAATCCATTCAGAATAATTCAAGAGGAAGCGCGCTGGTAAAGGTCACATGGCAGGGCTAGAGAATTCCGGACCAATCAGGGTTGGAGCTGCCTCTGCTTAGAACGGGTGCTTCGAATTGAGAGCAGAAATCTCGACTCCCGAAGACTCATACACGAGCACTTGATAATAACGGGTAGCCGGGTGAGTGCCAGCTTGTCTTCGTGCCTGCTGCTACCGTCAAGCGCTCACGTGATTGGCAATAGCATCCTTGATTCGATCTGCGCTTCCAGAGGGGTCCTCAAGCAGAAGGTAATGACTCACACCTTGAAACCTTACGAAGGTCATACGATCCGCGTACCGTTCGATAGCCTCGTCGGACACCAGGTCGTCGGCGACGATTGATACGACAGGCACTTTAATCTTTGCAAGAACTGAATCGAGGTCCCATCGCAAAAGGTCTACAAGTTCCGTAAGCCCGAGTGGCATCTCAACAGAAAGCGTTGATCTTCGCACTTGTTGCTTTATGTCATCTGGTGTGCTCAAAATGCTGCTCATTTCGACTAGGGCATCCACGCTCGCACGGAAGTCGACGGCAAAAGTGCCAGCGAAATCTTCGACTCCAGCCTCTTCCTGCTTTGGATAGAGTTGGAGATAGTGCCAGGTGTCGGCGCCAATAACGAGCGAAGCTCTTGCTGGGTACCGGGCTGCGAACTCGGCTGCAATGGCCCCGCCCATTGAGTGTCCCACTATCACTGCTCTGTCTATACCGGCATCGTCCATCGCTGCGGCGACGTCATCTGCCATTTGTCTGATGCTGACGACGTTCGAAGATGAAGTGGACCCACCGTGACCCGGCAAGTCAAGAGTGAGTGTTGTGTACTGGTCGCCCATTGACTTGATCACGCCGTCCCAATCCTTGCTGCTGCATCCCCATCCGTGAATGAGGACAACCGGTGTTCTGTTTGGGTTGTTTATCGAATAGACAATTTCGTCAGGTCCAGAAATAACTGCTTTTGATGGCGTCATGAACTGTCCGCTTCTTTTAGAACTAAGTAACTTCTTTCGGTTGGCATTTTCACCAAACTTGCTTCAGCACACGCATGATGTTCCCACCGGTTACCTTCACGATCTCCTCGTCCGAGTAGCCGTGTTTCACAAGCCAACCGACGATGTTGTAAAAGTTCTCCGTCGGATTATCGAGCCCAGCAATATATTCAACACGAGGGAAGTTGGGCCCATTTGTCGCAGCTGCGAGACCAAGCTGCCGCGAGAACTCGGTATGCAGGCCTACGTGGTCACCGTAGAGAGTGTCTGGACCGAAAGCCACGTGATCGATTCCCATCAGTTCGACGCAATAGACAAAGTGGTCCATTACCGACTCAATTGAATGTTCGGGATGCGCGTGGGACAAAGACGTGTGGGGAGCCGCTTCGATCCCTATGACACCTCCGGTCTCGGCGCATGCCTTTAGCACGGAGTCAGGTTTCATGCGGGCCGTCTCCCAAATTTTCCGAGCGCCGGCATGAGTGATGAATACTGGCTGGCTGGAGTGTTCGAAAGTGTCTAGACAGGTCTGATCCCCTGAGTGAGAGACGTCGATGGCGATGCCCAGGGCGTTCATACGCTCGACGGCACGTCGACCGAAAACAGTGAGGCCACCGTCTCGAGCCTCTTTTAGACCAGAACCCAGTGTATTTGACTCCGAGTATGCGATTCCCATCTGACGAACGCCAAAGCCGTAGAGGATGTCGAGGCGGTCAACTTCGTTTTCGATCGGTGTTGCCGCTTCCAGCGAAAGTACTATGGCGATCTGGCCGTTCTGTTTTGCCTCAATGATATCCTCGACGCCGTATGCGATACGGGCATACTTTTGGTGCGCGGCATCGGACAGGCGCATGCCGAGATCATAGATGATGTCATCCCACTTCCATCCAAACTTGCTAGTAACGCATGCTGTGCCGTCCATCATGTTGTCGAATACCGCGGTCATACCAGAGCGAGACAGTCCCTCGTAGCTGGTGTGCTCACGACCGGTTCGGATGTAATCCCGAACTTGGGACATGTCTTCGGGGAAAATGCTGGGGTGATCGTGCAGGCTGATAATGATGTTGTCATCGATTAGCTGGCGGGTTCGTATTTCTTGATCTTTGTTGAGCCCCAAGTCGTAAAGGGGCACCCGACCAAATTCTTTAGAAAGTTTAAAAACTTCATAGTCATCGCCGGGTTTGAGGTAGCTAAAGGAACGATAGCCGTCATACACAGTCTTGCGAAACGGTACTGAAAACTCCTGCGCAGGTTTCTCGTTCATGGCTCTAAACCTTCCAAAAAAAGGGACTTGTGGTCTTCGGTTTTGTGTAATTTATGGTGGAGTAAGTAGCTCTCAGTGCCGTGACTAAAACTTCACTGCAAGATCTACCTAGCCCTTACCGAAGTATACACTCGCTTTTCAGGTGTCAGTTGTCAGGTGTCAGGAGTCAGGGGATCAAGGGATCAAGTTGAAGTTGCAGTTGTATTGTGTACGGCCGGCGACGCACTTATGGACGGAGAAAACGGAGCCCGAAGATTTTCGGAACGGCGACTGATGCCTAGCTTTACGATGTTGAACCCAGCTCTCTTAAATGCTCGAACGTGTTTTCGGAAATGGAACCCAGTCTTGCCAATACATTGAAGGTGCAATCCGAAATCGTGCCGTCATTCACGGGGGTAATTCCTAATCGAAGATTTACTGACTGATGATTTTATCGAGATGAACTGAGTAGGTAAACCTTGAGTGCACGGGCCCAAAGAAATCGCTTGGACTCACTGCATCATCCTTAGCTACATAAGTTTCCTTCAGCTCTGAGACAGCACCCAGCTTTTCAAGGAATTGAGGATCGGTGAGCCCAGAGTTTCACTACAAGACCAAGACATAATTTCATCAGAGCAGATGAACTTTCTCGCGAAGGTCAACATTTTCGTTTTCGGGCCGTGAGCGAACGGCTACCCTGTCTAACCAGTTGGTCTCGTGTTTCAAAAGACTCAATTCCACCCGCTCCGACTTGCCCAAGGGCCACCACGATGACGCCAACCGCAACAACATTGCAGTCAGACATTGCGAACCTTAGGTTATCGGGAACTCAAGCCCCCACCCTGCTTGCAATTAGTTTGATTTTCGTCAGCATCGTAGGTTTCCTGCACTATCGACAGCGTGAAACAAATTTGTTACATAAAAGCACTAGAATTCGTCACACGTGCAGTCAAGCCCGGCAAGAGTTTCCTAAGCACTTGCCTTTCTCAAGGAGTAAGCAATGCCAAACATATTCAAACGACCCGGTTCCCTAAAATTTCTCGCGCTTGCTAGCTCTGCTTTAGTTGTTGCAGCTCTTTCAGGTTGCTCCGCGGCTTCTACCACCGAGAGCACTCCAAATGTTAGCAGTGATCCTGTGAGCCTTGGCGAGCCAGTCAGAGGCGGTTCCGCCACTCTAGCCACGCAGGGATCACCCGTGAACATGGACCCCGCGGACGGACAGTTGTACGCTTCAATACTTGTTTACCAAAATATTTTTAGTACCCTCATTGACGTCGATAAGGACTACCAATTTGTTTCTAATCTCGCCGAAAGCTGGCTGCAGGAGGATGACCTGACTTGGTCATTCAAGCTCGTAGAAGGAGTCAAGTTTCACAACGGTGAAACCCTCACCGCCGACGACGTTGCCTTTTCCATCGACAGGATGCGGACCAGCGGTCTAGGGGCATTCGTCTCTGTCTTCGAGTCGGTTGAGGTGATCGATGATCTAAATTTCAAGATTCGTCTTTCTGCCCCGTACGGAGCAATGGAAGCGACACTTGCGAGCTTCGTTGACATCGTTAATCGGAAGGCTGTCGAGACCTCTGACCCCAAGGAAAACCCCATAGGAACTGGCCCCTACAAGCTCACTAACTGGGTCAAGGGCAGCACGGTTACACTCACGAGGTTTGACGATTACTTCAAGGCTGACAAGCCATACCTTGATGAAGTCGTGTTTGAAACCGTTCCGGACGACAGTGTTCGACTGGCTGGACTTCAGACAGGAAAGTTCGACTGGATTCAGACCGCACCGGCTCAGCAGATTCCAGAATTACTCGAGTCAACCGAGTTTGGCCAATCTAACTCCGGGGCTTACTTGCCGTATTTAGTTCTGCTTAACACTGTCAGCGGTCCCTTTACCTCAATCGAGGCCAGGCAGGGGCTCAACTGGGTGATAGACCGTAAACAGATTGTTGAGCTCGCCTTCTCGGGTGCCGCGGTTGAAGCAAGCGAGGCTGTCTCAGACGTCAACCCCTTCTTCTCAGGAGTTAATATTTATGAAGGAGCGCCGGATTTGGGCAAGGCTCAAGCTCTCTTCGAAGAAGCTGGTGTCACCGACGAATCCCTAACGATTCTGGTTGACCAGGCAGATTCGGCTTACGCTCTCATCGCGCAGATTATTCAGTCTGGCCTCGAGGGGGTGGGTATGACGTCCACCATCGAAACGGTTGCATCGTCAGAATACTTCGGTCGACTGGTTTCAGGGGATTACGACATCGCTATGACTATCTTCAGCGCTTCTCTCGATCCGGCAATGACCTACAACCTCCTTGGTCAATCAGAGTCGGGGTTCAACTTCACCGGATATAAGAGCGCGACGCTTGACGCAGCTATCGAAACATTCGCCTTCTCGACCGACCAAGACGCACGTAAGGCGTCTTATCCAGCATTGGTCGAAGCTTTCCAGACCGAGTCACCATTCTTGTTTGTGGCGAACCGCCAGACGCAGTATTTCACTAGCGCCACTCTAGGTGGAGCATCTAGCCTTCCGACTCTTGAGGTCCGCGTTGAGGATCTGTGGCAGGCCGTCGCTCGATAACGTGAAACGTTTCGATGGAACGTTTCGGCGGAACAATGAAATGAAGTAGGGCAAGGAGATCGCATGGTTCTCAGACGACTAGCTCTAACGGTTCCGATACTCCTGGGGACTTCAGTTGTCGTGTTCCTAATTCTTCGACTTGTACCAGGAGACCCTGCGGCTTCGATCCTTGGATCAAACGCCACAGAGCAGTCGATCGTCAAAGTCAGAGCCGCGCTGGGCCTCGATCTGCCTTTATGGGAGCAGTTCGGGGCTTGGCTCGGAGGTGTAGCCCGTGGTGATTTTGGTCGCGACTACATCACGAATCAGGAAATTACTGAGCAGCTAGAGCTGAGGCTGCCAATAACCGTTGCACTGGCAGGCGTTGCTTTCCTTCTTGCTCTCATAGCGGCAATCCCTTTGGGGGTAGTCGCAGCCGTTCGGGAGGGTGGCTGGGTCGATCGTTCAGTTAGAGCAGTTGCTGTACTGTTCATAGCGGTGCCAGACTTCGTGTTCGGACTCCTAGGAATTCTCCTTTTCGCCGTGGGTCTCTCGCTCGTGCCATCCTCGGGTTACACTCCAATCGAAGAAGGTTATCTAGAGCATCTAAGGTCTCTTGCATTACCCGCAGCAGCGTTATCTCTCGGGCTCGGAGGTGTGCTTACTCGCGTGACGCGCTCGGCGATGCTCGACGTTCTCGGCTCTGACTATGTGCGCTTTGCAAAGGCGAGCGGATTTAGTTCGAGTTCGATTGTCTTTCGCTACGCTTTGCGCAATGCTTCCGTCCCAATAATTACAGTGATTGGCCTACAGGTTGGATACATCCTGGGGGGCACGGTTGTGATTGAGCAGTTATTCGGCCTTCCAGGTCTTGGCCAGCTCATTGTTGAGGCGATGCTCGCGCGAAATTACCCAGTGTTGCAGGCCTGTATTTTGGTATTTGTCGCAGCCTTTATTCTGGTAAACCTAATCACTGACCTTCTCTACACTGTTCTAAACCCTCGGCTGCGAAGGACAAGTACCTCATGACAGCTCAAGATGGAGCTTCACCTGATCAGACCTTGAAGACCGGAGGATCGAGATTGAGAAATCGCGCCACGTTGTCAAGCCGCATAGAAATAGTCGCCGGCGGGTTTCTTGTAGCGGGCGCAGTGATTGTCGCAATCGTTGTCCCAATGATTGATCCAGCTGCGTCGACTGCAGTGGGTGCCGCGCCTGCTCTCCTTTCTCCAGGGTTCCCCAATTTACTTGGGACGGATCAGCTCGGTCGGGACCAGCTTGCCCGAGTGGCGGCAGGTTACGGCATATCTCTAACGATAGCGTCTGGTGCCGTTCTGATTTCCTTAGTAATCGGCGGGCTACTTGGGCTGCTGGCGGCTACCTCGAAATCTTCTATTGACGGCTTAATCATGCGTACCCTAGATGTCGTTATGGCGTTTCCTGCGCTATTGTTCGCTATCGTCGTCGTTGCCATTTTTGGGTCCGGCTCAGAGGTGCTTATGCTTGCGATTGGCATTGTGTTTGTCCCGGTTATCACAAGGGTTACGCGGGCTGCCGCTCTTGAGACAGCTCGACAGTCATACGTTGAGGCCGCTACCGCGCGCGGCGCCCGCAGAAGCCGAGTAATCCTTCGCCACATAGCACCAAACAGTGTCGGACCGGTCTTGGTTCAAGCCTCTATCCTTTTTGCCGTGGGGATTATGCTTGAAGCATCGCTGAGCTTCGTTGGTTTAGGGGTACCGCCGCCGACTCCCTCTTTAGGTCTCATGCTTTCCACAGCTCGCAATTTTATAGTCTCGGACCCTTGGATAGCTATTGTTCCGGCTATTGCCATTCTCCTACTGGTTCTCGGGTTCACTCTGATTGGAGACGGTCTTCAAGCCTGGCTAGACCCGAAAAAGAGGACAACAGCCCGATGAACGATTTACTTGCAGTCCAGAATCTAAGTGTGAGTTATGCGGGAGCGCTGAGTCCATCGATTGCCGATGTGAGTTTCAACCTTGAGGCCGGAGAGATCATCGGTGTGGTCGGAGAGTCCGGCTCGGGTAAAACCACCTTAGGACTGGCTCTGCTCGGACTCCTACCTTGGAATGCCTCTTTCAAGGGAAGTGTTCAATTCGATGGCACTGAAATACTGGGCGCTTCGGAACGCCAGCTGCGGCCACTGCGTGGCACTCAACTATCAACGATTGTGCAGAACCCAGCAACTGCCTTGAATCCGAGCTTTTCGATAGGCAGTCAAATAGTTGCCCTGCTGCGACGACACCTTAATTTAACGAAAACGGAGGCGCGCTCGCTGGCAATCGATTGGTTGGACAGGGTCGGCATCAGTGAGCCGAAAAAGCGCATGAACTCCTACTCACACCAGTTGAGCGGTGGCATGAATCAGCGTGTCGTTATCGCTATGGCACTCGCGCTGTCGCCTCGCTTGGTAATTGCGGATGAGCCGACCTCAGCGCTTGACGTGACTGTTCAAGCAGCGGTTCTGGGTCTGATTACCGAGCTCATTGAGGGTAGTGGAAGCTCGATGGTGCTCGTCACTCATGACCTTGGGGTCATAGCGCAAATGTGCTCTCGCGTTATCGTGATGAAGGATGGGAGGGTCTTAGAAGTGGGTGAGGTTGACCAGATTTTTCACGCACCTCGGAATCCATACACTAAACATTTGCTCGACTCTCAGCCGTCACACACCTCTCAGAGTAAGCCTATTTCGAAGTCACGCCACAGCGAGGCCGATGTCGCGACTTCGAGATTATCCGAGGAGTATGGCCATGAGTGAAGAGTCCGGATCGCTGCTGCGTGTTGACGTGGTCCGGAAGGAGTACTACCGGCCTGGTAATGCTGGAGCACTCAGGTGGAGGAAGAACGAGCGCTTAGTAGCAGTTGACGACGTGTCAATCTCCCTTGCCCGTGGGGAAACCTTGTCAGTGGTCGGCGAATCGGGGTCGGGTAAGACAACGCTCGGACGTATGATTCTCGGCCTTACAGACGTTACTAGCGGCACAATAGAGTTTGACGGTCTCGACATTACTCGCCGCCTGCCGCAGCAAAGACGTCAATTGACTCGAGAAATACAGGTAGTGTTCCAAGATCCGTACGCGTCGATTGACCCACGCCAGCGTATCGAAGACGTCATTCGCGAACCGCTCGACATCCACCGAATCGGCACTCGAAAGCAGCGCCGAGAGCGTGTCCTGGAGGTAATGCATCAGGTGGCACTACCTGAGCGAATGTCTCGCTTTTTCCCGCACCAGCTGAGTGGAGGACTCCGTCAAAGAGTGAGTATTGCCACGGCTCTCGTACTGCGACCAAAGCTGATTGTGGCCGATGAACCTGTGTCCGCCCTAGACGTCTCAGTGCAGGCGCAGATCCTCGAGCTGTTTGCTGAGTTGCGCCGCACAACATCCGTGTCAATTCTTTTCATCTCCCATGATCTAGGGGTGGTTAGAGAGGTCAGCGACAGAGTCGCGGTTATGCGCCACGGACGTATTGTAGAGACGGGATCCGTCAATCAAGTATTCGACCAGCCCACTCATGGTTACACCTCGGCTCTGCTGTCCGCGATCCCACCAGCTGACCCACGGTTGCCGTTCCAACCCATCAGCTACTCTGACTGATAGAACATCTACCAAAAACGCAGTAGGTACAGCTATGACGGCTTCTTTACCAAGCAACACAAGTATTGAGTCGAGTCAAGCAATCACTCAGGAATCTCGAGGCGCAGGCGAGTGCCGTTAACAACCAAAAGGCCGTTGAATCTTCGGATTGGCGGGGCTTTCACTGGCGGAGAATAGGGGATTCGAACCCCTGAGGGCTTGCACCCAACACGCTTTCCAAGCGTGCGCCATAGGCCACTAGGCGAATTCTCCAGAAACATGATTCTAGCTGCATTATTTGCGGTCTGGAAATTGGCTCTTTCTGGGTTTAGTATTGGAATCGACTCCTCGTGTGGCGTCACCTTGGCTAAATCCCCCAGGATCGAAAGATAGCAAGGGTAACTGAGCTCTGATGGGTGCACGGGGGGTCCTTTTTATTATCAGCATCTTGACAGTGCCTTGTTGCCCCGTGACTGCTCGAGCCAGCCTAGGATTTGAAACTGATGGACGAATTATTTTTACGATTTGGCGACCTCCCACTTCACCCACTCGCCGTGCACTTTGCCGTGGTGCTCTTACCGCTGAGCGCGATTGTTTTCATCGTCGCAGTTTGCTGGCCCAAATTTAGAAGCAAGTTTCTTGTCAGCTCTCTTATTGGGCTCGGTGCCTCAGTTCCGGCCGTTTACATATCTTCCCAATCTGGCAAAGCATTTCAAGAGGTTGTGGGAGATCCTGGCGTTCATGCCCAACTTGGTGACTCGATGATGGCGCTTTCGATTGGAATGTTTGCGGTGGCATTTGTTTACTGGTGTGCCGTTAGAAAAGATCTAGCTAAGCCAGTTATCTACGCGCTTAGTTTTATTGGCATCTCGGTTGCCATCGCTGTGATCGTGATGATTGCCCTTATTGGCCACTCTGGCGCTGCAGCTAGTTGGTCTTCAGTACTCGGTTAGTAAATGGCCGCGAGGCTGTGGAATTGTTCTTGCTTGTCTGCCTCCTCGGTTAGGCTTGGCCCGTGACTACAGCCCTATATCGACGCTATCGACCTGAGAGTTTTGCCGAGCTAATTGGCCAATCTCAGGTAACCGATCCGTTGCGCTCTGCCCTGAAGGCAGATCGGGTTAATCACGCTTATTTATTCTCTGGTCCAAGAGGCTGTGGAAAAACAACGAGCGCAAGAATCTTGGCCAGGTGCCTGAACTGCAAAGAAGGTCCAACCGACACTCCATGTGGCAAATGCGACAGCTGCATTGAGCTTTCCCGCGGAGGACCCGGTTCGCTGGACGTGGTCGAAATCGATGCCGCTAGCCACAACGGTGTTGATGATGCAAGGGACCTAAGAGAAAGAGCAATCTTTGCTCCAGCCAGAGATCGCTACAAGATTTTCATCCTCGACGAGGCTCACATGGTCACTCCGCAGGGCTTCAATGCTCTGCTGAAGATCGTTGAAGAACCTCCCGAGCATGTGAAGTTCATCTTCGCAACCACAGAGCCCGAGAAGGTCATCGGAACCATTCGTTCTCGAACTCACCATTACCCCTTCCGCTTGGTCCCTCCGGGAGAGCTGTTGGAATACCTGGGAACTATTTTGGAGTCTGAGGGTTTTAGCGCTGAAGCCGGTGTGATGCCGCTTGTGGTTAGGGCATCTGGAGGCAGCGTTCGAGACGCTTTGTCATTGCTTGATCAGTTGATCGCTGGCAGTGAGACTAAAGAGGTTGCTTATCAGCGAGCCGTTAACCTGCTGGGCTTCACTCACGACGAACTTATGAGCGAGGTAATTGAGGCCTTCGCTGAAATTGATGCGGCTAAAGCCTTTAGCGCGGTGGACAAGGTAATTCAGTCTGGCCAAGACGCCAGGAGGTTTCTTGAGGACTTGCTTGAGCGCCTAAGAGACCTAATGCTTGTCAGCTCACTTGGAAACGACGCCAAGGCCATCTTGCGCGGCATTGGGCCCGAGCAGTTCGATATTCTTACAATTCAAGCAAACCGGTTTGGCCTGTCCGACTTGACCGCGGCCGCAGAAGCGACTTCTAAAGCTCTTTCTGACACCAGTGCAGCTTCGAACCCGAGGTTGCAGTTGGAGCTACTGTGCGCAAGAGTGCTAGCCCCGGTAAGTCAGCGATCACTGGCCGCCATCCAACAGGAGCCGGCGGCGGCGGTTGCAATACCGGTTACTGCT
>Ga0306866_1000350_pt1 | contig 15444 bp, 17 predicted proteins | sample AntRauTorckE5432_FD_190450 | JGI IMG/M metagenome (GOLD analysis project Ga0306866, IMG submission 190450) | Saline lake microbial communities from Rauer Islands, Antarctica - Metagenome Torckler E5 #432 (v2) (version 2) | ecosystem: Environmental > Aquatic > Non-marine Saline and Alkaline >...
CTCATCGGTGAATGACATGGTTTCCTTAGGTGGTTTTTAGCACCGGCGCTCGCCGATGCTTGCTTGCTTGGTTCTTTGCTTGGTTACCTAAATCAAAACAGAACTTGCCGGGGATCATTTCTTTGTTACGAAGCGTTACTTTTTTTAGATCTCGCTCAAACAAATGAGAGCTTTCTAACATGGGTCTCATCCAATTTTCACATTCTGGTGGTGGACTCTGAACTAACAAAAGGAGTTTCAAATGCCCAAGCCACTACATGAGTCAAATAACTCGAATCAATCCAAGACGCCGTATGAATTTAATAACCGCAAGTCTGGATTCTTTTCCAAGTTCGGATCTGCAGCAATTGCAGTCGGTTCGCTGGCAACCGCTCTTTCAATAGCGGTCCCGAGCGTTGGAGCATACGTTGGCGAAACAGTAACCAGCGCCTTTGGTATTTCTCCGGCAACTGGAAGCGTGACCGATACCCAGCCAACTGCGGCAAAGACCGGCACAACTAGCGAAGCTGCGATCCTTGGCGGTCAAGCAGCTTCTTCAGGCTCAACCTCCGCAGCTACAGCACCAACAGCAGTGATTTCAACGAATGCCCTTACCGGTGCGGTTGCAGTAGACCCAAACTTGCCAACCAACCAAGCTGCGTTACCGACTTCAGCAACCGCGGCAACTTCTTCAGCAGCGACCGCCCCAGTAACAACTCCACCAGCAACAAAGACACCGGCAGCAGCTGCACTACCTGACTTAACTCCAGTCGATGCCGGCAATGTTTCTAGCCCAACCCCGGGTGGAGGCTCTTCGGAGTCTTATGGTCCCAGCACAGGAGCTAGCGGAACCGCATCTGCTACCGGCAACACAAGTTACGTGGACGACGATGACGATGACGATGATGACCACGATGACGATGACGATGACGATGACGATGATGACCACGATGACGACTAGGCCGCTGCCGGGCAACCAAATTGTTTAAGCACGTCTTTGAATGCATGGGCACGGTATTCGTGTTCCAGATTGCCGATGACATAAGCGATGCTGAAGCCACCAGGCTTTGCGCAGCGGCCAGCGAAGTTTTGGCTGATGCCGATGAGCAGTTCAGCCTCTACAAGCCGGATTCCGAGATTTCAAAGCTGAGCGATTCCAGGCTTGCATGGGGTGACGCCAGTCGAATGCAACAAAGCATAAAAAAACAAACAGAAGACTGGAAAGCCAAAACGTCCGGCTTCTTTGATGCCGTTAGCCCAACCGGTGTTTATGACCCAAGCGGCTTAGTGAAAAGCTGGGCGGCTAGAAATGCTGCCGGCTACCTAGAAGCAAACGGCATTAGAGACTTCACGCTAAACGCCGGCGGCGATATCTACCTAGGCCCAGAGCTAACGCCCGGGATCTTGTTCCGTGTTGGCTTATCAAACCTGAAATCAATTTCAGCCGCTGATGCGGCTGTGAACATGATTCTTGATCTTGCAGGCAGTGACTTTAGCGCGGTTGCAACTAGCGGTTCTAGTGAGCGCGGAGAGCATATTTGGCGGACCGATCAAAAGGCTGACTTTCTTCAGGTGACTGTGGTGGGCAAGGATTTGGTCACCGCAGACATCTGGGCAACAGCTCTGATTTCTGGCGGCCAAGAAGCCTTTGAGCTCTTTGCAAGTCAGGTGCCGGCAACTGAATTAGTGGCACTGGCTATTTGCCACGACGGCTCTATAAGAGCAACCGCAGGCTTTTCTAGCCTGCTTGCTGCAATCTAGATTTTTGCAAGCGCGTTATCCACTGCCTTCTTGAAGGCATCAACTGTGAACGTGGCACCGGAGATGTTGCCGTAGTTGGTGCTTTGGGCAGCAAGCGTTGCATCCACCAAAGACGTGTAGGCATCAGCCCTACCGTTAGAGGCATCCCCTTGAACCATCTTGACACTCGTAATCGCACCGTCTGTCATTGTTAGGGCAACCTGAACCGTGCCGTATTTGTAGGTGATCGCATCCGAGGTGACACTTACGACAACTGGAGCCACTGGAGCGGGCGCAGTCGGGGCTTGAGTGGACGTAGGGGCCGGCCTTGCACCCGCAGTATTGCCAGTGGCTGGGGCTAATGGAGCCGGCGTTGCGCCTGCAGTATTGTCAGCTGGGGGAGTGGCCGAAGCCGATGGCTTCGTCGTTGCGGAAGCACTGGAGTCAGTTGTAGCAGGCGAAGCTTGAACCAGAATCAAATCAGGTGGGGTGCTCTGCTGACCAATACTCCAGGCGACAAGTGCGCTAGAAGAAGCAACAATTGTTGCCACAATTCGCGTTCCGACCCTCACCAGGAAAACTCTTCTAGGTGAATGTGGTCTTTGGCAACATGTAGTTTGCCAAGAGCGTGCAGCACCGATTCTGACCAGGGGCCAGGGCCGCATATATAAACATCTGACTCCAGCAAATAAGGAGCGATTGTCAGCAGCCGCTGATATTCAGGCTGCTGTCTTTCTCCTTCTTGCTGCGCCGGCATAAACCCGGGGCCATTTGGCCGAGATCCAGTAAGCACAAACAAGTCGTGCTCGCGCTCCTGACAGATTCGCTTTACTTCATCGAGTAGCGCTGCATCAGAGGTGTCGGTCACCCGGTAGATAACTGTGATGTCACCCGGTTCTGCAGCCATGGACTCAGCCAGCGCCCTTATTGGGGCGATGCCGATTCCAGCTGCAATCAAGGTGACCTGCTGGCGGGTTCGTTTGGCCTCACTAAAGACACCAAATGGCCCCTCAAGGATCACTCTGGTGCCGGGCTCTAGGTCTTGAATCTTTGCGGTGTCATCGCCCCTGGCGCCAATGGTGAATCTAATTTCTTTGCTCGGTGAAGCTGAGACCGAAAATGGGTGCGAGCGCCACCACATTCCTTTAGCCATGACTCGAAGCATGAAAAACTGCCCGGCTTCTGCGCCTAAGCGTTCAATGCGGCGGCCAGTAATCGTCAGAGAAGTTGTGCGGTTTGCTTCCTTCTTAACTTGAGTGATGCGCTGGTTCATTAGAAGGCTTGCTACCACCGGGCGTAAGGAGCGGAACCAAACAACATTTGCAAACACGTAAACATATAGGGCTATGAAGTATCCGTTTAGCCAAGGACTAGCAAGTAACTCTGAGCCAAGCTCAAACTGGTGCGGGATTGCGACCAGCACCGCCACATACGACACCAAGTGAATCAGGTACCAGGCCTCATAGCTCATCCTTCTTCTGGCAGCGCGAATCGAAGAGATGACAACAACGATCATCAGGACCACCCCAACTGTTGCAAGCAACAGTTGGGGGTAGTCGGTAACTAAGCCAATGAGGGTTACAAGTGGGTTGACTGAATCAGCTATCGAGTAACTCACCACAGCTGTCACGGTGTGAAGCAAAAGCAAATACAAAACCGGCTTACCAAGTTTTTTATGGTGGCTAGTTAGTTTGTCGAGACCAAGGGTTTTTTCTAACCAGGGGATCCTTGCAATTAGCAGCATGTGAACCAAAAGCATTGAGGTGCCAATAAGAGCGGAGAGCCTGTTTATAACCTCGAACCAACTGCCGGCGTCACTCAGGTTAGTCAGACCACCGTCAGCAACGTAGCTCAACGCCGGTATTAGAACAGCCAACCAACCGAGCAGTTCAACTGCGTCGATTCTGCGCTGTATGCCAAGCAGCCGTCCAGAACCTAGAACAACTTGCTTAGCTGCTGTTTGATGGGCCATGACCTAAGTGTTGCGCCCAACACTTAGAAAGTGTTGGGATTTGACTCAACGTGAGAAAACTCTCATTTGTCTTTAACGCCATACTCATGTCAGGTTGGTCTTATATAGAGGTGCACACGAGTCAAGACGCGACTTGAGACCACAAGGCTCGAGACAATAACTCTAGAAACAGCAAGACTAGAAACGAAGCAGGAGGTTGGGGCAAATGCAAAAAACAGTTTTTATAAAGTCTTCTCTAGTTAAAACCGCAGCCCTGGCAACAGCATCGCTTTTAGTTTTGGCTGGCTGCACCTCAGCCCCCGATGAAACCTTGGACGAAATTCCCTTCATAAGCCTTGGAGACCAAACCTCTCAAACCGAGCCTCAGTCTCCAGAACCAGAAACCACAGCCTCGGCAAGGCCCAGTGAGCCTTCGAGCAGCGATTGCGATTCAGATTCGGATTCAGATTCAGATTCAGATTCAAGCAACAGCCCCGCGGCGTCCGCGCAGGAGTATGCCCTTGACCCAAAGGCCGAGATAGAAATCGAGGACCAATCCGGGGACGGAACGCGGATAGCACTCGATGAAATCCACGTCGGCAGAAGCAGCGCATTTTTAGTTATCTGCAACCTGAAGGGGGAAGTGCTAGCAACAGCCTTGGTAACACCCTTGTCGCAGCCGGTAAACATTGCACTTCAAACACCCATCACCTCGAGCCAAGAACTGCAAGCAGTTTTGTATCTCGATGACGGTGATGGGAAGTTTGAATTGAGCCAAGACCTGCCGCTAATTGGCGAAGAGAACGAGCTTGTTCACGAAGACTTTAGCTATCGGGTGACTAACTAATGAAAGCAAAAAGCTCTAGATCAACTGAGCTTAGATCGAATGGTCTTGGTTCAAATGGTCATGGGTCGAGCGGTTATGAATCAACTGGTTTTCGATCAACAGTTTTGAAGTCAACAAGGGTTCGGATACTGGCATGGGTGCTGGTGCCAGTGGTGATGGTGTTAGTGCTAACTCTTGCAACCTCCTGGACAATGCTAATAACCGACAAACAAGCAGAAATTGACGATCACCTTTCTCGTGAGGCAACAGAGCTTGCACTACTTGCAACCGAAGGCATTGACCCGGTGACCTCAAAGCCATTTGCAAGTGCTGAGTCCTTACTAAATCTTTATATCTCTAGAACCATGACTGACAACAACGAAACCATGTTTATCGTGGTCGATGGTCAACCGGTAGCAAGAACAAGCGATAACCCTGTAACAAGGCTCGACAGAGACAATGAGTTCTTGACTCTTGTGAATACCAAGACCACAACCACTCTTTCAAGTTACGAGTCCGAGGTTGGAACCATTCGCTACATAGTCGTCCCGGTAGTAACAGATCTAGATTCTGGAGCACTGGTTGGCATCATTTTTCAAGATCTTGAGTTTCAAGCGGTTAGGGACATGATTGCAAGGCTTGCACTCATAGTCCTACTGGCGCTGCTTTCAGCAGCGGCACTAGGTTGGATTGTTGCTGGCCGAGTGCTTCGACCCATTAGCCACCTAAGAGACGCTGCCCACCAAATAAATGAGTCAGACCTAAATCGGACAATAGACGCTGCCGGTAGCGGAACAGAATTAGAAGAGCTGGCCCAAGAGTTTAACTTGATGCTTGCAAGGCTCCAAGAATCCTTTGAGGTTCAACGCCAGTTTGTCGATGACGCCGGTCACGAGCTAAGAACCCCACTGACTGTTATCTCGGGGCACTTCGACCTAATCGAAGCTGACCCATCGCAACGCGATGCCTCAATGTTGATTATTAGGGAGGAACTAGAGCGCATGAGCCGAATGGTGCGCGATCTACAAGCCCTAACCCGATCCAACCAATCAGATTTCATAAAGGTAGCCCAAGCAAACCTGAGCGACCTAGCAGATGCACTATTTGTTAAAGCCAGCGCCCTAGCAGACCGAGACTTCAGCCTTGCAGTTCAAGACAAAGCTTCAAGCAAGCAAGCAGCTGACCCAGCAACCAACCAAGCAACCAGCTGGGTTCTCGATGAACAGCGCATTACCCAGGCGGTGTTGCAGTTGGCTTCAAATGCTGTTTCTCACACCACTCAAGGTCAAGAGATTCGAATTGCAATTAGCCAAGAGCAGGGCAAGCTTCAGATAGCAGTTGAGGATGCCGGTTCTGGTATCCCCCTAGAAACCAGAGACCGAGTGACAAAGCGCTTTGCAAGAGGCAGCGAAGCTACCCGCAAGGGTGAGGGCGCAGGCCTAGGTCTTGCGCTTGTTAGCGCCATTGCAGCTGCGCACGGTGGAGAATTAGTTATTACCGACAGCGATCTGGGAGGAGCAAAGGTAGCTCTCTTGCTACCGGCCTAACCCATGCCAAATATCTTGCTGGTTGAAGACGCCGAACGAATCGCACTGTTTGTGATTAAGGGCCTGCAGGCCCATGGTTTTCAAGTCACCCACGCCACTAGCGGCGAAGCCGCTGCTGAGTTGTTTCAAGCCGCTAGTTTTGATCTGATCATCTTGGACATTGGACTACCTGGCATTAGCGGTTTTGATGTCCTCGAGACCCTACGCGGCCAGGGGGACCAAACACCGGTGATTGTTCTAACCGCCAAAGACTCGGTTGACACAACGTTGGCCAGCTTTGACGGTGGTGCAGATGACTTCATGCCAAAGCCATTTTCGTTCGAGGAGCTGCTGGCAAGAGTGAAGCGCCGCATTAGGTCTCCCAATGAAGCTCCGGCTGAATCAACTCTTGTTCACGGTGAGGTGGCGCTAGATCTACTAACCCGGAGGGTCACAGCCGCAGGCATTGAGCATGACCTCACGGCAAGAGAGTTCACGATGCTGGAGTTTTTTCTTCGTCACCCGGGGCAAGTGATTTCTAGAGAGCAGTTGCTGTCAAGAGTTTGGGGCTTGGGTCATGACCCAGCTAGCAACGTAGTTGATGTCTACATCCGCTACCTAAGACAAAAGCTTGGCAATGACCTGATCCACACGGTTCGTGGCATGGGCTACCGGTTGGGTTAGTAGTCCAGAGTGAATACGGGCGAAGTGATCAAGACCAAATGCAAAAACTCAACTTGAACGGGCTGACCCTGGTTCTACTTGTTATTCCATTGCGAAAAGCCACTCCACAAATTCGAATTCTGGAAGACGCTGGAATAGCCCATCGAAGAAAGCCTTATGTATTCGGATTTAGGCAAAGTCTGGAGCAAGTCAAATAGTCGTTTCCTTAGGTTCAAGCCGAACCTATTCTCGCCGTCCAGCCAGAGCAGCACCGAAAGCCTAGTGAAGAGTTTGCTTCGCTCATAGTCTTCTAAGTCGTGCAGGTGCATTAGGTCGTCAGGCAATAGTGCCTGACGCGAGGGAGGGTTCTGGGGATAGTGGAAGTTCCAGAGCCTTGACTGATGCGCCACATGATTCCTGAGGTTATTTAGGGATTGAACCACACCTTTCATGAATCTCGCCCCACCTCCAAACTCATTTGCGACTGCTGTTGCAACGGGTTCATCCAGACCCGCAAACAGCCTGGAGATGTTGCCAAAGTCCAGCAACTCCACCGCTGCCCAAATTGGAAACTTGCCATCTTCAAACGTGTCGTGCTTGACCACAATATCGTTCTCTCTGTGCCTTCTCAGGGAGCCCCTGTAACCAATTAGCCATTTTTCATGGGCAGATCCAACCGACTCTTTCTGGGCAGTTTTGAAATCTGGCGACAAACCAATTCCGTCAACGTGCGCGTGAGGACTGGCTTCGCCGGCGTGATGAGCCAAGACCGAGCGGAATTGGGTTTCAAACACAGCGAGAGCTTCGAACAGCAGGCTTCGAAGCACTCGATCAAACTCAACCAGTTCGATGATTGTCTGGTCAGTTGATTGTGACTTAAATTGATCAGTGGCTTTGCCGTCGACCTCGGCTAGAAAGGGATGAAAGTAACCTCTAAGTCGGTAGTAGTTCTGCTGCTTCAGAAAGTTTAGAAATAGGTCCGGGTCAGACACCTTCAAACCGTTGGTCACCAGCAAGGACAGCTGGCCTTCTAGGGTTAGGTGCGGTTTCATGGCAAAAGGTTAGTGTCACCCACGGACACAGTTAAAAGGAGTTTGTAAAGAGAATTTAAAGTCTACTTAAAGACAACTGGCCCACCTTTTTTGAATCAAAAAGACGGACCAGTATTAATACTTCAACTATAGGTTGCGCCGCCGACAAATTGCAAGCCAAACCTCCTCAGGTCTTGCAGTGAGCTGGTCCACGCAGTTCGCGGCACGGGGCTATGGCTTGGGTAAGTAGCAGGTGCTACTGCTGCCATTTACTACCAACCGTTATTGCCATCCACGGACCTAGTCAAAAGGGGCTTATGACCAAGACCTAAGGTCAACTTAAAGACAACTGGCCCACCTTTTTTGAATCAAAAAGACGGACCAGCTTTGATGCTTCAATAATAGTCTGAACAAAAGACGATGAAATCGAATGGAAAATTACCGACCAGCTTAGGGGAGCAAACAGCTGGAACCGCGTGCGCATAAGGGCTGCGGCTTGTGTCGCTGGGCTGTTAGCGCTGCTCCTCGCTGCGACCGTCAACGTCTCGGCCTCTAGCTTCGACGCTGTCCCGGCAGCCAGGAGCTCGGCTGGACACCTGTCGGTTTCGCTTTGTAGCCGTATCTAACGGCCGGGTGCAGGAACTGACGCCCTTTCAACTGTCTCCGTGCGGATGTGGTGAGGTTGCCGCTGTCTGCCGCATCTTCGAAGTGTTCTTCGATCGTGTCGACCATCTGGTCGATGATGTCGGTTGCCAGCGGGATGGACAGCCCGTAAATGTGGCACACCTTCATGAGAGTCGCGAAATCGCTTTGACGTTCACCGTTGCGGCCAAAAGCGATTGCCTGACTTGCGGTATCACCGCTTCGAGCACAGGGACTCAGGTCATATGCCGGCGTCAGAGTGGTGTGCTTTCCATCCCAGAACGCGGCATGGTTCCGCAGGTGGTCGTCTGTGTTCGAGATGGCGATGTTGAACGCAATCCTCTGGAACAAGTCACGGCCCACCCGACCCGGGTGGGCCGACTGTGCCCGAAGCACATCCAAGATCATCGGATAGCTGCCCTGATCAAATGTGTTCTCATCTAGACCAAGCATTGTCAGAGCAGATACGACCATCCTGCGGGTACCATCAACTGGTCGGTCGAACCGTCTTATCAGCAGGACATCCTTGCCGAGCGAGCGCACAAGCCTGGAGTCTGTCACCTCAATCCCGACCTTTTGCGCAAGGTAAATGCTTGCCTGCTCGGCACCAACGACTGAAAACACGTCGCTGCTGGTTTCGAACTTTGCGATGTACTGGTCACCGCCATCTTCTATGAGCACTTTCGGGCGTGCGCCGCCGATGGCGGTGCCGTTGACGAGTGCGTTGGCCAGCTCAGGTGACAGATCTTGATTGGCTTCCAGCAGCCGGGATGCTCGATGCAGCTCATCGAGCGTCGCCGTATCGCTCCGCGGGATGTAAACATCGTTGCTCGCCTGGAAGTCGATCGCCCCGAGGCGGTTAGAGCCAGAGCGAAGCAGGTAGGTGCCTTCGGCGATGTCATCAACGTCCCGGTCGGCGTCTCCAAGCATCGAGCGGGTGAGGATGACGCGGCGCCCCCAGGAGTCCGGTGCGGCATCACGAATAGGGCCAGGCGCCTGAAGGCTACCAAGAGGTGCAGTGAATTTGTTGGTCAGCGGCAGTGTTGGCCCGTAAAGACTCATGGCGTCAGGTCGGAGCAGGTACTTGTTGCCGTAGCGGAAGCTCAGCGAGTTGCCACTTTGGCGAAGCACCCCGGCAGGAATAGGTTCGGTCTTGCCGGGAAGCCATACCCAGACGTAGATGAGATCAGAAGTCAAAGTTGCCATCGTCATCCTTTTTTCGGGGGTGGTCGACACGTTTCGGCATCAAGGCAATCTTCTCCTCACCGCGCAGGCGCAGGGCAGCAAACTCGTTGGGGTCTTCGACGGAGAACAGCGGGAATCCGACGGCTGCCGCGACAGTGAAAACATTGCCGACAGCGGTCGCAGGGGCACCAGCTTCGATAGCGGATACCGTCCGTGGCGAGACGCCGGCGCGGGCGGCAAGCTCGGCGATGGTCATCTTCTTTTCCGCGCGCGCCAAGCGAACCTCGTTGCCGAGCACCGCAAGTGCGTTCTCTGCGACTGAGGTCATTCCAACTCGTGTGCGTCCCACGTTCTACTCCATACTTTCGATATAATTAGTGATTATATGCGAAGTATTGCACAATATGTCCGCAAACTCTATGCGCGGCAGGTCACCCGCCAGCCATTTGGCCTGGAAGTCGGAGAGCAGCGCGACCGCGACCTCCTATCTCGAAGGCCAAGCCCAGCTCGACGTGCCTCAGATTCTTTGAGCGCGAGGATTAGGTCGGTGCCCCACGACAGAGCTGCTAAGAGCCGATTTTCAGCTCGAGACGGATGCCCGCAGAGGATCGACTTGCGCGACAGTGCTCGCCCAGCAGCAGAGATAGTCGCCGAGTGAGGTAGCACCGTGGTAGTATTTTGGTATGAAGATAAGTATCAGCCTCCCCGAAGAGGATGTGGCTATCCTCGATGAATTCGCGCGCACTGCCGGCCTTGCCTCAAGGTCTGCCGCTGTGCACCATGCCGTGCGCATGCTGCGCCTTCCCGAACTGGAGCAGGATTACGAAGCGGCGTGGAACGAGTGGCAGGCATCAGGTGAACAGGCGGCGTGGAGTGTGACCGTGGCTGACGGGATCGCCGATGCTGCGCGGTGAGATCAGGCTTGTGGATCTGGATCCAGTGCGCGGAAGCGAGGCCAATAAACGCCGTCCGGCAGTGATCGTCAGCAACGATCGCGCGAACTCCATTGCGGCGCGGCTTGGCCACGGAGTGGTCACCGTCGTACCGGTCACCAGCAACACCGACCGGATCTTCCCCTTTCAGGCTTTGTTGCCCGCAACTAAGACCGGGCTACCCAAGGACTCTAAGGCCCAGGCCGAGCAGGTTCGCTCGATTGCGGTCGAGCGGCTGGGCGCGATCCTCGGGCGGGCTCCTGCGGACGTCATGGCACAGCTTGATGACGCATTGCGTCTTCACCTACACCTCTAGCCACCTCTAGCGACACAGGGTTTCTTGGGCGGGAATCCTGGGGTTGTTCGAGGGCCTGGCTCACTGCGCACACATCGACCTAAATAAGAGTAATGTTCTTTATTCTTTACAAACCACCTGTTTATGTATAGAGTAGAGAACATTATGGGTCGATTACTTGGGAACGAGCAGCTCCACGAGAGCGAGCTTCTTATCGCGATAGGACAGCGAGTGCGATCTAGGCGCCGAGAACTAGGGCTTTCCATGGCGGAGGTAGCCAGAGCAAGCGGCATCTCCCGAGTCACTCTGCAGAGAGTGGAGGAAGGAAAGGCCTCCGTCAGCGCAGGGGCGCTTGCCAGGGTTTCTCAAGCCGTGGGCTTATCCCTGGGTCTTGGACAGCAGCACCTCGAGCAGCTTCCCAACAAGATTCGAGTTGGCGACTTTCCCGGTTTAGTATCTCTGGGATGGCAGATAGCCCCAAGCACAGTTCTTGCCCCCTACGAGGCGTGGTCGGTGTATGCCAGAAACTGGCGCCACCTCGATAGGGCGATCCTCAGCGACGATGAGACACAACTGCTGCGTCTCTTAGAAAGACAATTCGGGGGGACGAGTGCTGTTTAGGAGAGAGCATCACCAGCGTATTTCTCTAGTCCTCGGCGCTCTCAATGCCCGAATTCAAGTTCGAAGGGAACAATCACCTGATGTGTTGCACTTCGAACTTGAATTCGGGTTGCTAGACGTAGAGCTGTACAAGATGTACTATTGAGTTATGACTTCAACGACTCCCAGCGATTTTCGCGCGAACCAGAGCAAGGTGCTTGACGACGCGCAGCGCGCACCGGTTGAGATCCTCAGCCGTGGAAGTCGTCGACGTGCAGTCGTCGTCTCTCCGGAGTTCTTCGACCGGGCCGTGGAGGCCTTGGAAGACGTGGAGGATATCCGTGCCGCCGCCGCAGCTCGCGGCGAGCAAGGTAGCGTTTCCCATGAAGAGCTTATGGCTGAGCTGGGCCTCTGAGTCGTCGCATCCGGCTCGCCCATGACCAGCTATGTGATCACCTACAAGCCCCCCGCAGCGAAAGCATTCCGCAAAATTCTTCCCGACGAGCAGAACCGCATCAAAGACGCTATCGAGGATTTGGCTACTGATCCGAGTCCGCAAGGCTATATTCGGCTCTTTGGCGGTGCCGGAGAGTGCCGAATTCGCGTTGGTCCTTTCCGCATCGTTTATGACATTGAGGATGAGGAGATCGTCATCTTGGTGCTGCGCATCGGCCACCGGCGCGAGATCTATCGATAATCAAACAATCAGCTTCAGGGCACAAAACGCCCGCTGTTAGTAAAACCATACTGCGCCTAGTCGGGCTAAGGCACTGGTCGGATGATTGCCGACCAGGAAGTTCCTGTTTATCAGCCCCGGGAGAAAAGCGGCAGGCTGGGCTAGGTGGTCATTTGAGTTGGTCTTGCGACAAATCAAGGCTCATTCAAGCCCCTAGGACCAACTAAGTCCAGGCCTACGAGAGAGAGGTATTTCAGTAAGTAGGCTGGCGTGCCTCAGATTATTCGAGACAGAGGCTTGGGTTGGTGCCTCACCCTCTTTCAGCGCGCAGCACTGAAAGAGATTTGGGTTTAGGCCTGCCCTGATGGAGGGCAAACTACCAACGGCCTCAAGGTGGCACCTCATAAATAGGCCAAAAAGACAGATAAGGCCAAGATCCTCAACCAGGTGATGGCTGCAACGATTGATCGATATCTAAAACCCGCTAATCAAACGCTGCGATTGCGCGGAGCTTCAACAGCCCACACGCCACTACTTCGCAAGTCAATCAAACTTGAACAACTGAATCAGTTACGGCTTTTGGCTTCAGGGCGGCTGTGCTTTTTCGCCCTAACTGAATTACCGCAAGCCCTAGCGCTCAAAACATGTGAGTGTTGAATAAGTTATGCACGCGCGAAACCATATTTTTCACAATCCTGAATTTTATAACCGCTGCAGGAAACACCTAGAGATTTTCACATCTTTGGCTTGAAATCACCCAGCCCATGACCCAGACTCCTGATTCAAGCTTAAAGAGGATTCTTGAATTTGGGATGAGAGGGGCCCGGGCTCGCCTTCGAACTTGCTCGATCTGTTCTAGCTTCCGAATTAGCCGATAAAAAACCAACCGGCTTCCACCTCGCTGTTTTTAGGGGGTGGGCTTCTTGGCCACGTTATGGCCCGCAGGGTAGAAATGTGAGATTGAGGAGTGATAAATCGGGCGAGGCGAAATCGAAATATATCCCCGGATGTGTGGGTAGCCGTATCTTCCGTCGCGGTCAATTTGACGACGTGTATAGACTTTGGAAAAATCAGAGAAAGAAGATCTTCATGGCAAAGCATTCTCTAAATAACCGAGCATTTCCCAAAAGAATCGCTGCTTTCGGTATAGCAATCGCCCTAGCGTCAGCAGGTATTATTTCCGCTCAAGCTTCGACAACCTTTGACGTCGATACCTTGGCAATGGATTTCAATAAGGTAGCGCCCTTCAACTCCGCAGCTGCGCCGTTAGTTGCGCTACCGAGAGGAGTAGAGCTGGCAACAACTGGACCCATTACACTTTCGGGTCTTCAGACCATCGATGGCCTGACTACTCCCGATGGCCTGACTACTCCGAATGGAGGTGAGATTTTGGTGAAAAACCAAACGAACCCTGCTGAGAATGGTATCTACTTCGCGCTGACAGGAGCCTGGGCACGAGTCGTAGAGTATAACGAATCCTCTGAAATCAACGCTGGTGACTATGTTTTTGTAAAGAGTGGGTCTGTAAATTCTGAATCCGGTTGGACTCAGCAGAACGCGGTGACGGCCCTTGACACCGATCCAATTGCATGGTCGAGCGGCCTGTTTCAACTTGGTGGCAGTGGGCTCGTAGACATAGGAGAGGATCTAGCTCCTGGGACTTCAGTTGATTACTTAGATTTAGTGACAGTTGGTTTGCAAGCAATTGATGCTCGAGTCACGTATTTGGGACATTACGGTGTAGATAACGGTACTGCCGGTGTTCTTGATAAACTCGACGACGCCACAAGCTCCGGTGAAAACCGCTTTCTGCGAACTGATATTGATTGGGACAGTGACGAAGATGCCGAGGATCGCTACGCAGAATTCAAGGTGGAGTTTTTCAAGGACCTCGCCACCACTCCCGTTGCAGTGACCCTAGAGAAGCTTAATCTTTCGATTTATGACGTAGACAACTTCCAAACAGTTTCATTGACGGGTGCAGATACATATTTGCTTGCTACTAAGACAATTCTTAGTGTCATCCGAGTTCCGGGCACGGAAACTCTTTTGGTGACATCCGATGATACAAATTCCAGTGACTCCGGCGGAGACGAGGTCAGTTCCTATTCCCAGGGTCGAGTATCCTTCGGCTTCAATGAGGTTTCCGCATTTACCTACAAACTCGGACTTCCAAAATCTAACCTATCAAGAAGTTCGAGTTTTGAATTAGATTTTGGCCCTGGAGTAGCGTGGGGCACTAGAACAGAGGATGCTCCACGGACCCTTCAATTTTCCGAAGCACCAACCCAAGCCCCAACCTCACCACCAATCGCCACCCCATATTCTGGCCCAGTCCCAGTAACCCTGGAGCCCGGGGTGGTTAATAAAGAAACTATTACTAAAGCAACCCTGACTGGTGAAAGACTCTCGGGAATTACTAGGGGTCTAGTCGATGGCAAAGAGGTAGTTGTTACTAGAGCCACTGACACCAAGCTGGACATCACTCTTCCAGCTCTAGCCCCCGGCACCTACAGCATCAACTACTACTCAGCCTCAGGCCAGATCACTCACCAAGACTCACTAACTGTTAGAGAAACCGGTGTTGAGCTAGGCACTGGCACTGGAACTGAAACAGGCACCGAAACAGACACTGGCACAACACCTGTTGTCTCCAGGTTCTATCACGCCAAGCGCTTCAGTAACTACCAGGGAGATCGCTCGAACATCATGTCTGCTGACGAAAGAACCATTAGGTCTTTCCTAAATAAGTACCAGGGCATCACAAGAATCACCTGCCTGGGTTCAACCTCTGGTGTTCCAGCAGCCCCAAGTGATATGCGCCTAGCAACCAACCGAGCAAATAACGCATGCGAAATTGCTAGAAAGCTCAACCCAGAAGCCAAGATCACCATCAGGGCTATCACTGGTCGAGGAATCGGCCAGTTCCACCGCAGCGTCTCAATCTTTGTTGCCGGGACCAACCAGCAATAAAAGACGAAGTAGAAACCCGGCCACCTCCTATCCACCTTCAGGAGGTGAGCCGGGTTTCTTCTTTACTAAAGAGTTTGAATCATGCCCGACGTCAGGCTAAAGCTTTGGAACTAAAAGCTTATGAGCGAGGAGTCTGGCTGGGTCGGCTTGCGCTTAGAGCCCTTGCAGGCATTAGGTAAAAAGTGTGAATTGGCGAGATTAAAAAGAAATGGCCTCGAGCCCATGAATTCATTTGGTCTCGAAGCTTATTCTTTAGTTTTTTTCATGGGCAGAAGGCTTGGTTTCAACTGCTTACATTTATAGCTAACTAAGACTCATGCCTTTTTGTTACGCCCAGGCAAACAATGGAACAAAACTTGAGAAATTAGTCAGCCACACTCAGAAATCGTCATGGAGCTTGAGCCTTTTACTCTCCAGCAAAGGGG
>Ga0306866_1000352_pt1 | contig 15284 bp, 15 predicted proteins | sample AntRauTorckE5432_FD_190450 | JGI IMG/M metagenome (GOLD analysis project Ga0306866, IMG submission 190450) | Saline lake microbial communities from Rauer Islands, Antarctica - Metagenome Torckler E5 #432 (v2) (version 2) | ecosystem: Environmental > Aquatic > Non-marine Saline and Alkaline >...
CAAACGATCGAGGCTCGATCTATGAAACGGGCAAAAGATATCGATGCGTTAGTCGCTTCTGGAAAATCAGCTGGCAAACTGGCTGGTGTGCCTTTTTTGGCAAAAGACAACTACTTAACATTTGACTCGGAAACAACTGCTGCAAGCAACATGTTAAAAGGCTTTAAAGCTCCTTATCAATCAACTGTTATAGAGCGGCTTGAGGCTGAGGGTGCGATTTGCGTTGGTAAAGCGAATATGGACGCTTTTGCTCATGGCGGTTCTACGGAAAATAGTGACTTTGGGGTGACGAAAAACCCATACGATATCACTCGTGTTCCAGGGGGGAGCAGTGGTGGTTCAGCCGCAGCAGTTGCCCTCAATATGGTGCCGTTTGCACTTGGCTCCGACACTGGTGGATCAATTCGTCAACCTGCTAGCTACTGCGGAATAGTTGGGCTGAAGCCAACCTATGGACTGGTATCCAGAAGCGGTGTCGTTGCAATGGCGAGCAGCACTGATTGTATGGGGCCTATGACGACTAACGTCGCCGATGCGGCTCTGGTTCTTGATATTATGGCAGGCGGCGGCGATCCACTTGATAGTACGACGATTGATCGCGAAGCCGGCAGCTATACGGAGGAAAACAAGTCATTGAACTCAATAAAAATTGGTGTCGTTAAAGAATGGTTTGATGAGGGTCTTGATAGTGCTGTAAGATCACGTATTGAAGCAGCTATTGAAGTATACAAAAATGCAGGTGCAGAAATAGTGCCAGTTAGTTTGCCAACACTTCCTACTGCATTGGCTATTTATTATATTGTCGTGCCAGCAGAATTAAGTAGTAATCTTTCAAGACATGACGGACAACGCTATCCATCATCTGCTGATTCTGCAGAAGATCTTCATGAATCTTACACAAAAAGCAGAAGCCAAGGTTTTGGCGCAGAAGCGAAGCGAAGAATCATTATAGGCACGCATGTATTAAGTTCTGGCTATTACGATGCTTATTATAAAAAAGCCCAAACAGTAAGAACAAAACTTATTAATGAATTTGACGATGCGTTTACACGAATTGATGCATTGATTGGTCCAGTCGCACCGACTACTGCTTTTAAAATCGGCGGATTTTCTAATCCTCTAGAAATGTATTTGCAAGATATGTATTCTGTTGGAGCAAGTTTAGCTGGATTACCAGCGATAAGTATTCCATGTGGTGAAGTCGATGGCATGCCTGTTGGCTTACAGATCATCACTGATCAAAAACAGGATAAAAAACTATTGCAATTAGCCAGTGTTTATGAGGATATAAAATGAGTCCAGAGTTTCTAGTTGCTATTATTGGTGCATCTGTCGGAGTGCTTGGAGTGTGTATTTTGTTATTTCGGAGGCTCCCAAAAAGAATTAAGCAAGCGACGTACACGAAAAAGTGGCTTGAAATACAGAAATTGTGTGCAGATAATTCCACCTGGCCCAATGCAATTCTATTAAGCGATGAAACACTAGATACTGTATTGAAAAAACGGAAGGTGAGTGGCAAGACTATGGGTGAGCGTATGGTCAATGCTCAGAAAAAATTTTCCAACAATGACTCTCTATGGAACGCGCACAAACTCGCTAATCATATCAGGCATAGTGATAGTCAAAATCTTAAACTTAATGAACAGGATGTCAAAAAAACCCTGATGGCGTTTCGTCAAGCTATGAGAGATATGAAAGCACTATGAAAAATATAGAAGAATATATAGTAGATGGTTATTATCCGACTATCGGCATTGAGTGTCACGTGCAGTTGAAGACAAAAACAAAGCTGTTTGTCTCGGTTAATAATGATGCTAAGGATGCCCCGCAAAATACACTCATATCACACGTTTGTTTTGGGCTACCTGGTGCACTTCCTGTGTTGAACGAAGCAGCAGTGCAGCTTGCTTCTCGGGCAGCATTTGCGCTAGGTACTGTCCCACAAAAATTTTCTAAATTTGACCGTAAGCATTATTTTTACCCAGATCTACCTCTCGGCTATCAGATAACTCAATTTGATGAGCCTATTATACTTGGAGGAGAAATTGAAGTTGTCTTAGAAGATGGATCAAAAAAAACGATTGCAATCACTCGGGCACACCTTGAAGCAGATGCTGGTAAATCAACGCATCCAGTCAATGCAGAGTATTCTCTAGTAGATCTCAACAGGGCAGGCACTCCACTGCTTGAAATAGTGTCTGAGCCAGATATGCATAATGCCAAGGAGGCTAAAGCCTTCGCTAAAGAACTGTGGCTACGCATGAAGACTGTCGGTGCCAGCAATGCTGATCTGTATCACGGAAACATGCGCTTTGACGTCAACGTCAGTGTATCAAAAGACCAAAACAAACTAGGCACAAGATCAGAAACTAAAAACTTGAATAGTTTCCGTTCAGTGGAGCGTGCTGTTAACTTCGAAATTAAACGTCAAATAGCGCTGTTACAAAAAGGTGAAACAATAGTCCAAGAAACTCGTGGATGGCTTGATGACGTCCAGAAAACTGTTTCTCAGCGCAGTAAAGAAGACGCACATGATTACAGGTATTTCCCAGATCCAGATATTCCCCCGGTAGCTTTAGACGATGAATATATAGATTCAATTAAAGCCGCTATTCCAACTATGCCACATGAGTGGCGTATCAAGCTTGATGCTTTAGGTATTGATCATTCTCAATCAGAGATGCTACTTGAAGCGCAAGTCGAATACGAAGCTTCATATCTAGAGCTAATTACCGCTCAAGAAAAAGAAAAAGCCAAGACCTACGTTAACTGGCTCGCTAATATAGAAATTCCCGCTAGAAAAAATGATATTCAAATGGCAGTTGATGATACAGTACGCGCTAAGGTGTTTGAAGAAGTTTACACGTTGGTCTCTTCAGATAAAATTAATTCTAATAGTGCTAAAGCACTGCTTGAAGAGGTGCTGGCAAGCGATGGTAGTATAGACATTGCTGAATTAGCCGAATCAAAAGGCTTCATGCAAGAGTCTGACAGCAGTGTCCTCGAAGCTATAGTTGATCAAGTAATCGAAGATAATCCTGGTCCAGTCGAAGAAATTAAGAACGGTGAAACAAAAGTTATTGGTTTCTTAGTTGGTCAGATAATGAAACAGTCTCGGGGTAAGGCTAACCCAGCTGTCGCGCAGAAAATAATTCGTAAAAAGTTAGGAGTATAAATGACAAAGGTACGAAAAGCAGTTATTGCAGCTGCAGGCATGGGGACTCGATTCTTACCACAAACCAAGGCTATGCCAAAAGAAATGCTACCAATCATCGATAAACCAGTTATTCAGCTCGTCGTTGAAGGGCTTGTTGCGGCAGGCGTCGAAGACATCATAATAGTGACTGGTCCAACAAAACGAGCAATTGAAGACCACTTCGATCGTAGCTTAGAGCTCGAGGACGCGCTCGAAGCGAAAGGTAAACATGACATTGCAGAACAACTAAAATCTATTGGTGATATGGCTAATTTTATATATGTACGCCAAAAAGGCTTGCCGGCTGGTAATGCTCGTCCAATCATAAATGCTGCTCACTTGATAGGTGATGAACCTTTCTTCTTCTTTTTCGCAGATGATTTCTTTGCAGGTCAAAAATCGACAGCAGAGCAGCTGCTGGAAGTGCATCAAAAAACTGGAGGTTCGGTTGTTGCACTTCGTGAAGTACCAGAAACAGAAGTAAGTAGCTATGGAGTAGCAGATTATAAAGAAGTGCTCGAACCTGGCTTAGTTCAAATAAAGGGTATTGTCGAGAAACCGTCTATACAGGATGCTCCGTCGAATCTTGCAATGGGTAGTGGCTTCTTGCTAACGCCAGACATTATTAAAATTGTTGAACGTGAAGAAACAGGAGTCGGAGGTGAAATAGTTATTGCCGATTCTATAGAAGAACTTGCTCAATCTGAAAATGTGACTGGATTAACTATTAAAGGGGACTATCACGACACGGGTAACCCAGAGGCGTACTTGCATACTCTAATTTCATTAGCGCTAAAAGATGAGCGTTATGGTGACAATCTGAGAGAATTCTTACAGAAAATAATTACATAACTAGTCTATAATGGTAAGCATGGAATCATACGACATATTAGTTATTGGACTTAGCGTTCTTTTAGCGATATTTCTTGTCTTATCAATCGTCGTGATTGTGAAGGTGATGAAGTTGGTAAAAAAAGTTGAAGCAATAACAGACAAAGCCCAGAGTGCTGCTGATAACGTCCAAGATATCACAGCCAAGTTCAGTTCAGCTGCAAGCCTGTCCGCAATCGGAACAGCAGTAGCAAAAATAGTAAACAGTTTTAAGAAAGGCAAATAATTATGGCAAAGAACGACAACACACACGAAAAAGGTAAAGGCTTAGCGATTGGCGCAGCACTAGGTGCAGTAGCAGGCGTAGTGACTGGAATCTTGTTTGCTCCTAAGAGCGGTAAAGAAACCAGAAAAGATGTATCAGATGCAGCTTCAAAGGCAAAAGTTAAAGTCGAATCAGAGGCAAACAAAGCTCATGAGGAATTAAATAAAATCATTGCTAAGGTAGAAGTTGTAGCAAAAGATAAGAAAGCTGAGTTTAGCGAAAAGGCTAAGTCTGCACTAGAATCTGCTAAAGAAGCGAAAGACAATCTGGTGAAAAAAGCCGAAGATGTGAAAAAAGGCGTCGATCCGGATGAAAAAGAACTCAAAAAAGCTGTTAAAAAAGCTGAAGAAGCCCAAAGCGCACTTGTAAAAGCATTGAAAAAATAGATCAACTAGCTGATGGCCAAAAAAGTATCAGATAATTTAAGTGATAAAGATTACGAGAAGCTCGGTAGGCTTCTCGTTTCTGTTGGAGAAATAGGCTTCAAAGACAAGAAGCAGCTGTATAAGATATCTTTTCTGAAAGGCGTTATTAGTGGTCTTGGTGGAGTGTTGGGCGCAACTATTGTCGTCGCGCTGCTATTATTCGTTCTTTCACTTATTGGTGAAATACCCTTTCTTGGTGAAATAGCTGACCCAATTAAGAACAGTATAGACTCGCCCTAGACCTTGTGTATAGTTTGTCTATAATACGACAGACCAGCACCAGTCATCTAGGCTATACTATTAACTAGAATGACTGCTAAAAATGTAAGTAAGCTCGAGACTAAAACGACTGAAACCGCACAACAAGATAGTGCGGTTTCTTTGCGTCCAGAGAATTATGTACATTTACATAATCATACTCACTATTCACTGCTTGATGGATTACAAAAGGTAAAACCTATGATAGCTCGTATCAAAGAAATGGGCATGAAGGCCGTGGCTATGACTGATCATGGAACAATGTCAGGCGTTATAGAGCTGTACCAAACCGCCAAAGCAGAAGACGTAAAACCAATTATCGGCATAGAAACTTACGTCGCAGCAAGAAAACATACCGATAAAGAAGTCGGTAAAGACAAGCAGAACTATCACCTTATATTGCTTGCTATGAATAATACTGGCTATCAAAATCTTATGAGGTTAAGCACAATTGCAAATCTAGAAGGGTATTACTATAAGCCGCGCATTGACCATGAACTCTTAGAAAAATACGGCGAAGGGCTTATTGTCCTGTCGGGTTGTATAGGTGGTGAAGTGGGTGACGCTGTTCGTCGAGACCAATACGATCAAGCAAAAGAAATAGCTAGCTGGTACAAAAAAGTTTTCGGAGATCGCTACTACATAGAATTACAAGATCACGGGCATCCTGACCACCCACATAAATGGGACGAGCAAGTTGCTGCAAATAAACAACTCATCAAGCTTGCAGACGAGTTATCTATAGAGTGTGCAGTCACAAACGATGCACATTATCGTGTTCACGAAGATCAGGAAGCACACGAAGTGTTGTTGTGTGTTCAAACGGGATCGTTTTTAGACGAAGAATCACGTATGAGCTTGAAAGATTTTGAGCTACACATGGCGGATCCTGTTGATATTATTGAGCGCTGGAAAGACACACTGCCGCAAGCCGTTGCCAATACTGGGCTCATTGCAGACCGTTGTGACGTCACAATTGAGTTTGGTAAAATATTGATTCCTAAATTCCCGTTGCCTGATGGTGTGACAGAAAAAGATTATCTCGATGAAACAGTTTACCAAGGATTAGCCTTTAGATATGGTGACTACGATGAGAGTAAAATAAAAGATCTTTCAATAGATGAGGCAAAAAAACTACTTCCAAAAGAAGTATTAGATCGCACGACATTTGAATTACAAATCATTGATCAAATGGGATTTAATGGTTATTTCTTGATCATTGCTGATTTTATGAACTGGGGAAAAGCTCGTGATATTATTTTTGGACCTGGCCGTGGCTCTGCAGCTGGTTCGATAATTGCCTATTCACTTCGTATTACGGAGCTAGATCCGCTTGAATTTGATCTATTGTTTGAGCGATTTTTGAATCCGGATAGAATTAGCATGCCTGATGTCGACATTGATATTCAAGATACTCGCCGTGATGAAGTAATTCAGTATTGCGTTGAAAAATACGGCGCCAGTCAAGTCGCAAATATTGTGACATTTGGAAAAATGGCAGCTCGTAATGCTATCCGTGATGTTTCTCGTGTTCTGCGGGTGCCCTATGCTGACGCCGATAGATTATCTAAAATGGTACCACCTCCTATACAGGGTCGACATATCCCACTCGCAGTTTCACTCAAAGAAGATGCAGCTATGAAAATGGAGTATGAGAACAATCCTACTTCTAAGCGCGTGTTTGATCTTGCAGTCAAGTTAGAAGGCACTATTAGAAGTCATGGCATTCATGCGGCTGGCGTCGTGATTGCTCCAGATGATATTGTGAAGTTCGTACCACTAGAGCGGGCGTCTAAGGGAGTGATATCGACACAATACTCTATGAATCCGACTGAAGATCTTGGTCTGCTTAAAATGGATTTTCTGGGCCTGTCTAACTTGACGATTATAAATAATGCGCTCCGTATTATCAAACGTGTACATGGCAATGATATAGACATCAGTAAGTTACCCATGGACGACGCTAAGACATTTGAGTTGCTTCAGCGCGGTGACACGACTGGAGTATTTCAATTAGAATCGTCTGGGATGAAAAGATATCTGAAAGAATTAAAGCCAACTAACTTTAATGATATTGTTGCTATGTGTGCATTGTATCGTCCGGGGCCATTGACTGCTGGACTGACAGATAGTTTCGTGAAGCGTAAGAACGGCCTAGAAAAAGTCACGTTAGCTCATGAAAAGTTTGGAGATGCACTTGGGTCTACGTTTGGTGTGCTGGTTTACCAAGAACAAGTGATGCGCATTTCAAAAGATGTTTGTGGGTTTACTGGCGGCGATGCGGACACTTTACGTAAGGCGATCGGTAAGAAAAAACGCGACGTCATGATAAAAATGAAGAAGCAATTTATCGAGGGCGGTGAAACATTTGGCGGCGTGCCAAGAGCTGTAATGGAGAAGTTCTGGGAAGACCTTATGGGGTTTGCCGATTATGCATTTAATAAATCTCATTCAGCTTGCTATGGACTGATCGCTTATCAGACGGCATACCTGAAGGCACATTATCCGGCTTCATTTATGGCCGCAGTTATGTCGAGTGACTACGACAATACCGACCGATTAACTATTGAAATGAACGAATGTCAACACATGGGTATTGAGGTATTGCCACCCGATATTAATGAGTCTTTTCTGGAATTTGCCGTCGTTCCAGGCAAAAAGCAAATTCGTTTTGGCATGAGCGCCATCAAAAACGTTGGGGTTGGTGCGGTTGAAGAGATATTGAGAGCCCGCGAAGAAGGTGAGTTCAAGACATTAGAGGACTTCTTTAGCAGAGTGAGCTCAAGGAGCGTTAATAGAAAAACAATTGAAGCACTTATTAAGACAGGTGGATTTGATCGTTACGGCACACGTTCACAATTACTCAATAATATCGATGCATTACTATCGTTTTCCCAAAAAAAACAAAAAGAAAAAGAGTCTGGCCAGACAGATCTATTTGGTAACGTTATTGAAGAAGTTGCGACAACCACAGATATTGTGCTTGGGCCAGAAGACACAGTCTACAGTGAACAGGAGTATCTCATGTGGGAACGTGAGCTTCTTGGTTTGTATTTATCTGATCATCCATTGCGGCCATTTGAAGGCTTATTAAAAGAAAAAACACATCCGATTAAACAGATCACAAAAGAGCATGATGGCAAAAAAGCCCACGTCGGGGGAATTATTAATACCGTACGGGTAATTCAAACCAAAAAGGGCGACAACATGGCGTTTGTCGGCATAGCTGACGCATTAGGGGAAATTGAGTTGCTTGTGTTTCCGAGTACTTATTCACAAACAGCATGGCTATGGCAGCAAGATAAAGTTATTCTAGTTGATGGTACCGTTAATGCTAAAGATCGTGACGGCAATATAGGCGATGAAGTAAAAATAAACGTCTCTAGTGCTCGCGAAATAATACTAGATGAAGCGAAGTCTTATAAAGAATCTGGTAAGTCTAAAAAAGCCTTGAAAGATACTAAGGTCCCAAAATCCAAACAACCAGACGAATCTCAAAAACAACCGGATTTAAATCGCATTTATATACGTATGGAATCAACGAGTAACTCGGAGCAACTTATGTTATTAAAAAAACATATCGATACTCATCAGGGAACAAGTGAGGTTGTTTTGGTGGTAGGACCAGCAGAAAGTAAACAAGTTATACGCATACCCGAGAAGACGAGTAGAGAAGACGATTCAGTAGATGCACTAGTAGAGTTGTTCGGCGCCGAAAACGTCAAGTTATCATAATTCCAACCTAGTCATTTTTCTTATCGTTCTTGAATGGAATCGGAACTAGATATCTAAATCAGCTATAAGTGCACGGTGGTCTGAAACATATGTATGCAGACACTCAACGGCACTCATTTGGATGCCCTTAGGCACTACAATGTAGTCGAGCGTACCGTTGTCTTTGGGCATTGATTTATAGCTAGCGATTTCTGTGCTAATAAAATAATCTTTTAAAATGTCAGTTTTAAATTGCTCTAGATTGAAGTTGTTAAAATCTCCAAGCAAAATCGGAGTAATATTTCTATCTTTACATAGCTTCATCGTCTCTCGCAAATGAAGTTCTGACCAGTTATCACTATTTCCAAAATGAACATTGCAAAATAATTGACGGTCACCGTCTATGTCCAGCTCTATGAGCTGCATATTGTAGGGCTCATCATGATCAGGTTGCTGTAATAGAAAATAAGATTCTACAGAAATAATTGGATATTTGCTCATAAAACCCAATCCATGAGATAGTCGTGTTTCTTTATGTTCATCCCAGTGCATGTGATCCGTTCTACCCCATACCGGCGAATAAGCAAAGTAGGTATAGCCTAAATTTTTTGCCAAAACTTCGACTTGTGATGAATGCGAGAACTGCGTGTTTAACTGTACTTCTTGAAGTGCAACTATATCAGGCGATTGATCATCTACTACTGCATTGAGAGTGTCTTTTCTTTTCTTCCAGTCAAAATAACCCCACATATTTAGAGTCATAAGTTTTAGATTCATTTGTTTATTCTATCATTATCTTCTTCAAATTATGCGCACTAGAAAAATGTTTAACCGTTCAGGGTCTTTATATGACCACACCAGCAGATTGGGTCAGGTAGACTGCTAGTGCGATTATGGATACAACCATCAAATCGAGAATAGGGTGGTGTGCGACAAAATGCTCACCTTCAATAATAAATCGGCGCACCAGGACGTAGTGTTTGACGAGCCAAATCATTGCAATACCAAATCCAACTAAACTAAGTACAATAGCAATCCAAGGAGCATCACCATTCGTAAGTTGCTGAGCCAACGTGATGCGCTGTGATTCTCTTTCAACAATAGGCGTATCGGTGGTTGTTGGTTGATTTTCTACTGGAGTGACGGTATCTTGAACAATTGCAATTTCTTCCTCTATAACTGCCGCCTCAGGCTCTTCTACGACAGGTTCAGGCGTTGGTGCTGGCTCAACTGTTGAAGGCATTGTTTGTGGTTGTTGTGAAGCCGGTGCTGGCGCGGGAGCAGGCGCGGGAGCAGGTGCAGGTGCTGGTTGACTGACAGGATTAGCGTACATTGCAACAACGACTGTTTCTTCTCCAGTTCCAACAAAGTTAGCGCTATTGGCGAACCCAAAACCAACTTCTGTAAATGCAGAATCAAGCATATTTGCTCTATGCGATGGGCTATTCATCCAGCCAATGATTGTTTCGTTGCTTGTAGAGAAGCCATAAGCTAGGTTTTCGCCAGCTTTTTGATAATTGTATCCCTGTGCATCTATAAATATCCATGGCTGTTGGCCATCTGGCGTGTTGTGTGACCAATAGTCTCTGTTGACCATATCTTGCGCTTTAGCCTGGGCTGCTGCGTTTAGCTGGCCGTTAAGCGATAATCCTGATTGACCATTACTCGACCGTTGCGAATTCGTTCCACTCAACAATCCACCACGGCTCATTTCTGTGGCATAAGCAAGCGTGGCGGTTCTATTTGATTGAAGTGGTTGCCAGACATTGAGAAAAAGACCACCTATTAATAAAAGGATCATAGGTATATAAGGCCAATAAATTTTTAGAGCAGCAGATTTAGAATGATGCTTTGGCGGTCGCTTGCCCTTAGTTGTGTGGTTTTTGGTCGTTTGTTTTTTTGCCATATTTTAGCTCTTAAGCTTATTTTACCATAACTAGGACTGGCGCGATTGGTAGAGCGCTATGCCTGCAGCAACCGACACGTTGAACGATTCTTTTTTACCTATCATAGGTATTTCAAAGATGCCATCGCATTGCGCTAGGACTGAATCTGGCAAGCCATCAACCTCTGGCCCTACGACAAGTGCAATGTTTTGATCTCTTGGCAGGTCACTGAGTAGTTGAGATGTTTCAGCTTGCTCTAATGCGTAAATTCTATATCCATCTTCTCTAGCAGCAATAAAAGCGTCTTCTAGATACTCATAATATCTCCACTGGACTGATTGCTCTGCACCAAGCGCAGTCTTATGTATTGCGTTATGTGCTTTTGTTGCGACGTGTGGCAGTCTTCGATCACCAGCACCGCCTGTGGGTCTCGGAGTGATTCCGGTTAATACAACGTGGGCATTAAATCCATCTGCAGTTCTGAAAAAAGCCCCAACATTATGGGTACTACGGATATCGATTGCCATTAATACTACTTTTCTCATATGTCATTAAGTATAACAAGACTTTGATTGTTAGGTAGTGGTTATGGTTAAATAAGATTAACTATGTCATTAAGTGCAAGAACTCTCGAAGAACAAACGACGCAACGTCGTGCTCAAGTATTAGGCCTCTCTTACTACGACACTTCAAAGACTGGCCAAAAGGTGCTCTATAAAGACTTAATGAGTATTGCTGAGCTACGTGAATTAAAAATTATTCCACTGTATGCCCATGAACACAGGATTGACTTCGGCATAACAAACAACACTTCTCAGAAAACAATGCAGGCAATGGGGACTCGTTTCCCAGATCAGCAAGTCAGTTTTGCTATGATTAGCGATGTTGGGTTTAGAGACTATATGTTGCTGTACGATCCACCGAAAAAAATTGAATATGCAGATATAAGTATTAACTCTACAACTGGCGATCCTACAGAGCTACTCGCTTCCGTCTCAGAAACGTTGCGCCAAGTAAAAGCAGACGATATGCTAGCTTATCTAGTACAGCAAGCTTTTCGGTTACAGGCAAGCGACATTCATATGGAAACTTTAGAACATGGCGCACGAATCCGTATTAGGGTACACGGGGTACTTCATAGCGTTGCTAAATTAGATTCTGACAAATATCGCCAGCTTGTTTCAGCACTTGCCAGCGCCGCTAATGTATCGACTAGTACAGAAGATGATCAAACTGGGCATATTAATCGCAAGTACCGCATGGCTACAGGCGAAGAAGTGACGGTGAACCTGCGTGTTGAAACTGTTCCAGCTGTGAATGGCATGGATGCAGTCTTGAGACTATTTAATTTTAATTCAGAAATGATGCGTTTAGATAAATTAGGCTTGAACGATTTTCAATCGAATACAATTAAAGATATTATTTCTCACCCGTCTGGACTCGTTCTCATAGTAGGTCCAACCGGATCCGGTAAGACGACGACACTCTACAGTATTCTGAATGAACTTAATACCGACGAGCGTAAAATAATTACACTAGAAGACCCGGTCGAGTACCAAATAGATGGTATTTCGCAAATTCCTGTGAAATCACGTTCTGGTCAAAGCTTTGCAGACAAATTTCGCGCAGTTTTGCGGCTGGATCCTGACGTTATCATGGTCGGAGAAATCAGAGATCTCGATACGGCCAAGACCGCCCTGCAGGCTGCACTGACCGGTCACTTAGTCTTGAGCACATACCACGCGAGTTCGGCATCTGCCGCTTTGACTAGACTTCTCGATGCAATTGGTGAAAATCCGCTTTATGCAAGTGCGATTCGACTGATACAAGCGCAACGCCTCGTCAGGCAGCTCGACTCCAAAACAAAGCAACCAGTCAAAATTGATCCTAATTTACTAGAGCACTACCATGAGGTCATTGATGGTATCCAAGCTAATGTTGACTTATCACATTTAGAAAACGTACAAGTTTATAATCCAGGTTCTTCCGCTGAACATCCTTTCGGGTTTGACGGCCAGTTTGCTATCCGTGAATTGTTAACGATGACACCTGAGATGCGTCAGTTATTGACTCGGCCCGCGCACGAGCTATCAACGGAAGTTATAGAGAAAACAGCAGTCGATGCCGGTATGTTAACCATGAAGCAAGACGGCGTTCTGCGCGTTCTCAAGGGCGACACCACCTTTGAAGAAATCTCCCGTGTTATCGGATAATACTTGACAAATACTATTTAATAGTTTAATATATTCCATATGATTCATAGATCTATTCCACCTGAGCCTGTTGGTTTCATAGATGTAGAACGCATTAATGATGTGCTATATAAGACTGAGGTTAATCCTGTTCATGCACTATTAGGCGTTGATGACTGTGCTGTTAACATATATGACTTATTTAGTAGTGAGCTCGACAATATGGTCTTTCACAATGATCTAGCACATTTTTCTGGTAATGGTATGGTTTACGAATTAACAGTAAGACGGCCTGATGAGCAAAAAGAAAGACGGCCTGATGAGCAAAAAGATGCACCTACTGTTAGAAAACATATTGATGGACTTGGCGAATTATTCTTAGCCTCAAACATAATGCCAACTATAGCTTGGGTTGGTGAATTTGACATACCTGATGAGCACGCAGAATTATACGGCAAACTAACAGGAGGCCATTACGGAAGACCTGTGTATCCAGGCAATAGTTTCTTCACCACCGAAGCAGGTAGAAGAGTAACAGAGGAAGCGGTATCTGACGGTTTTCTTGTTAGGTGCGATACAGAACCAGGAGTGTTATATAGATTCGATAGGCACACCATTCACTCAGCTGATCCAGATGTCCCTAGATATATTGAAGCTCCTAGACGCGTTCTCTTTCAGGCTAATAGCGAAGTACGTGGCTAGACAATAGTTTTGGCTATTGTTTCGACGACTCCTTTAGCAAAGGGGTTTGGGATTATCTCTTCTGCTGTAGGGTTTATGACCATGCTGGCTAGCGCTTCTGCTGCAGCTATTTTGTGATCATCGGTAATCTTTGTGACGCCATTATCCAGTGCTCCTCTAAAAATGCCAGGGAATCCAAGCACATTATTAATTTGGTTAGGGAAGTCGGATCGACCTGTTGCTACTATTGCTGCTCCTGCAGCTTTTGCAACATCTGGCATAATTTCTGGCACGGGGTTAGCGAGGCCAAATATAATTGGATCTTTGGCCATCAATTGAACCATGTCTACAGTCAGTAAATTGGCTTGACTGACACCAATAAACACATCAGCTCCTTTCAGCGCGTCCGCAAGAGTACCAGACTTTGGCTCTGGATTGAATGTCATGAGTAATTTTTTCTCGTCGTTAATATTCCCGCGTGATGGTTCTAATATACCTTTGCTATCTACGGCTATGATTGATGGCTGTGCGTACAGGTGAATGAGCTTGCCGACTGCTACACCAGCTGCACCAGCTCCAACAAGTACGATTTTCATATCTGAAATAGATTTATTAACCACTTTGGCTGCGTTGATAAGCGCTGCTAAAACGACTATAGCGGTGCCATGTTGATCATCATGCATCACAGGAATATCCAGTTCTGCTTTAAGGCGATCCTCAATTTCGAAGCACTTTGGTGCGGCTATGTCTTCGAGATTGATACCTCCGAAGCTCGGGGCTATTGCTTTGACAGCAGCAACAATCTCATCTGCTGTATGTACATCGAGTACTATTGGTACTGAATCTATATCTGCAAAGTGCTTAAATAACATTGACTTACCTTCCATAACTGGCATTGCTCCTTGTGGTCCCAAATCTCCAAGTCCTAAGACTGCTGATCCGTCAGAAATAACTGCCACAAGATTGTTGGTCCACGAAACGTCGCGCAATTTCTTGTCATCGTTCTGAGCATATTTTGATGCCGCACCAACACCAGGTGAGTAGAAAAGTTTTAGTGTTTCTGGCGTTACCTCTCCACGTAACTTTGTCGTTATTTTACCTTTTAGTTTTTTATGTAATTTTATTGCTTGTTCATTTAAATTCATTGTTTACATCCTTATTATATACGCTACACTTGTAAATAGTATGGCAGACGCAGCACGAGCAATCATAATCGAAAACGGCAAAATTCTTCTCATGCAAAGAGACAAGGAGGGCAGTAGGTATGCGACTCTGGTTGGCGGTCGTCGTGATCCAGATGAGAGTATCGAAGCGTGCTTGAAAAGAGAAATCATGGAAGAAACTGGACTAAAAATCAAACAGCACCAATTAGTCTACATAGAACCACACACAGCACCGTACAATAACCAGTACATTTTTTTATGTACGGTAGAGCCTCACGATGAAGTTGTTTTACAGGAATTGTCAGAAGAGAATATAATGAACGAAAGCCAATTCATGAACAATACCCACGAGCCAATCTGGGTGTCAGTCAGCTCTTTCAAGTCAATACCTTTCAGAACACCTAAACTGCAAGAAGAAATTGTCAAATCGCTCAAAAAAAGATTCCCAAAAGAACCGAAGACGATTTAGTTAGCCTGGCTTAGAAACAATGAAATAATACTTCCCCGTATACCCCTCACGACCTTTGCAACATCTGAAGCGGAGTCTTAAGCTGTATTCCTAAGTGTACTCTACTCGTATTGTAGAACTTGGTGTATTGGTCTATCTTTTTCT
>Ga0306866_1000353_pt1 | contig 15210 bp, 19 predicted proteins | sample AntRauTorckE5432_FD_190450 | JGI IMG/M metagenome (GOLD analysis project Ga0306866, IMG submission 190450) | Saline lake microbial communities from Rauer Islands, Antarctica - Metagenome Torckler E5 #432 (v2) (version 2) | ecosystem: Environmental > Aquatic > Non-marine Saline and Alkaline >...
AACTAGACAACGTATCTAAGTAAGCCTTCAATTCATCAAAAGGCTTGATTTGTAAGTAGGTCTTTCTGTCATCTTCTTCATTTAATTCAGCTCTTGTAACGTCATAACCGTCTGGAACAAATATCTTATCCCAACCGAATCCCATATCTCCAGCAGGCTCTTCAGGAACAGTGCCTTTAAGAGCTCCTTCGAAGAATTTTTCAGTCTTGCCATCATAATACCCAAATACACAGCGTGCTACTGCACTACGATCCTTGCCATCGACGAGTCTACATAATTCTTCAAATGACATCTCTTCTAAAAACCATTTAATGAATGTCCCTGGAAGCCTACCGAGTGCCGTAAACTCAAGGGAAACATCCTCGACTAAAACGGGCTTATTTACTTTTTCGTATGCTTGATGCATTTTATATCTGACGACTTCTGTCAGGTCTAAAGACTGGATCTCGTCTAGATCAACCTTTATGTGATCTACTGAAAAGCCCATATACTTTGCGAGGTAGTCTGCTTTATTCTGATTACCAGTTATAAATGTGATTTTTTGCATAGTATTAATTATACAGATTAATATGAATTAGGCCGTGAAAAGTTGGTGCGTAGCCATAGCCCTACTGGATATTGAGTGCTTTTCGTCACCCATAGAAGAATACGTTTGATCGTAGCCAGCAGGAACAAACTGTGCATCCCAACCGAATCCTTGGGCACCTTCTTGTTCAGCCTGCAGAGTACCCGATGCTAATCCTAAAGTACTCGTTATATTTCCAGACTGATCTATGACTGCAGCTACTGTTACCGAGTATGCGTCGAGAGTATCAGCAGCACCAGCATAATCAAATATCGTCTGATAGTTGTATTTCGACATATACTCAAGTACTTCAGGAGGTATCCCCATCTCGTGAAGCTTAGGTATAAATAATCCTGTACTTTCCACCATTAGATGTTGATCTTCAGGAAACTGTAATCTTGCATTGCGAGCTTTTGCCTCAATCATTGAAGACATTTCTTTGAGAAATTCTGTATCAATATTCGCTTGCAGATAGGGTTCGTTTTCAGCAACACTTTCAGGTGAGTTGATCACAAATTCAACTTCTCTGACTTTTGCTTCTTCGCCAGTAACAATAGAGACACCGTTTGATAATGAATACTTAGTGTTCCCGCTCAATCTTGATTCTACTCGACGAGCAAGTATCAATGATACCGCACGTGCGCTGTCTTCTACAGCACCTTCTCTATTAACAATCGTCATCATGCCCTCTGAACTAGGATCATCCAACGACCAAGCCGAACCTGCTTCATTTTTTCTCGGACTTCCATCACGCTCAATGTAGAATTTTGCAACTGAATCAGGTATATGCTGATTGATCGATCTACCACCTACAATTACAAGCTTTCCATCTGTTTCTTGGACCAAACGATCCATTGTAGCAGTATATAGCTCCCCATTTTGCGATATGTCGCCTAGCAATCCTCTATCAATAGAGTCCATTCCGCTGTACACGTACCTGACGCCGTTTAATTCTATTGCTTGTTCTACTCCGTCTTTAGGGTTTCCAAGAGTTATATCCATCTCATCAATTGAGCTTAGTAATGCACTCCCGATACTAGAATCGACATCTCCTCCTACATACCCAAACTCTATCGCTTTAGCTGTAACGGTTCGGAATAATAGGCCTGCATCCACATGGGGTACACCGAGCAACATGCTTGCTCTGTTCATTATTTCTGATTTGCCAGAATCTGATTGACCTACAAGTGTCGAGGCATTATCTCCATGAGGTAATTCGTCAATTAATGTCCTTAGATCAACTCCTGGTGTACGTACTAAGTCACGCGCATTGCTATTGAAAGATTCTGAATCAATAGTTAACTGACCAAGTCCCAGATCTACTGGATTAATACGTAGCCTGCTTTCGATAGGAGGTGGTTGAAGTGATTCTGGGTTTTGTCTTTGCATTTTTTTGTTTTCTAATCTATAATATGTATAAACATTAGCACATTATTGCTTATTTTACAAGTCTGTATGTTAACTTATTGATCCCGTTTAAACAGCTGACAGAGGTAGAAGCTTAGAACACTTGCTCCATCTCTACATTTGTAAGCTATACCCCCCTATGATAAATAACTATCAACATCCTGTAGCTAGAAGCGTCGTACATTGATAATTAATGTGCGATGATTGTGTCCTGTTTCATGTCGTACAAGAACATGTGCGACGTGAGCGCGTGATAACCGAGTTTCTAACCTGTACTCCACGCCCATTCAGACACACCCCCACCTTCCCTTCACCTCTTACTCTCTCTGCACCAAGTCCTCGCGCAAAATTTTTCCGTATTTTCCTGTACTTATCTTCGCCGGCTTATTGAGTACGATATTCTGTGTAATCTTATACCCCGGATTTGTCGATACAATAAGCTCTTGTTTGTTGTCTAAGCAGCCCATATGTTTCTGAAAATGCTCTACATTATGCTCAAAGGTCACGCTTCTATCTTGATCTACGTATTGCGCCGTGCCCGTGCCGTATTCCATGATAGATTGATGTGCTAAAGCGAGACGCGATGCAGATCCATTGGTGAGCGTCATCTGAGGCATTATTTCTTTCAGCTGCTTAATTCGCGCAGGTTTACTTGCGCCAGTGATAAGAAAATGAATAGGCCTTTCTAGATTCTCAGTGAAGTAGGTTAGTTCTTTAATGGCGCGCTGCCAATCTTTCTTTGAACGTAGTGTCTGCATGCATATTGCAAGCGTGTTAACTTGTTTGTTTGCCGAAAGCCAGTATAGCCAATTATCAAGGCTCTTGTATCCTAGCCAATACATATGAGGCACCACCGGAATACCAATTTTTTGCATTTCTTCATACGTTTTCAGACTTCGCTTAACATTTATAGCTCGCTCTAGATGCGGCTGCTCATCCCAAACAGAGTAGTTTACGGATGTTACTGCCGCAAAGCCAAGCTTTGCGATTTCAGGAAAAATTAGATGGCGTACTGGCCAAATATCCTCTATAAGCTTATCTTTTCCGTAGCACAAAAGAATCACTTTAGTATCAGGAGAAGTTTTGAATCTCTCGAGACTACCAATGACGTTCAAATTCACCTGTGACACCACGTCACTCAAACGAACTGCGATATATGGTGGCTCGTACTTCGATAATATAACTCCTGAATGCCTCGGTATTACTGGTATGTAGTTCTGCGGTAGTTTCTCCATAAACGCAGCACTTGATACTACTGTGTTCAGACTTAAACCATCGATTTCCTGCAACCACAAATCAACATCCGGGTGATTTTCATCAATCACTGCATAGCCTGATTTCTGCATATCAAAGTTACTGCAGTGACTGTCGTCATCATCGATATGATCAATAACTATACAATTATTTGAGCGCTGTTTATATAGCTCAATCTGCTCATGTTCTGCCATACCCAGTTATCCTACACTTCGCGGTTTGCTGACCTGAAACAGACAGCACTTTGCCACGATATTTATACTGAGACTCAACACATTTCAAGATCATATCTTCGTACTTGCCAGTGTATGTACCCATATTTACTCCTTTACTAACGAGTTGAACGTCACTATTCTGATCAACTATCATCACAAACTCTAAGTCTTGCGTTAAATTCGCGGATGAGACTGGACTAAAATCTATTGATTCCGTCACAGAAATAAGACAAGATGTTGCTGTCCCGTTGTCAGATGCCTGCCCCCCTGCTCCTGCCACAGCGCCAATATCGTCACTGTAATTGGTTGTTTTTTTCGGTACGTTACTTTGAACTGTTCCGCTACCTTTACCCATAATTTTCGTTCTCCGTTGCGCCGCATCGCTAGTTATATTGATGAATTTTCGTGTACAATAAGAAAAGCGGTTCTAATAGTTTCTTCTGTAAGAGGGCTTTTTAAATCGTTATAAAACAGCCGCTTCAACGGCTGTTTTTACTTTTAGATCGTAAGCCTAAGCATAAGCCCCCCTACGTGGTTTAATTAAGTCCTCAACTACCCCTAATACAGAAAAATCTTCAAGCAAAACTCTTGGTTTATGTCTTGGGTTCGACGACTCAGGCTGAAGTTTAGGTAAATCGTCTTTAGTTCTACTAAATACCTTGCACGTTGCGTCATCACCAAGCAAAGCGATAACAACATCCCCACGGCTAGCTGTGGCCTGTTGCCTTACGAGCAAATAGTCGCCCTCTTGGATACGAAATTTTGACTCGTTCATGCTGTCGCCATGAGCCTTTACAAAAAAGTAATTTGACTGAGGTTGACGCAACTTGTCTTCCGGATAAGGTACGTAAGCTTCGACATTCTCTTCGGCAAGAGACAAATCACCACACTCTACAGTGCCTATAAGTGGGATGTACTTTTGCGTTGTGCTGTGAACGTTAACCCCACGCGACCATGGCTTTCTTTCGGGGAGCATTCCTTTTGCCCGCAAAGCATCAACGTGTCGCTGAACAGAACTTAACTGACTGTAACTGAGCTCTTCCATGATATTTTTTAAGCTAGGAGAAGAGTTATTCTCCTTAATATACGCTTTTATAGTGTCTAGAACTTGTTGCTGTTTTGGTGTAAGTGATGCATTCATACGCTAATTATATATCGCACCGCGTAGTTTTGCAACTTAATGCGTACAATTGTATAAAATGCTTATGCTTATACTAACCATTCCATTATAGAATTGTAGATATTTACAATATTATTCAGTGTCATTAATTGACGGAAAAACAATTTCTATACTATCGAGCATAGAGCGCGGCACAACGAGCGGTGCTCCACAGTTTACATCTGAATCTAGCGGGTTATCGCCTATAGTCTCGAGTATTCCAGCTCGTTCAGCATCAGCCGCTAGAACTTGTGCTATTCTTTTTTCAAGTTCAGCGTTCATCTCAGGGTTTGATTTGTATGGATCTTTTCCTTTGCTTATCATTTCATTGATAAAATCTCTTGTAGCGGTGTGCTCGGCATCTCCTTTGTCGAAATAAGCTTGCCTCTGTTCCTCTGTGAGCGTAAAAGTATTTTTACTAACTCCTTCCGGTCTGAACCCTGCGAAATACACATCGTGACCTGGATTCTCAAAGTACTGGCTAGATATTTCTGGATCCTTCTCTGCGACATACTTTACTCCATCAATAAGAATGTATGCCTGCTGCTCTCCAACAGCTCGGTTGTGCACATTAGAACTGTGAATATGAATCTCAACTTTCATGAGTGGGTCATGTTCAGAGCCTTCGCCTAAAGGCGCAATTTGCGGAGTGATTACTACTCCACCTTTAGTAGTGAACCGTAAATCTCCTCTGATTTCTTCATCTGTTCCTCTTTGAATATCTGCTTTAATATCAACAAAGTGGTCGTCTACCTGTCCAGCTCCGTACACTCTTCTTGCTTTAATACGCGTTTTCTCTTTGTCGTCAAGTTCTGCTTCTCCAAAAGGTCGAAAAGAATTGTTTGGATCAATTCTTGGATTTTGTATCATTGTTAAGTGTTCACGAATTTTTGCCGATCGAACAAGTTGCCGCGCTAATCTGACTCGTAACTTCGCTAATCTGTCCAAGCCTGCTTCAACCCCTATATTTACATTAGGTAACAGGCAGACTTCATCTACATGTGAAGCTGTTTTCCATTGGCTACTGTCTGGTGTTGGTTTACTTAAGAAATAAGATTGGTGTACGTGCAATGTATCACCTGGCTTAACGCCGGGGCTATCATCATACATTCTAAATGTTCTGGCTTTACGTTTTATGGTCTCATCGTTTAATTTTTCAGTATCAACGTCGCTAATCCAAGATAAAGACTTATAGTCAGAGTCTGAAATTTGCTGGAACCATGCGGAATCACTATCCCCATGAAAAGTATCTGGACTTTTTTCATCGTTAGTGTGAGTCACTATAATTGTTACTGACTCAGAAGTAGCGGCAATAGCCAAACCTTGCAGCACTCGCTCTTGATAAAATTCACCTCCCCATTCAAATGGAACTATCTTATCGTTTCTGTCGAAATCTCGCATCAATATCTCGGTAGGTGGATTATGAATGCTGGGTGTATTATTTTCGGCCATTATTACAAGTTTACTGATAGCTGCAGTTGTTTCAAAGCAGTAGCAGTATTGCTAAAATTCTATTTTATCGACATTATTTTACAAACGTACGAAAGAACTTCTCATAGCAGTAGAGATTTGCATTATAGTTTTCCTTTGGAGATTACTAAGCTGTTTGTACAATAGATATTTTTCGTTAGTGTCCAGATCTTCTAATTTAAGTCCAAATACTCTTCTAGCAAACAATGCTTCTGTGTACTCTCCCGCTTCTTTTGGTGACTTTTCAAGAAAAACTTTCGCATATACTTCAGCTTTATCTTGCAGTCCGTTCAAAGATAGATTTGTAATTTTATGATCATCTTCGTTTTTCAGAAAAGCTTCAAAATCATGAAAGAGATTTTCTTTCATGTCCAAAACTAGATTAGATTTAGTCAAAGATATGAGCGCAAATCCAAAAACTAGCCTGAGTTTTTCAACAACTATTTTATGTCTAATCGCTTCACTAGATAATATGGCTTCTGAGAAGAGGCTAGATTTGCTCAAACCAGACTGCCCTAGAGTAGTGTCATCTGTCCAGACTTCAATAACTGCATTGATAATATTCTTGATCAAAAGATGTTCATCTAGTATTTTCTTTTTTCCAAATCCAAACATAATTACAGATTAACACCAATACTAGTGCGTGGTCTAGTGTTGGTGTTTAAGTTCTAATTAAAGCATGAAACCAAACCTCGGCAACATCACTCGCATACAGAAAACAGCCGAAAAAGCGAAGTTCGGAAAACACGTAGGCAAAAGACTTCGAACGGTGCGCGAAAAGAATGGAATTAGCCAAGAACAATTATCTGAACAGGCCGGCTACTACCGAACATACGTTGGTCATATCGAAAACGGCAAACACTCCCCTAGCGTCCACACAATGTGGCGATTAGCAAAAGTCATGAAAGTAGATCTAGGCGAACTACTCAAAGGACTTTAGTTTCGTGCCTAAAGTAACACAAGCTTTTAAAGAGTTGCAATTGCTCCTTCAGGCAGGCTACAGATTACAAAAAGATAATGGGATCAAACACGTACACCGAGTTCCTCGGAGTTGGGAGCCAGGTTTTACAAAAAATAGCATGAGTGATTACTTACGGTTCGGAGCAAATGGTAGAATTGATTTTAATAAATACACGAGTTCAATTAAGGAAACTTTTGATGGTCTTGGATTTGACTACACTAAGTTTGACAGCCGAAGTGATTCAATAAATCCATCAATCGATGCCGATAATCCTGCTGGGCTTCTCACACGTCAGATCCGAGAACTTGAGAATATGATTATCGATAAAAAACTCTTAGAGTCTTATGTGCTTCCTGATCTTCATGAAAACGTAGAGTTCGTAAACGGAGTGATCATTCAGGGATTTGAGCGACATCAATTCCGCGAAAAGGAGTATAAAAACTTACTGAATTTACTTTGGGACAGGAGATGTATAGCACCGCCTAAAGGAAAACCTTTCAGGCCAGGAGTACCTACGGATAGAAGCGAAGTCTATGACAAGTTAAAAATTGATCACGACCGATTCACCGATATAGTTCGCGGAATTAAGAGCCCAATGAAAAGAAAAGGTATCGACTTAACGATAAAATTTCCAAAAAAAGTTGTGTTGATAGTCATCCAAGATTCTATGTAACAAAAATTTGTTCATTAGAGAATTTTTCTTTGATTTTACAGAGGTAGAATCATTTTCCATGGAATACTCTGTTAGTGCACTTGAGCTATGTTTTCATTACCCTATATTGTTCTAGTAATGGAAATGAGTAATAAACAATTCGAGCCCAATGAGATTACTAATAACAATAACATTGAGCCACCGTTTAAGAAAAAATATACAATTCTTGAAGTTACTGAAGAAGCTGAAAGATTAGCTGCTAAATTTAATAATCCAAAGTGGGTTGGTTTTTATAGTAAGTCTATCTATTGGCTTGGTAAGGATCGGATTCATGAAATTGAAGGAAGAATTAGTGACTCTGAATATGCGAGCCCGCTATTCTCTAAAATACTGAAGCAAGAAAATGATTCAGCGCAGAAGAAGACTCTCAAAGATCACAAGATGAGTCAGATGAGAAGTGAAAATGGCTCGTCAGAAAGTTAAACCAGCTGTAAAATATGAACCCCTCTCTGCTGGTGATGACGCTATAAACGATGTCTTTGACTACATTTTTTCTTTAATTATTAAGTAAAATGGTGTATAAGTATTTATAAGGATTTATAAATGAAAAAAGATTACTACACTGTTGAAGATCTAGCCGAAAAGCTACAAGTACACTGGCAAACTATACTGAATTACATCCGTTCTGGAGACCTAGAGGCTATGAAGCTAGGTAAAGGCTATCGAATAAGTCAGACCTCCTTTGATGCTTTTGTGAAAAGTCGATCAACAAGGAACAAATCAAAATGAAAACTGTAGCTCTATACGCCCGCGTCAGCACCGCTCGTCAAGAACAAGAAGAAACTATTGATTCGCAAATATCTGAAGTGAAGCAGAGGATTATTGCAGACGGAAATGTACTACTTGAAACGCACGTCTACATCGATGAAGGCTATTCAGGATCTATGCTTGAACGCCCTGCCCTCGATGCAATGCTTGACGCTGCAAAGAACAAAGAGTTCGATGCAGTCTATATTTATGATCTCGGCCGTTTATCTCGGCAACTATCGCACCTACTGGTTGTGATCGAACAGTTAGAAAAATACGAGCGTGAGCTTATATCGCTACACGAAAGAATCACTGGTACACCAGAGGATAAGTTCTTACTTCAAATAATGGGCTCTATGCACGAGTACGAGCGATCAAAAATCGCTGAACGCTTCAGGCGTGGAAAAATGTACAAAGCCCGGAGCGGTAAAATTGTTGGTTACAATGCCCCGTATGGCTACAGATATGACAAAGAAACTAGTGAGTTTGTGATCCATAAAGAAGAAGCAAGAGTCGTCAAGAAGATGTTTGATTGGGTCGTCAACGACGGACTATCAGCCTACGCGATAATCAAGAAACTACATGAAGAAGATATTCATCCTCCTAAGCAAAGAACTGAATACTGGAACAGGAGTCCCGTGGCTCGAATCCTCAGCAACGAGACCTACTACGGCAAACATCATTACAATAAAAGTGAATCAGTACTTCCCCGCTACAGACTAAAACCAGATACCAAGTATCGGAAGATTCAGAAGACAGGTAGGCGCATCAGACCAAGAGAAGACTGGATTGAATTCGATGTGCCTGCAATTATTACCAAAGCTAGATTCGATAAAGCTCGTAAGCAGATAGCGAAAAACGTTATATTCAACCAGAAGAATCGCAAGCACAATTACTTACTGACTGGACTAGTGAAGTGTACCTGCGGTGCTAATAGGAACGGCGACGGCCCTGCTGGAAAGAAATACTATCGATGTATTAGCCGTCATCAGTTTTACGATAGGATAAATCGCTGTAAAGTTGGCGGACTTAATGTGCAAGTTCTTGATGGCCTTGTCTGGCAAAAGATATCAAAGCTTTTGACAGATCCAGAGCTTATACGGAAACACACTGAAAGATGGCTCATCGGCAACGAACAAAGTCACAAAAGACTTCGGAAAGCTTGTTAGAGAGCTTGAAAACGAGCAAAGACGCTATGTTGAAGCATACGGCAAAGGACTTATGCCCGAAGAACTCTTCGCAGAAAAGATGAGGAAAACTAACAAGGAAAAAGATTCTTTAGCAAAAGAAAAAGCTCAAGCTTCGAAAAACAGAGGTATTATTGCTAAAATAGACACTGAAGAACTAATAGCAAAAGCTACTCGCAAGATTGGTGAGCTAGGTTTCGAGAATAAGAAACATATCGTCGAACGAGTAATAGATAAAATAATCGCAAGTCCGAAGGAGATTACAATATGGGGTCATATACCAGTACCAGCACTAGCTCTGTCGAGCGGAAAGGTCAAGCATGTCCCTCAGCATAGGAATTGTCGGATTACCTAACGTTGGGAAATCAACGCTATTCAACGCATTAACGGATAGCAGTATTTTGGCTGCTAACTATCCTTTTGCAACTATTGAACCTAACACTGGTATCGTGCCAGTGCCAGACACAAGGCTACAGGAACTAGCAGACATCTATAATTCTAAAAAGATACTTCCAGCAACCGTCACGTTCGTAGACATTGCTGGACTGGTGGCTGGCGCAAGTACTGGCGAAGGTTTGGGCAACCAGTTCTTAAGCCACATTCGTAGCTGTAACGCCATTTGCCAAGTAGTGCGCGCATTCGATGACCCGGATATCTTACGCAGCGATTCGTCAAAAGATCCCGATTATGATATTGACGTTATTATTACCGAATTAGTCCTTGCAGATCTGCAAACTGTAGAAAAACGCTTACCACGCGTCGCTAAAGAAGCTCGTTCCGACCCAAAACTCAAACCAGCAGCTGATATTCTTGATAGCATTAAATCTCTGCTAGATGCTGGCTCCCCGTTGTGGAAGGATGCCGATTTGTTGGACGAGTACAAAGAACATTTGTCTGATTTACAGCTCATGACTGCTAAACCAATACTTTATTTGTTCAACCTTGACGATGAGCAACTGAGTAACGAAGCAAAGAAGCAAGAATTAGCTCAATTAGTAGCACCTGCACCAGCGGTTTTTGTTAGCGCCAAATTAGAGGACGAATTGCGTGGCCTAGATACCCCAGACGTTTTAGAAATGCTAGAAAGTTATGGTCAAGATGAACCAGGACTCAACAAAGTTATTCATTCTGCCTACGATCTACTTGGCTTGCAAAGTTACCTCACAGCTGGGGAGCAAGAAGTCCGTGCCTGGACAATTAAACAAGGTGCAACTGCCCCACAAGCTGCCGGCGCCATTCACGGTGACTTCGAGCGTGGCTTTATAGCTGCCCAAATTATTGATTATAATGACCTTATGACGGCTGGTTCTGAACTAGCAGCCAAGTCTGCTGGCAAAGTCCGCACAGAAGGCAAAACCTACGTCATGCGACCAGACGACGTCGTCGAATTCCGTTTTAACGTGTAGAGAATTTATTCAATAGGAATAGCTTTTTTAAGCGTTTCGCCCAGACGTACTATGTTGCTAGTGCCCACGCCGTCAGTCATCACAGAAATAACTAGTTTACGGTCGGTCTCTGGCAACTCTATGATAGCAACATCGTGGTATTCCTGCAGTTCATTGAACCCAATTTTGTTATACACCACATACTCAGGCTCAATGAAACTTTTATTCAACGTGTCGCGAAATACCTGATCTTTCATAGATTGTAAAAATAGTGTTTGTGATTGCTCACTTAAGCCTTCGCCGTTGGCGATGCGACTAAGCATAATTGCTGCATCGGCAGCTGTTGTCGTAATACCGGTCATAGAAGTATTATTCATTCCGTACGTTCGCAGAATATCAGTCGTTTCTTGCTTGCCCAGCTCGACCCATAGCTTCTCTGCACACGGGCTATCAGATTCTCTAATCATTTTGTCCAAACATTCACCGCGCGTAAATCCATTCAGATACTGTTCGCTCAGATCAACCAGACCTTCATCAATTTGCTTATAGCCTTCATAGGCAACGTATAGTTTATAAATACTCGCCGCAAAAAACTGTTGGTCTGGATCAAAGGTCGCAAGCACACTCCCATCATAAGCATCTGTAACAACTACTCCCGCTCTACCATTAATCGACTGACTCCACTCATTCAGTGCAGCGGCTACTAGTTCAGCATCAAAGCCCTGTCTTTCTTCTATCGATGCTTCTTCAGGCTCAATAAATTCTTCCGGGAAAGTTCCTGCGATTTCTGTTGTCTGCACTTGCACGACAGTATCTTTGTGCGTCACGCGCCACAAAAAAATACCAACTAAAAGTAAAATGATCATTAATACGACAGACAATATTACTTGACTTCGTTTATATATTATAGGGTCAAACTTTTTTTTCCATGCCATGTTATTACTATCGTAGCACAGGAATTACATTAATTAATTGTGTTTGGCGTGTAGTATTTATGAGGTCGTGGGCGCGGCAATAACACTGTGTGGCGTGGTCGCCAAGCTGGATTGAGATACGGTTTTGCGTTATCACTAAGCAAAACTGAAGTTATTTGCTGCTTCGTTGGAATGACTATTTTCGTGGCAAGATACTCTTTCATATCTTTTAACCGTGCGTCGCTAAGGCTTCTAAAAATCAGTTTTTTTACACCGTCGTGGATATGTAGCGAGGCTTGTAAAGACTTAAGCGTCAACTCTGCGTGACGAAGTGTTTCAAATGTTATGTCTTCAATATTCACAAAAAATGGTCGTTTATCTATCAACAAGACTCTATGTTCCGTGGCGACCAGTATTCCTGATCCGCCCTGATAGAATCCATAAACACAGTGCAAGATTTTCTCTTCAGACTGCAATACTTTCCTAAGTTCTTTTATTTCGGAACGTCCAAACAAACGGAACCGTAAGTTAAGGTTCTTTAATTGAGTGCTAATATTTTCTGAATAGATCATTGTTGATACCTCCCAAGGCATAAGTGACATCGGAACAACTCTATTTAATCAGTAACCGCCTACTCTGTCTGTAATTATGGATATGATTTGGGTGTGATTCTGCTCACACTTGCAATTATTGTGTGATATTGGGACAATGTATGTATGAAAACTCACAACCAACAAAGAGACAAGATTCGAGCCTTTTTTTATTCACATACCCGTATGCAATACAAAAAAGGTGAAGTCATCATAAGACCAGAAGATGAACCAAGTGGAGTCTACTTAATTGAGTGGGGTTTTGTGAAGGCGTATAGTATCACAAAATACGGTGAAGAAAACCTTCTTCTTGTTCGTGGATCAGGCAGCGTCTTTCCACTTATATGGGCGTTTACTGGTGAACACCGATCTGTTTCCTATGAAGCCATGGAAGAAACATCACTATGGCGCGTTAGCAAAAGCGACTATAAAGATTTTCTAGATAAAAACCCCGAAACAATGCCTATTATTCTAGACATGGCAATTGAAGCGTACCGGCTTCATTCTGAGCGTGTCATGACACTGAGCTACCGTACAGCAAGGGAGAGAATTGTATCGTTTTTACTAGTCACCGCTAACCGATTCGGTGTCGTTCAAAAAGATGGCTCAACCATGATCATGGCGCCTTTTCGTCAAACAGATATAGCTAGTTCAGTCAACGCAACCCGTGAAACAACATCTCGTGAATTGAATGCAATGCGTAAAAAAGGCCTCACTAAAACAGTTGAAGGCAAAATCGTTCTCTGTGATACAGAAATTCTGCAGAAATTAGTTGAGTAAATTACTTGCTACTCACTTTTAGTTTGTAAAATCTCTCGACATTGCCCTTAGTGCCAGCTACCTGGCTATCAGCTTTGTCTTTGACAATAAAACCGTTGGTTTGCAGCCAGTATTCAAAATCTTTCAATATATCGCGGCGCATCTTACTATTCTTAATCACCCCTTTATTGGTATTGCCTTTGGCACCTGATTCAAATTGTGGTTTACACATCATAATCAACCAAGTTGAGGGTGAGGCTAAGGTTGAGAGGTGGGGAAGAATTTTTGTTAAAGAGATAAACGATACATCAGCAACCATGATATCAATGCTGTTTTTCGTTATAAAATCACGTATGTCGGTTTTTTCATGAAGCTCTATGCGCTCATCGCTAAGTAAGCTCGGGTGTAGTTGATCGGTGCCAACATCGACTGCGTAGACTTTTTTGGCACCATGTTGCAATGCATAGTCGGTAAACCCACCGGTACTGCTCCCAACATCTAGAACTGTTGTGTCTCTGAAATCTAAATTAAACTGCGTCGCAATTGAAGCTAATTTTAATGCCGCACGAGATACATACTGATCACCGGCAACCAAAATTTCATCGGCTGAAAACACCGCAAAAGCTGGCTTTTTGATCTTTTTGCCGTTAACAGAAACAACACCTAGCTTGATGTAATTCTCTGCCTGAGACCGACTAGAAACAAGTCCTCTAGAAAATAATTCTTTATCTAATCTACTCATGTACGGCTCATCCTATACTATCTCTAAGCTCAGTTAATGAAGTGGTGAGTTTATCAAGATGCACATCGTCAAGAGAATTTACTGAAACTATACCTTGGCCCTCTAAACATAAGACATCAATTGATTCATTAATATCTGCAAGATATATATAAAATTCTCTTTTCTGCTTAGTTTCAGACAATATTGGTATCACTTCATCCCTTATTATAGCTATTTCTTTCAAGTCATCCGTTTTTAGAATGACACCAGTTTCCTCTTCAAGTTCGCGAATGGCTGCAGCAATATATGATTCATTTTCATCAACTACTCCACCCCAAACAGCGTACTTTCCTGCCTCAAAAACACCATGCCCGTCGTTTCTATGTTGCAAGAGATATTTTCCATTTTGTCTCAGCAGCACACCTGCAACCTTAATCATGTCAGTCTTTCTTGCGTTCTCTATAGGCTTTTGTTTCAGTATCTACAGAAATAACATCGCCTGTTTTAATAAATGCTGGAACTTTGACTGTCATACCAGTTTCAAGAGTCGCGTCTTTCATGACATTACTTGTTGTATCGCCCTTCACCACGTCTTCTGCATAGGTTACTTCAAGATACACATTCTTCGGCAATTCAACACTGACTGCGTTACCATCAAGCTTCATAGCCTTTACAATATCACCATCTTTCAGATACCCACCTTGATCACCAATAACGTCAGTTGATAATTCAATTTGTTCATAAGTATCGTTATCCATGAAATAAAACTTGGCATCATCTTTGTAGAGATACTGCACATTAGAATAAGACAGATCAACACTATCTAGTTGTTCATTGCCTTTGAATGTCTTGCTAAGTAACTTGCCATCGAGCAAACTTTTTATTTTTACGTTCACAATAGAGCCACCTCGACCCATTACTTTTTGTGCGTATTCAATAACAATAAACGGGTGTCCTTCTAATGCAAACACCTGCCCTTTACGTAAATCTGTTACTCCTAAGGCCATTAGCTATCCTCGCTCTTTATTTATCTAATAAGTCCATGAGCTCTTCTAGGTCATTAAACCCTATGACATTCATCGCTTGAGCAACGTGTAATACACCGACGATCTCATCTAATTGCTCGTCTGCTTGAGCGGTGTTATCAGCTTCTCTTAATTTTAT